>Ga0073929_1001708_pt1 | contig 17732 bp, 16 predicted proteins | sample DewCreD2012metaG_3_FD_76966 | JGI IMG/M metagenome (GOLD analysis project Ga0073929, IMG submission 76966) | Hot spring sediment bacterial and archeal communities from British Columbia, Canada, to study Microbial Dark Matter (Phase II) - Dewar... ... | reverse complement strand
GTTGATTATTTGCTCCTGTATATAAACTTGTTGAATCCCAAACAATTAAATTTGTCCAATTATTTCCATCGTTAGATATTTGAACCTTTAAAGTATCTGTTGATCTAAATCTTGTATCAAAAGCACCTCCTCCAACAGATGGGAGTCTGTAATAAAATGAAAAAATTATTGTATCGTTTGGATTTATTGAAGGAAGGTTTATAGCTGGTGTTTGAAGAATTGCTGTTCCACTATCTCTTGAAGTTTGAGCTACTGAAACACCAGCGGAAGCAGCTCCAAAAATTACACCGCTTGTTCTTTTTACCCATTTGAAATTTCTTGTCCCTGTATTTGTCCATCCAGTTGGTGGAAAATTACCCTCAAAACCCTCATAGAAAATTTGTGATATTATAAAGAGGATCATGTTATCAACCTCCTTTTTAAAATTATTCTATTTTCATTTTCTATCAATAAAAAATAAAAACCTCTTTTAAGGTTTATAAATTCTCTATCCTTAATAGGTGTTATATTTCCTACATAACAATAAATTTTAAAATTAACACTATCAACATAAATTAAACCACCATCTGATATAACTACAAAACTATCAACTTCACTTATTGGATAATTTGAACAATTATTAAATGGATTTAAAATTGTTGTAACGAATGCTTTTAAAGAATAATTGCCACTATATTTAAATGTATCTCTTTTTATCCAAAGTTGAGCGGTTCTTCCATTATCCTCTGGTGTATAAAGCCAAGTCTCAAATGAGCTATTTGTAAGTCTATTAAATCTTGAAATATAAGAATTTTTAACTTTTACAGAATCTATATTAAAAAATCTATTATTATTTGTTGAATTGCCACTAGTCGAATTTTTATAAAATGAAAATCTAATCCAACTATTTCTTAAATCTGTTGATATTTCAACGCTATTTACTCTCCAATAGAATAATAATGTTTCAGGTTGAGATGAGCTAAAATCAAGTGTATCAGTCATTAAATAGGATAAGCCTGATTTTAATGAATCTGCGTATGGACAACCACTTGTTCTTTGTTGTAATAAGTTGCCTAAGTCCATTTCAATATACCCAGGAGGTGGATAGCTATTAAAGCTTTCTATTAATTCACTTGAAGGTGTTGTATAATTTCCTAAGATTTCTTGCCAATTTGGACTATCCACAGAAGATGGGCCTATAAAGGTCCAATCAACCTGATTTTGATTATTATCATAGCAAGCGATATATAATCTAGCATATATATTAGGATCATTACCAATAGCACACGAATAACCACTAATTCTATAATTTAATAAATTGTCTTTTGTTATATAACTCCAACCTTCAAAGTCAGAGCTTTGAATTTGTTCAATTAGAAAAATTATCATAGTTTTTTAGCTTCCTTTGAAAGTTTAAAGCCTAGGATAATGATTTTTCGAGAGGATTTAATGGGGTGAAGTTTTTAAGCTGAAAGCTTAATTTCAGGACATATGGAAAAAATATATTTTTAGAATTATATGTACTCTACTTTAAAATTTTCATATGTTATTCTTTGTCCTTTCCCAAATATATAAAATAGCTGATGAGAGGGAAATTTATAATGATGATGAGCTTCAGGTTGTTGCATATAGTCAAGATGATATAAAGAAAATTTTTTCTGTTATTGATAAAATTAATATAACTAATGATATAAAAAGAAAGAAAACGGACTTTGGAAATATCCATTTAGAATATTCAAATTTTATAAAAGTTTATTATAAAGGTAAATTTACAGGTTGTGCATTTGAAAATAAAGACGATTTTAATGCAGTTTATTATTCTTATAATAATGCTGAAATTCTTGTTATAGATAATGCAGTATTTTTGTTTAATGGAAACCAAATTGGTTGTTATAATCTTCTTGAATACAAGGGTAAAAAGCCAATAATCAGTATTGGAATTGCTGAGCACAGCATAAGATTAGAAGGTGGTAAGGATAATTGGACAAAACTTCCACACTTTGTAGTTTATCTGACTGATAAGCCTGATTATTCAGAGGGTTATAGATTTCTATTTCCCATTGGAGTTAATGATAATAAATTGGAAAAGAGGTACATAACAAGATATAAGATGAAGAAGTAGTGGGAATTTTAATTTTTTTATCATTTGTTTTTATTTCTTATTATTTGAGATTTATAAACCAAAGTAGAATTTTATATTATTTATTCGTTTTTGTTTTAATTTTGTCAATTTTAGGTATCTTGTCTTATAGTCCAAATCAAGAACCTTATTTAAATTTTTCAGGAATTATTGGTTATGAGATTTCAAAGTTTTTAGTTTTATTTTTTACTAAATTTTTTAGTGTTATTCTTATTTTATCATTAGCATTATTTCCAATAATTCATCAAAATTATATAAAATTATTTTTTAGCATTTTAGTTTCTCTCTTCTTTTTCCAACTTCCTTTCAAATCTCCAAATTTCATTGATGAGTATATTGGTTTTTTCAAATATCCGATTTTTTTCTTTATTAGCTTGATTATCTTGTTTTTAAATATAAAACCTTTTCTAATTAAATCTCAAAAGTCAATTAATAATGAACAAAGTCAAGAAAAAGAAGAAGACTATGATGTTGTTATTGAAGAAAATAGAAGTAATTTTTTTGTTCAAGAAATAAAAGAAGAAAAATCAAAGCCTCAACTTGTATTTAGGAAAGATATCGTTGAAAGTTTTCAGTTTGAGGAAGATAATTCAGATTTTGAATTTGAAGATTTATCTAAGCTTATAGAAGAGAAGTTTTTGGAATTTAATATAAAAGGTAAGGTTATAAATTGGACAATAGGACCAGTTATTACAAGATATGAGTTTGAACCTGCTGCTGGCATAAAACTTTCAAAAATTCAATCGTTATCTGATGATTTAACATTAAGATTAAAAACTTCTGATGTTAGAATTACGCCTCCACTTCCAAATAAAGGTTTAATTGGTATTGAAGTTCCTAATAAGAAAAGAAAAATTGTTTACTTTAAAAAACTCATAGAGAATGAGGAATTTGTAAATTCAAAAAAACCACTATTATTTGCTCTTGGTGTTGAAGTTGATGGAAAACCAAGATATGAAGATTTATCTAAAATGCCTCACTTATTAATAGCAGGTTCAACAGGTTCAGGAAAATCAGTTTGTATAAATACAATTATAGCAAGTTTGATTATTAAAAATACTCCAAAAACACTTAGATTTTTATTAATAGATCCAAAGATGGTTGAATTATCACTTTATGAAGGAATTCCACATTTACTTATGCCTGTTATAAAGGACAGAAAAATGGCAGTTAAGGTTTTAAAAATGGCAGTTGCTTGGATGGAATATAGGTATAAATTATTAGCGAAAGTTGGTGCTAAGAGTCTTGAAAGTTATAATAATAAAACGGGTGATTACAAACCATATATTGTTATAATTATTGATGAATTTGCGGATTTAATTTTAACACAAGGGAAGGATGTTGAAGGACCAATAGCTAGACTTGCTCAAATGGCAAGAGCTGTTGGAATACATCTAATTGTTGCAACACAAAGACCATCAGTTGATGTTATTACGGGAATAATAAAAGCCAATTTTCCTGTTAGAATTGCTTTTAAAGTTCCATCAAAAGTTGACTCACGCGTTATTCTTGATACTATTGGAGCAGAAAAATTACTTGGTAAAGGTGATATGCTTTATATTCCTCCTACTTCATCTGAGCCTCAAAGATTACATGGAGCATTTATTTCAGAAGATGAAATTATTAAGATGGTTAATAAAATAACATTTGATTATTTAAATCAAAAGTTTATGGAGAAATTTTCAAAAACAAATGAAGAACTTATTTATAAAATTATTAATGATGGATATATTAGTGTTTTTTGTAGAGATGATGACATTGCTCTTGAAGAAAAACAAGCTATTGTTTCTAATTTAATTAAGTATCATTTGGTTATTGATATGAAAGATGAAGAGATTGTTCAATTGATTGAAGAAATAAGAAGTGATTATTATCAACCAATAGAAGAATTTTCTGCTTATGTTGAAGATGAAGAAGATAATGAGTTTTTAGAATTTTCAGGAAATTATGACCCATTACTAAAAGAAGCAATTAAGTTAATTGCAGGTAGAAAAACAACATCTGCAACATTTTTACAAAGAAAATTAAAAATTGGTTTTGCAAGGGCAGCAAGAATAATTGATCAACTTGAAGAACTTGGAATTGTTGGTCCAGCAGATGGTCCAAAACCAAGAGAGGTTCGTATAACACCTGAAAAAGTTGATGAAATTTTAAGGAAAATTAGGTAATACTTAAAAATTCTTCAATAGCACTTTTGTAATCTCTTAATGGTTCTAATGGATAATTATCTAATGATGAGTACTTTGGTCTTTTTGCTTTTGAAGGAAAATCATTAACTAAGATAATTTTCCCCTTATAGTTAAATTTTTCAAGAACGAATTTTGCAAGTTCATATCTTGAAACGCTCAAACTCCCTGTTAAATGAAAAAGTCCTCTATAATTTTCATTTATCATTTTCATTACTCGTTTAGCCAAATCTTTGGAATATGTTGGATTTGAAATTTGGCCTGTCATATAAATAACATCTTGATTTAATAAACTTAAAATTTTTGTTATAAATGAGTTCCTACCTTTGCCAAACAACCAACTTGTTCTGATAATTAAATAGTTTTCATATCCACTATTTAGAATAATTTTTTCACTTAAAAGCTTACTAATGCCATAAATGTTTATAGGATTTGGAATATCGTAGATAGTATATGGACTATTCTTATTTCCATCAAATACATAATCCGTGCTAAAATGAACAAGTAGAGCTTTTGTTTCAATAGCTGAAATAAGTAAATTTTCAACACCGATTGTATTAACTAAAATTGCTTGTTCTATATTTTCTTCGCAATAATCAACATTACTAATAGCTGAACAATTTATTATAATATCGGGCTTATATTTTCTGACGATTTCTAAAGTTTCTTTTAATTTCGTTATATCAAGTTCATTTCTTGAAAGTGATAATTTATTATTTTCAATAATTTTATCAAATTCACTTCCAAGCAGTCCATTTTTCCCAATTAATAAAATTTTCACTGTTTAACGAGATTTATTGGGACTTCTTGATAGCGTGAAAATTCCATTTTGAATCTACCCCTTCCTTTTGTTTTAGCTCTTAGAGCAGGTAAAAAGTCATATAGTTCAGCAAGCGGCATCTGACCAATAATTTTATTTGTTTCAATTCCTAAAATTTTGCCTCTTCTACTATTAACTTCTGAAATTACATCACTTATGTATTCTTCGGGAGCAAAAATTTCAACGTTGTAAATTGGTTCTAAAACATAGGGTTCTGCTTTACTTACCGCATCTTTAAATGCCAAACTTCCTGCTATTTCAAATGCCAAGTTTGAAGAATCTACTTCGTGATACTTACCATCAAATAATGTAACTCTTATATCTATCATTGGATAACCAAGAACAAAACCTTCTTCCATAGCTTTTTTAACACCTTGTTCTACATATGGTCTATATTCTTTTGGAATGGCACCACCAAAAATTTTATCTACCCATTCATAACCTTTACCCCTTTCTAGTGGTTCAATTCTTATATTAGCAACGCCATATTGACCTCTTCCACCTGTTTGTTTAATGTATTTTCCAAGCCCTTCTGCACTTTTCCTAATTGTTTCTCTATAAGGAACTTTTGCTCTTTCTTTTTCTACTTCTACATTAAACCTTTGTTTTAATTTTTCAAATATGATATTTACATGAACTTCTCCTTGACTATAAAGTAATGTTTGTTTTAATTGAGGGTCATATTTAAATGTAAAAGTTGGGTCTTCTGCCATAATTTTTTGTAGTGATTCTGAAAGTTTTTCTTCATCTTTTTTCGTTTTTGGTTTAATTCCAATAACATACAGTGGTTCTGGATATTTAACCCATTCATAAATTATATTATCATTAGAAAGTGTGTCTCCCGTTTTGCTATCTTTTAATTTTAGAAAAAGTCCAATTTCACCTCTTTTTAATTCATTTACTTCCTTTCTTTCTTTTCCAAATGGAATAAATAAATGTGATATTTTTTCAATAGTTTCTGTTCTTTTATTTTTAAGTTCAATTCCACTATAAACTTTTCCTGTAAAAACTCTAAATAAAAACATTTCTCCAAGATGAGCCTCTGAATATGTTTTAAAAATTAAAAGTGATGTAAAGTTTTTATCATCAAATTTTTCCTCAAAAGATAGTCCATATTCTCCAATAAAATCTAAAAGTTCATTAATTCCGATACCACTTAATGCATCAACAAATAAAACAGGATAAAATAAGCTATTGTCAATTGCTTTCCTAAATGCTAAGTGAATTTCTTCTTTTGTTATTTCCTTTCCTTCCATATATTTTTCAAGTAATTTGTCATCTGTTTCAACAACTGCTTCAATAAATTCATTATATTCTTTAATTGCTTTTTTCTTTAAATTTTCTTCAAGATTTTCAAAGTTTCCATCAATGATATTAAAAACACTACTAAAATTATTTCCAATTCCAATAGGAACTTGGATTGGATGAACTTGCTTTCCAAATTTTTTCTTTAATAAATTCACGATTTCTTCTGGATCTTTTTCATAACTTTTACATTTATTTATTACAAAAAATATAGGTAAATTATATTTTTTTGCTTCTTCAAATGCTCTTTCTATTCCAACTTCAAGTCCCATAGAAATATCAACAACTATTAACATATTATCAGCAACTCTTGTTGCACTTATAAGCTCACCTTCAAGTTCAATAAATCCTGGTATATCAATAAACTGAAAATCATAGTTTTTATATTTTGTTTTGAAAACTTTTAAATTTATTGTCATATTTTTGGATTGCTCAATAGGATCATAATCAAGAAGTGTTTTTTCCACTCTTTGAATAACATTTGTAGTTTTTAAAATTTGCGCTAGTAATGTAGTTTTACCACTTCCTATATGACCTGCTATAACAAAGGTTCTGTCATTCATAGCTATATTTTAAAGGTGAAAGCTTTAAAATTTCCTTATGGCTGAAATTATAAAAGGTGGTCAATTCTTGGTAGAAGATGGAAAAACTGATGAAACGTTTATTCCTGAAGAATTTACCCAGGAGCATAAACTTATAGCAAAAACAGCACAAGATTTTATGGAAAAGGAAATTCTTCCTTATGATAATGAAATTGAAAAGAAGAATTTAGATTTGCTAAAAAAATTACTTAAAAAATCCGCAGAATATGGATTTACTGGTGCTGAAATATCTGAAAAATATGGAGGAATGGGAATAGACAAGAGAACTTCTATGATATTAGCAGAAAAATTTTCAATTCAAAGTTCATTTGCTATTACGTGGGGTGTTCAAGTTGGGATTGGCTCATTACCTATTGTTTATTTTGGAAATGAAGAGCAAAAGAAAAAGTACCTTCCAAAAATTGCAAAGGCCGAATTGATTGGAGCTTATGCCTTAACTGAACCTTGTTGTGGTTCTGATGCTATGAATATAAAAACAAAAGCGATTCTTGACGGAGATTATTGGATTATAAATGGACAAAAAATTTTTATTACAAATGGTGGAATAGCTGATTTTTATATTGTTTTTGCAAGGGCTTATATAAATGGTGAAGATAAAGGAATAACCGCTTTTATTGTAGAAAGAGATAGAGAAGGATTTTCTATTGGTAATGAATATCATAAAATGGGAATGATTGGTTCATCAACAGTTCCACTATTTTTTGATAATGTAAAAGTACCAAAAGAAAATCAATTATATGAAATTGGAAAAGGTCATAGAATAGCATTTGGAATTTTAAATATAGGGAGGTATAAACTAGGAGCAAGTACTATTGGTTCATCAAAATATATTTTAAGTCTTGGTGTTAAATATTCAAAAGAAAGAACAGCATTTGGAAAAAGTATATCTGAATTTGAATTAATTAGAGAAAAATTTGCAAAAATTGTCAGTTATATTTATGTTGGAGAAAGTGCAAGTTATAGGATCGCTGGATATATGGATAAATTTATTCCAAGTGATATAGAGCCATCCTTAGCAATTGAAAGAATTGGAGAATATGCTATTGAACATTCTATAATAAAAGTTTTTGGTTCAGAAGTTTTAGACTTTACAGTAGATGAGATTTTACAAACTTATGGAGGATATGGTTATATTGAGGACTATCCAGCAGCAAGAGCATATAGAGATAGTAGAATAAATAGAATATGGGAAGGAACAAACGAAATAAATAGACAAGTAATTACAGGAATGCTTTTAAGAAAAGCTTTAAAGGGTGAATTACCTTTAATCCCAATTGCTCTTAAATTTGCTAATGAAGTAATTAGTTATGTTCCTGAAATGCCAAATTATGGATTTTTATCAAGGGAAAAATTTGCTATTGATATATTTAAGAAAATTTTCTTAATGGTTTCAGCGTTAGCGGTTCAAAAGTATGGTGAGAATATAAGAGATGCTCAAATTATTTCTTCAAGTATAGCGGATATTGTTTCACATATATTTTTAGCGGAAAGTGGCTATTTAAGAGCATTAAAATTATTAAATATGGGTGACGAAAAAAGAGCAAATGAATGTGCTAATTTATTAGAATTTTATATTTATCACGCTATTAGAGATATTGAAGATAAGGCAATTAAAGTCTTATCATCGCTTTATAGTGGTGATGAACAGAGAATGTACATTTCAACATTAAGAAAATTAATCAGATGGTATGAATTTCCTAATTATTCAAAAGTTGTAAATGAGATAGCAAAGAAAGTAATTCAAAATAATGGCTATTACCTTAGTGCTATTTAACTTTGTTAAAACCATATATTTTTCAAATAATGCTCTTGGAATAAAAATTATCATTTATCAAAATAATTATTATATTTTTGGGAATGTTCAAAATAATGCTTTTATAATAAAATTAAATCAATATAGAACTACCATTTGGTCAAAAGCAATTTACAACATTAGTATTTCAGATGCTATAATCCGCAAAGATACAATTTTCTTATTTTCAAACTATCCATTTTTTTCAATAATTAAAGTTGATAATGATGGAAATTTAATTTCTTCAATAACTTATTCTTCAAATGAAGTTTTTGATAAAATTTTCTTTTCTGATGTGTTTGGAAATTTATATTTAACAAGTGGAAATATCATTTTGAAATTAAACTATTCAGGAAAAATTATGTTTTCAAAATCTTTAAGTAATGTTGATTATTGTAATGGAACAAATGATTTTTATCTTCTTTGTAGATATAATTTTCAAGATTTAGTAATTCTTAAAATTGACATTAATGGAAATATTTTAAAATCAAAATCTTTTGGATTATATAATTCAACGTTTCCAATAAAATTATTTAGAATAAATGAAAGAATTTATGTTTTTTCACAATTTACTGATATTTCCCAAAAGTACTTTATTTTTATAGCTTCGCTTGACACTTCTTTAAATCAAGTTTTTTGGAGCAAAGTATATAAAACAATTGATAATGTAAATTTATATGTTTCAAGTGTTGAATTTGTTAATGGAAAATTTATTATTTCAGGAAATTACTTTAACGATATATTTTTCATAAGTATAGACACCCTTGGAAATTTATTATTTTCAAGAAAAAGTAAAAGTATCGCATTAGAACAAAATCCAAAAATTTTTAATAATACAATTTTATTTTATAATCAAGATAGTTTGTCAATTTTTGATTTTAATTTAAATGATGGTTCAAGTTGTATTTTGGATACAATTTTACCTTTAAGCATTTATAATATCTCAACTAAACCAATTCAAAATGTTTCAATTATTTCAAGCGATTATGATTATTCAATTATGAATTATCCAATTTCAGGAATAAATTTTTTAGTTTATGAAAATAGCTATTGTAAGGTTAGTATTTTTGAAAACGAAAAATTTAAAAATTTTAAAAATTTATATAATTTAGATGGTTCAATATCAAATTGTTCAAAAAATTTTAGAATTTACATATCAAAGGGAAGAAAAGTTTTCAAATTAAAATGAAGAAATTTGTTTTTCTGGCGCTTTTCCTTTTATCTTGCCAAAGGCATAATGTTTTTGTTTTAGGGTATTATCCAAGTTCGGAGAGTGAAAAAATTATAGAAGATTTAAAACCTTTACAAATTTATTTAGAAAAGAAACTAAATATGAAAGTTAAACCATTTATAGCGACAGATTATAGTGCTTTAATTGAAGGATTATGTTCAGGAAAAATCGATGGTAGTTTTTTGTCTGCTCTTCCATATATTATTTCAAAGAATAAATGTTCAGCAAAAATTATTATAACTTCATTAAGAAGTGATGGGACAATTTATTATAAAAGTTATTTTATTGTTAATTCAAAAAGTCCTTATAAAAGTCTTTATGATTTGAAAGGTAAGACTTGGGGTATTCCTGATGTGGCATCAACAAGTGGTTATTTATTTCCTATTTTAAGAATGAAACAACTTGGTTTAGATCCACAAAATGACTTTAAAAAAATTCAATTAAATAGTCATGAGAATGTTATTATAGCGGTTTATAATAATGAAGTTGATTTTGGAACAATTTATTCTGATGGTAGAATTTTACTTAAAGATGAATATCCTGATATATTTGAAAAAACAAGGGTTATTGATAGTATTGGTCCTATACCTAATGATGGTTTTGTGGTTTCACCTTATTTAGATGAAAAAACTATTGAAAAATTAAAATCTGCATTTTTAGAATTGCCAAAAGATAGTTTTGTTTTTAGTAAATTAAGAAAGTACGGATGGTATGGAGTTGTTAGCACTAATGATAGTTTATATAAAATTGTAGAGAAATTATATTATGAAGTTATACTGAAAAAACCTTAACTTTTCTAAATCTAGAAGGTGAGGAACCGTGACCGACTCTTGCAATTTGTCCAGGTTCGCCCTTACCACAATTTGGAACACCCCATAGCTTCCAATAATTTTCATTTGCTACACCATCAAGACTATTCCAAAAGATATAAGATATCCCATAATAAACTGGATTTTTATAAACTTCATCTTTTAATAGCTTTCCATTTTTAATTTTATAAGCTATTTCAGTTGAAAATTGAAAGTTAAGGCGTTTTTGGTCTATCGACCAGGATTTATTTGTTTCAAGATAAAAACCATCTTTTATATCCTCAATTAGTTCCTCTAAGGTTTTATCACCAGGCAGTAGATTTACATTTGTCATTCTAACAATAGGCATTCTATTGTATGAACTTGCCCTGCTTGCTCCCGTTGATTTTTTATTTATAAGCCAAGCACTATCTCTTGAAGATAAATAATTTACTAAAATTCCTTCTTTTATTAAAAATTCTTTTTTAGATTTAACACCATCATCATCATAACCAAATGAACCAAGTCCTTTATCAATTGTACCATCTTGAACGATATTCATATATTCAGAACCAAATTTAATTCCGATCTTATTAGCCCAAGATGTTCCTGCATAACTTGCTTCAAATCCAAATACTCTATCAAGTTCAAGCGCATGTCCTACACTTTCGTGGATTTGAAGAGCCATTTGATTTGTCCCAATAATAATATCATATTCTCCTTCTGTAATTTTCTTCCCATATAATAGTTTCAGTAGTTCATCTTTTACAACATATGCATTTTCTTCCCATTTTTCATTTAAGATAATTTCAAAACCACCGCTTAGCATATTACCTCCGTGAGCAGCGGGATAAGACCTAAATTGGACATCTTCATCACTAAAAGCATATGCGGTATATCCTCCACCACTATGATAAATAACTTGATGAATAAATGCTCCTTCTGTTGAAGCGAAAAATTTTTCAGTTTTTATAAAATTCATATGTTGAGTTACAATTTTTATTCTATTATCGCTTCTTAAAATTTTATCAACATTTTCCATAATTTTAATTTTTTCATCAGTAGGAACATTAAAAGGATCAATTTCTATTTTTGTAAAAAATTCACCAACATGAATATCTTCTTCTGTTAATTTAAGTCCTTTTCCTGGAATGTAGCTTGATTTTGCTATATTTATAGCTTTCTTAATAGATTTATAAATACTATCAGTTCCTAAATCATTAGTACTACTAAATCCCCAGAATCCTTTAAACATAACCCTAATGCCAATACCTATTTCAAATGTTCTGTTTGCATTTTCAATTTTTCCATTTTTATAATTTATTGTTTCGCTTTCTTCTATAACTAATCTAACATCTCCATAATCTATTTCCTTTATTTCTTTTAGCATTTCAATTGCCATCTTTGTTATTTCCTTCATTCTCTATAACCTCCTTTATTTGCTCTTTTGCTTCATTATAAGCTTTTATAAATTCACTATAAGCTCTTTTGAAACTTCTAATAACATTGGGAATTTTATCTGGTCCAAATAGTATTATGAAAATTAAAGCAATAAGTAGTATCTCTTGAAATCCTAAGTTCATCGTGCGTACTCAATTGCCCTTGTTTCTCTTATTACAACAACTTTTATCTGACCTGGGAATTGTAGTTCTTCTTCAATTTTCTTAGAGATACTCCTTGCTATTTCGAATGCCTCAGTATCAGAGACTTTGTTAGCATCAACAATTACTCTTAGTTCTCTTCCCGCTTGAATAGCAAAAGCCTTTTCTACACCTTTATGTTCATAAGCAATCTCTTCAAGTCTTTGTATTCTTTGAATGTACTTTTCAATACTTTCTCTTCTTGCGCCAGGTCTTGAGCCACTTATAGCATCAGCAGCAGCTACAATGGGTGCATAGGGACTAATTGGCTCAACATCTCCATGATGTGCCATAACTGCATTTACAACAATTTCATTTTCTCCAAACTTCTTTAAAAATTGTCCTCCTACAATAGCATGTGGTCCTTCTTCATCAAGAACCTTACCAATATCATGTAATAGCCCTGCTCTTTTTGCTATATTTTTGTCAAGTCCAAGCTCACTTGCTATAATTGAAGCAATTTTAGCAGTTTCAATCGAATGTAATAATAAGTTCTGACCATAGCTTGTTCTATATTTCATCTTACCGATGTAATAGACAATATCACTATGTATAGGGGTTATACCAAGATTTAAAACAGCTTCTTCACCTACACTTCTTATATGATTTTCAAATTCCTCATCAACTTTTTTATAAATTTCTTCTATTCTAGAAGGGTGAATTCTGCCATCTTCAATTAATCTTTCAATACATAACTTTGCCTTTTCTCTTCTTATAGGGTCAAACGATGATAGGACAATAACTTCTGGTGTATCATCAATAATTACCTCAACACCTGTTATACTTTCAAAAGCTCTTATATTTCTTCCTTCTCTTCCTATGATTCTTCCTTTTATATCATCTGAAGGTAATTCAACAATACTAATAGTCATTTCAGAAGTTTGAGAACTTGCACATCTTTGAATTGCTTGTGCTATAATTTCTTTTGCTTCTTTTTCTGCTTTAATTTTTGTTTCTTCTCTTATTTTGTATGCCATTTGAGCAGCCTCATATCTTGCTTGTATTTCAACGCTTTTTAATAATTCTTTTTTTGCCTCTTCTTTGGTCATATTGGCAACTTCTTCAAGTTTTTTACTAATTTCATTTAATTTTTCATCTATGGATTTTTCTTTAATTGAAAGAACTCTCTCTTTTTCTTGTAGTAATTTCTCTTTATTTTTTAAATATTTTTCTAATTGATCTAGCTGTTCTGCTCTTTTTTCAATTTGAATTTGAAGTTCCTCAAGTTTTCTTCTTTCTTTATCAAGCTCTTTTCTTTCCTTGTATATTTCATTTTCAAATTTTTTTCTTTCATTATTTATGATTTCGTTTGCTTTGGCTTGGGCATTATTTATAATATCCTTTGCCTTTTCTTCTGCTTGAATTATTATTTCATCAGCTTTTTTAAACCCGTCCTTATATTCCTCAAGCTCTTTTTTAATTTTATGAACTTCCCTTCTTCCAACATAAAAACCTAAAATAAATGTAATTATTGAAAATCCTAAAAGCCCTATTTCTAACATGGTTTTCAACCTCCTTTCTAACTTTCATCCATCTTTTCAACAAAGGTAAGAGCGGTTTCATAATCTTTAAGTAGTTGGTTTAATCTTTCTATTCTTTTTTCCTTCTGTAAGACTTTGTGTGCTAAAAATAGAACTAAAAGAGCAATTTTTTTATCTCTTGCTAAATTTTTATATCGTTTTTCTATCCAATCACAAACTTCATTTATAATTTGAACAATTTTCTTAACATCTTCTTCACTTTCAATTTTCATATTAAAACTATATTTCGTTCCAAAGACATTAAATTCTATATTCATTTTTCACTCTCCAAAATATCTAATTTTTGAAGGATATAAGTAATTTTCTCTTCAAGATGTTTTATGATTTTCCTTAACTTTTCATTTTCTTCTTTTAACTTTTCATTTTCTTCTTTAAGTCTTCTATTTTCTTCTCTAAGTTTTATAATTGTATCTAGGGCTTTTGTTTGAATTTTTTCAAGTTTTTCTTCTAATTGTTTATCTTTTTCTTCTTCCATCATTTTAAATCCTCCTTACTTTATAACCATTATCTTCAAGTTTTTGAATAATTTCCATAAGAATTTCATTTACCTCTTCATCTTTAAGTGTTCTATTTTTTTCATTAAAAACAAGTCTAAATGTTAAGCTTCTATAATCCTCTCCTATGGATTGACCCTCATAAACATCAATTAAATAAAAATCAATCAAAAATGGAATTTTTAAATTTTTTATAAATTTTTCAACATTTAAATAATAGTCTCCTTTCCTTATTAAAATGGAAATATCTTTTTCAATTTTTGGAAACTTACTTATTTCTTCATAAGTTGAAGGCTTAACATCTTTTAAATTCATTTCACAAACATAAACAGGATATTTTATATCATAAAATTTTAAAACTGACCTTTTAACTTCTCCTAAAAATCCAACATTTTCATCATCAATATATATTTCAAGACAAGTTTTTAAAAATGGTTTTTGAGCAATTTCAAAGTGATAATTATAATTTAAAAATTCAAGTAATGCTTCAATATCTCCTTTCAGTTCATAAGGACTATAATATTCTTCATTTTCAAAATAATTTTTGATTTTCCTTCCACCTACAACCATTCCAAGACTATAAAATTCCTTATTATTTCTATAAACTTTTCCAAATTCTAAAAGTTTTGCTCCATATCCGTTTCTTCTTATATTTAAAGATAATGCATCAATTAAATTTGAAATTATAAAGTTTCTATAAACATTCATTTCTGTGCTTAATGGATTTAAAATTCTTAAATAGTCATTTGAAAAGATTTTTGCTTTTTCTTCACTTATTAAACTAAATGTTTTTGCTTCATAATATCCTCTTGGAAATAAAAAATTTATAGCAATTTCATATATTGATTTTTTATATTTTGGAATATCAAAAATTTTAAATTCAGTTTTTGAAGGTATTTTATTAATTTTTAAAAATTTCATAATTTCTTCTGATAAATCATAATAGTTTTCAATATCCTCTCTGTGATAAGGAATTTCAAAGGTTTTTTCACTAATTTTCTTAATTCCAAAATGTTTTAAAATTTCACCAAATTCATTTTCATTTAATGTTGTTCCTAAAAGTTGATTAATTTTTTCAAGATTAACAATAATTTTTCTTTTTTCAATTTTTTGTTCATAAATATCAATTGGTTTGTAAATATTTCCACTGGCATATTTTTTTATTAGATAACTTGCTCTTTTTGAAGCAATTTCAACAAATTCCCAATTTAAACCCTTTTCAAATCTTTTTGAAGATTCAGTTTTTACTTTTAATATCCTACTTGCTCTTGAAATAAATTCTTTATTAAATAAAGCACTTTCAAGAAGAATATCTTTTGTTTCGTTATTTATTGAAGTTTCTTCACCACCAATTATGCCCGCAATCGCTATTGGTTTATATTTATCTGCTATTACAAGAATATCACCATTTAATTCCCTTAATGTATTATCAAGGCATAAAATACTTTCATTATTTTTTGCTCTTCTAATAATGACTTTTTCATTTATTTTATTTAAATCAAAAGCATGTAATGGTTGTCCTATTTCCCACATTACATAATTTGTAATATCTACAATATTGTTTATTGAACGAAAACCTACAAGATATAATTTATATCTTAAAACATCAGGACTAATTGAAATTTTAACATCTTTTATTATTGTTCCAATGTATCTTAAACATCCATCTTTTTCTACAATTTCTACTGGAAATTCAAAATAGTCTAATTCTTCATTAATTAAATTTGGTAATATAACTTTCATTTTTAAATAACTTGCAATTTCATAGCAAATACCTAGAATGCCCATTAAATCTCCTCTATTTGGAAATATGTAAAGTTCATAAAGATAATCATTAAGTTGTAAATAATCCAAAACATTACTGCTTAAATCAAAATCAGGAGGAAGTTTTATAATTCTATCTGAAACTTCTGAAATTCCTATTTCACTTTCAGATAATAGCATTCCTTCTGAAATATAATTTTTTATAAATTTCTTTGAAATAATTTGATTATTTTTTAACTTTGTTCCTTCTATTGCTAAAACAACTTTATCATGTAAATTAACATCGGCAGTAGTTATAACTTGAAATTCTTTAAAGTTTGTCTTAACTTTTAATATCTTTAAGTTTCCATCATAATTTATCTTTTCAACAACTGCAGGAAAAACTTTCTCTTTTAACCCTTCTGATAAATCTAAAAAATTTTCAACCTCAATTCCAATATCTTCAAAAAAACTTTTCAGTTCAATTGGACTTAGATTGAAATCAGGAATAAATTCTTTTATTATATTATATAGAACTTTCATTCTTCTTGTTTTCTTCCAATTATTATTGCAATTACAATAGCAACTAATAGTAAAACAGAAGCAAGTTCAAAGGGAACAAGGTATTTTGTAAGTAATAATTCACCCAATTTATCAACTTTTCCTTCTTCTCCAAGCTCAAATTTTGGTAATTTTGTAATATATAGTGATATAGAAACGCCTAAGAACAAAGCAAAAATTATAATAATTGATATTAACCCTTTGAATGAAAAATCAAAATCCATTAGAGGTTCTCTTAGGTTTAGAAGCATTATAACAAATAAGAAAAATACAACAATAGCCCCTGAATAAACGATAATTTGAATAACACCAATAAATGGAGCATTTAAGAGGAAATAAATTATAGCTAATGAAATAAAGTTCAATAGAAGACCAAGAGCGTTATATATAGGTTTTTTATGAAGAAGAACAATTAAAGCACCCAAAAGTCCAATAATTGAAAATATAATAAGGGCTAAAAGCATAGTTATGAAATTTTAAAGCAAAAGCATATAACACTAAATTATTGGACAATGCTTTGTCCAATAAATAGTGTTAAGTTGTTGATATTCAATAAGTTACAAAAATTTTTTAAATTTATTAGTTTTATGGGGGGTTTTAATGGGGGGCAAAGCCCCCCAATGCCGAAAAATGGGTATTTTAAAGCCGAAGGCGAATATAGGGTGGGTGGGAAAATAAGAAATAATCGTAATTTTAGAATTATTGGACAAGGCAATTACGCTTTGCTTTGTCCAATAAATAGTGTTAAGGGGGGTTAGGGGTGATAAAAATTTGTGCTTTAAAACTTTCGGAAAGATTGAAAGAAATTGGAAAAAATACAATGAGAATTTGGTAAAGAGGGGTGAAATATGGATAAGTAAAGGGATTTTACAAAAAATCAAAGAGAAAAACGAAGAAGAAAATAAGAGAG
>Ga0073929_1001666_pt1 | contig 18388 bp, 20 predicted proteins | sample DewCreD2012metaG_3_FD_76966 | JGI IMG/M metagenome (GOLD analysis project Ga0073929, IMG submission 76966) | Hot spring sediment bacterial and archeal communities from British Columbia, Canada, to study Microbial Dark Matter (Phase II) - Dewar... ... | reverse complement strand
CTCCTCCGGCGCCTTGTCAATCTGATCAAACGGCGTAAACTGCGCTAACCCCTGCGCCGCCAATACCTTCGTAATCGCCGCCGTCAACGTCGTCTTCCCGTGATCAATGTGCCCAATCGTCCCTACGTTCACATGCGGCTTCTTCCGCTCAAACTTCTGCTTCGCCATCTCGATCTCCTTACCTTCGCTCTGTTTGATGATTGCCTGGGACCACTCCCTATCCGCCGATCAAAGCCCAGGAGCGGAATCGAACCGCCGACCTCCTCCTTACCAAGGAGGTGCTCTAACCGACTGAGCTACCTGGGCATCACACCCGCATCGGCTTCTTCACGTACTGTTGTTTTCTTCCACGATCCTCGAATAGAGCGGGAAACGGGATTCGAACCCGCGACCCTCAGCTTGGAAGGCTGATGCTCTACCAACTGAGCTACTCCCGCTTAACTCTCTTTTTCCACGTCAGATTCTCTTCTCAGCCAAGCTCTGCAACTCGACTCTTACGTTCACATGGAGAGGGGAGGATTCGAACCTCCGAAGGCAATCGCCGGCAGATTTACAGTCTGCTCCCTTTGGCCACTCGGGTACCTCTCCGTACGCAAAGAGCCGATGGCCAGACTCGAACTGGCAACCTACTGATTACAAGTCAGTTGCTCTTCCGATTGAGCTACATCGGCCTCCTTTCTGGAAACTTCCGACAAGAGAGATAACGAAACCCCAAAGAACGTAGTCCACGGAAACGCGAACCTTCGTGGTTACAGGACAGCCGTCATGCTGTCAAGTCTCCGCCTGGCCCTTTCGCCACCAAAAGCAAGCTAGGCTCACCGCTACCGCCGTATTGAGGGACTCCACTCGAGGATCCATGGGGATGTGGACAAGAAAATCGGCGGTTTCTCTCACGAGGCGGGAGAGTCCCTCCTCTCCCCCGGTGACCACCGCAATACGCGGTGGCAATTGGGTGCCAAACAACGACTGTTCCGCCCGAGCATCGAGCGCCGCTACCCAGTAACCAGCCCGTTTGAGCTCCTCCAGAGCTCGACTCAAATTCACCACTTGAGCGACCGGCAAGTACGCACAAGCCCCTGCCGCCGCTGACTCGACCGCTGCCGTGATTCGTGCAGCGCGATCTCGTGGAATCAACACTCCCGCGCCGCCCGCCGCCAACGTACTGCGAATCACCGCGCCTACGTTGCGCGGATCCATGACGTGATCCAACACAACCACCAACTGAGGTCCCTCAAGCCTCGTGAATGCCGACAAGCTCGCATACGGGTAAGGACGCACAATGGCCCTCCATCCAACCGAAGCGAGTTGTTCGTCTTTCACCGCTTCTTTGGCATCCAGGAACCGGCAGTGAACACCTTTCTCCGCTGCAAGGTCGCGCAAGTACTTGCCGCGCGCACCCGACGCAGGCAAAAATTCGATGACCTCGACTCTTTCTGGACATGTTCGAAGCCATGCTTCCACGGCGTGGGCGGAGTACAAGCACCCACTCCCCTGTGACGCAGAGTTTATTTGCCCCGACGTTCTAGCTAGTTGAGAGCTGCGGTGAAAACGTTTCAACGGTACCTCTTCCGGGAATCACTATTCCCGGTCCTCTCGAGCGTATTCGTAGTTGCCGGCATTCTCATTGTTGCCCGACTGGTAAAGATTATGACTCTCGTCATCAATCGGGGCTTAGCCATTACGGAGCTTCTCCGGCTTTTAGCGCTCTTTGCCCCTTCGTTCTTGGAGGTTGCCGTTCCGATGGGCCTCATGCTTGGCATTCTTGTCGCGTTCCACCGTCTAGCTGTTGATGGTGAACTGGTAGGGGCCCAGGCCTGTGGCCTCGGTCGCAGCTGTTTCCTGCGGCCGACGCTGGTACTGGCTGCCGTCGGGATGATTTTAACGGGAACATTCTCTTTACTCGTTCGCCCAGAAAGCCGATCTGCTCTGGTTACGTTCATCGAGGACCTCGGCAGGCGCCGGGCAAGCGCCGCTCTCCAAGAGCAAGTGTTCTTCGACCAACTACCGGGCCTCGTGCTTTACGCGGACCGGATCGAAGAGCGCGGCAAACTTTTGGCCGGCGTTTTTATTGCGGACACGAGAGCGCCCCAAAAGCGCACTTCGATCGTGGCGCGAAGAGGCTATCTAATCACTGCTTCAGCAAAACATGACAGTACTGTCTTACGCTTGGAGGATGGCCTGGTGTTTACTTGGCAGGGGACTGCGGACAACTTCGAGGTCACACAATTTCAGGTGCTCGATTGGGATCTATCCGATTCCTCCGAGAATACTGCCGGTTCTCGAACGGGCACGGAACGCGACCTGAAAGCCGTTCCTACGAGGGAGCTACTTTCGTCGTTAAACGTTGACGTCTTAACGGCAAGCTCCCTCCTATTAGAACTGAATCGCAGACTCGCTACTCCAGTTGCTTGCTTGATGTTCGCCCTTGTCGCCCTGGCTTGGTCACTACGTCGCATCTCCCCCTTACCCACGAGCGTCGCTCTCTCCACGGGATGCTTCGTCGGTTACTATGTTCTCGAAAGCTTCGGTGACGCGTTGCTGCAGCGCTTCCCTGGGCTGCTAGTGGCGGTCGGAGCGGCATGGATGCCCACACTGGCCTTTGGGTGCCTCGCTCTTCTGCTATGGCCCTCTTCGCCCGCACTTAGGAAAGGAGCTCCTTGGCGAGGTACGTATTCCTACCGGGATGTATCACGCATGAAGTCCGCCCCGGGTACGCACATCGGTCACTCTTGATTTCGGAGGACCGTTCGATGGATGCCCTCGCACCCGTTCATACTCGGTGCCGCCCGGGTGCAATGCACACCTTTCGAGTTGGCTCGACCGGAGGGCCTTCTCAGTTTGGCGTGCAAGTGCAATCGTCCGCCGCGCGGAAGCAACCACGAACTGCGGTGCCCTCCCATGTGTCCTCCTGAATCCGCGGCTCCTGCGAACGCAGCCATGCAATGGGCGAGAGGACGTTGATGACCGGAAAAATTTTGCGTCTACTGCTCGGGGATTTCTTCGCCGTTCTGCTGGTGACTCAGGCGAGTGCGATTGCTCTGTACGTTGTTGTCGACTTCTTTGAACGGTTGGACGTGATCCTAAGAAACACGGTAGAGCCAGTCGCCGTCGCTCGCTACTTCGCTTTCAAACTTCCCCTCATCGTCTCTCAAACGCTGGCCGTGAGTACGGCCATCGCAATTGTCGCAGCCATTGCAGTCAGGCATCGCCACAATGAAATCCTAGCTTTGGAGGCGGCCGGAGTCGGACCCCGTCGGATCGCCCTCGCGTTTTCCGGGGCTACCATTTTGATCTGCTTATTTGGTGGGGCGTGGGCCGAATGGGTTGTGCCGCCAGCCACTCGTGCGGCGCAAGAGATCAGCTTGCGCGAAATCAAGAAGCGTGATCGCCGAAATGTTCTCGCAGACCGGGAAATCTGGTTGCGTCGCCCGCACGCAATTTACCATGTCACCTATGTAGACCAAACGCAGAAAGCCCTCCTAGGAGTCACCGCCTACGTGATCACCGAGGAATTCTCTTTGCAAGAAATCCGCTACTTTCCAGAAATTCGCTGGACAAGCACGGGCTGGTCCATCATTGGGCATCCCCAACAGCTTCCAGTCCCGGGGACCATGGCCAACCCCCCGAATACCAGCGTCCCTTCGGACTACCTATTGCAGTTACCGGAAAGCTTCGAAGAGTTTGCCGAGGTCCAACGTGAACCAGAAGAGCAAAGCACCTTGGAGCTGTGGAACAAAAGGGCATTTTTAAGGACTCTCGGACTACCGACGACGCGGGTTTCCGTAGATCTCTATCTGAAGACAGCCCTGCCCTTTGCACCGCTTGCGATCGCCGCAATTCTCCTACCGGTCGCATTACGACTCGACCACGCGAAACGCATTGCGAAAGTTGTCGCCTTTAGCGCAGCCCTAGGCTTTGGTTACTGGGTTCTGCTGGGAGTAGCGACCTCTTTGGGATATGCAGGAACACTCCCCGCGCTTCTAGCCGCGTGGTTGGCCAATTTGACGTACGGCACAATCGGCGCAGGGCTGCTCGCAGCTCCTGCGCCGCGGCGCAAACATGAACTAACGTTTTGAGTATTGTGGACGCTTCCGCGCCTTGTGGCGGCCGTACTTTTTGCGCTCCACTTCACGTGGATCCCTGCGGATGAACCCGGCTTTTTTGAGAATCGGCCGGAATTCGGGGTCGATCACAAGCAAGGTCCGGGTAATTCCGTGTCTGACCGCCTCGGCCTGGGCAGCCAATCCCCCGCCGTGGACGTTAGCCACGACGTCATACCGCCCCAAGGTCTGCGTGAGCTCAAAAGGTTGCAGAATAATCATTCGTGATGTTGGCCTGGGGAAATATTGCTCCCACGGACGACCATTCACGACAATCTTGCCCTCTCCGGGCATCAATAACACTCTTGCCACCGCAGTCTTTCGCCGGCCGGTGGCCCCCCATCGGCTTTCTTCGGTCATTGGACTTCTCCGCTGCGAGCACGCACCAGGATTGGACGTGGTTTCTGTGCTTCGTGAGGATGGTCTGGTCCAGGGTAAATCTTCACCTTTGTCGCCAACTGGTGTCCAAGGCGGTTTTTGGGCAGCATTCCTTCGATCGCTTGTCGTAACATTTCTTCTGGCTTCAGTAGCTTTTGCTCGAGAGCGGAGCGTACACGCACGCCTCCAGGGTAACCAGTGTGCCGGATATACGTCTTTTTTCGCCACTTTGCACCGGTTAACCGGACGGCTCCGGCGTTGATGATCACGACAAAATCACCGACGTCCTCCCAAGGCTGAAACGTAGGCTTGTGTTTCCCACGCAGGATGTGGGCCGCCACGCTCGCCACGCGACCCAGCACCTGGTCCTTTGCATCGATCAGAACCCACTCCCTCTGAGCAAGTGCTTGTTCTCTACTAATGACTACGGTTTTCGGCATTTTCCTACGACCCTTTGCGAACCACCTAATCTCGCTTCGCGCTTCCTCGGTTATATACGGGGTGGACGGGACTTGAACCCGCGACCTCCGACGTGACAGGCCGGCGTTCTAACCGAGCTGAACTACCACCCCGAATCTCTCGTTCCGCTTTCCTCCCACAACACAAACCTGGGCGGTATCCGATTTGAACGGATGACCCCCGGCTTGTAAGGCCGATGCTCTCCCGCTGAGCTAACCGCCCACACGATGCGAGTGCCTCGCGTTCGTGGCTCCCACTACACAACGCCCCCGTCAGTTCAACGAGTCACGTAGCTGCTTACCGGCTTTGAATTTCGCCGAACGCGAGGCAGCAATTTCAATGATTTCTCCTGTTTTCGGGTTACGGCCAGTCCGAGGCTTACGCGTCGCGACCGCAAACGTACCGAACCCAGAAATATTTACCTTTTCTCCCTGCTTGAGGGCAGAGATAATGTCTTCAAAGACGACGTTCACGACCTTCTCCGCAAGGGCCCGGGGAAGATCCACCTTGCTTGCAACCGACTCGATCAACTCCGCCTTCGTCATGAACGTCCCTCTTCAACTCCAGCAAGGTGCTCGTGCTTAGTCAGGTTCAACGACGGTGTCAAGGAACCATGCCGGCAGTTAAAACTGCCTCCGTACCAGGAGAAACCAAACCCGAAGCCGGCACTTGAGACTGCCAGTCTCCCCGCAAAAAGGATTCCGGATTCTCGAGCACCAAAGCCTGCCTCAAGACCTCGTCCATATGGCGAACCAACCGCAGTTGCACTGAGCGCTGAACTTGAGGCGGAATTTCCTTGATATCCTTTTCGTTGTCTGCCGGTATCAGGACCGTGGCAATCCCGGCCCGATGAGCGGCAAGCACCTTTTCCTTGAGGCCTCCAATCGGCAAGACACGCCCACGTAGGGTGACCTCCCCAGTCATGGCGACATCGTTCCGAACCGGAATCTTCGTAAGCGCAGAGACCATCGCAGTCGCCATGGTGATCCCCGCAGAGGGGCCGTCTTTCGGTGTAGCACCCTCCGGAACGTGAATGTGGACGTCAACGTTCTGGTAAAAATCGCGTGCGAGCCCCAGCTCCTCTGCTCGGGAACGGACGTAACTCATCGCGGCTTGAGCCGACTCCTGCATCACATCTCCGAGCCGCCCAGTAATAATGAGTTTGCCCTTACCCGGCATCACTGTCACCTCGATCGCCAGCAGCTCGCCGCCGAACTCAGTCCACGCCAAGCCAGTGGCCACGCCCACCCGCTGCTGCTCTTCGGCCTGACTCACATGATACTTTGGTGGACCCAAAAACCGGTGCAAATTTTTTGCGGTGACTACGATCTTACCTTGCCGGTTACTCCGCAAAACTTTCACTGCCGCCTTCCGACAAATCGTCGCGATTTCCCTCTCTAGTCCGCGAACCCCGGCCTCCTTCGTGTAGTGGCGGATGATCGCCATAATTGCGTTGTCGGAAATCTCTAAGTTTTCGGGGCTAAGCCCGTTCGCCTCTCGTTGCTTCTGCACCAAGTACTTCTTCGCAATGTTCAGCTTTTCGATATCGGTGTACCCCGGGATCCGAATGACCTCCATTCGGTCTTGCAACGGCCGGGGGATTCGCTCCAGGGTGTTCGCCGTCGTGATGAACATGACTCGAGACAGATCGTAATCGACATCCAAATAATGATCGTTGAATGCCGCGTTTTGCTCAGGGTCCAGTACCTCCAGGAGTGCCGACGATGGATCCCCTCGGAAATCCGTGGACATCTTGTCCACTTCATCCAGCAGGAACACCGGATTGCAGGACCCGGCCTTTTTCATACTCTGGATGATTTTCCCAGGCAGGGCACCGATGTACGTCCTGCGGTGACCGCGGATCTCTGCCTCGTCACGCACCCCGCCTAAGGACACTCGCACAAACTTCCGGCCCGTTGCGCGCGCAATGGACTTTCCGAGCGATGTTTTGCCAACCCCCGGAGGTCCGACCAAACACAAAATCGGGCCCTTGTTCGTTTGCCCCACCAAAGCCTGGACGGCAAGATACTCTAGGATTCGCTCTTTTACCTTCTCTAAGCCGTAGTGGTCTTCTTCCAGAACCCGCTCCGCCTCGACGATGTCGAGCTTATCCTCCGTATACTCATTCCACGGGAGCGATAAAATCCAATCGATGTAATTACGGACCACAGTCGCCTCAGCGGACATCGGCGACATCATTTTCAACTTTTTGAGTTCCTTCTCGACTTTTTCCCGCGCCTCCGGAGACAATTTTTTCTGCTTGATTTTTTCCTCGAGCTCTTGAATTTCCGTCCGGAACTCGTCTTTTTCTCCCAGTTCCTTCTGGATCGCCCGCATTTGCTCGTTGAGGTAGTACTCTTTCTGGGTCTTCTCCATTTGCTTCTTGACCCGCGTGCGGATCCGCTTTTCGACCTCGAGAATCTCGATCTCCGAGCGCAGAAGCCCCAGAACTTTTTCCAAGCGGGCTGCCGGATCCACGGTTTCTAGCAGCGACTGCTTCTCCTCGAGCTTGACGGTCAGGTGCGCAACGATCGTATCCGCCAAGCGAGACGGATCGTCGATCGAAGCCACCGAGCTCAACATCTCCGGCGGTATCTTTTTGTTGTACTTTAGGTACACCTCGAAGGTAGACACCACCGAGCGGACTAACGCTTCGATTTCCGTCGTTCGTTCCCAGTGCTCTTCTACCTCTTCGATCTCCGCGAGCAAAAATTCTGCTTCCGGCAAGAAGCGCACGATACGGGCTCGGCGCTTTCCTTCGATCAGGACTTTGACGGTTCCATCTGGCAAGCGAAGCATCTGCACCACGGAACCGATCGTTCCCATCGGATAAATGTCGGCCTCCGATGGATCATTCGTCTTCGCATCACGCTGCGCGGCCAGCAAAATCATTTTGGTGCCGCTCATGGCCTCTTCGAGTGCCCGGATCGACTTCTGCCGACCTACGAATAGCGGCACCACCATGTGGGGAAACACGATAATATCCCGCAACGGGAGCAGCGGAACCTTCGTCATTGAAGGGCCATCTTTCTTGTCACTACGGAAAAGCATTGCAAACGTAATCCTCGCTTAGGCCGTTTCAGCAGCCTTCTGATATAAAACAATGGGAGGCTCCCCTTTCGTGATCACCTCCTCCGAGATCAGCACTTCTTTGATCGCCGGCTGCGACGGGATTTCGTACATGATGTCCAGCATGGTGTTCTCGAGGATCGCCCGCAAGCCCCGCGCTCCGGACTTCCTTTTCAGGGCCTCACGCGCAATCGCAACAAGTGCGCCATCGGTGAACTTTAAGTGGACGCCCTCCATCTCGAACAACTTTTGGTATTGCCGAACCAACGCGTTCTTGGGTTCCTTCAAGATGCGTACCAGGTCCTGCTCACCGAGCTCGTCTAGCGTCGCAATGACCGGTAATCTTCCAACAAACTCGGGAATCAAACCAAACTTGAGCAGGTCCTCCGTCTGGACCTCATGCAGCAACTCGCTCACGCTCTTTTCATCCTTCCGGCGGACGTCTGCCCCGAATCCCATCCCCTTCATTCCGATCCGCCGCCGGATAATCTCCTCCAGGCCAACAAACGCCCCTCCGCAGATGAAAAGGATATTCGTGGTATCCACCTGGAGAAACTCCTGCTGCGGGTGTTTCCTCCCGCCCTTGGGGGGCACGCTCGCAGTCGTTCCTTCGATGATTTTTAAAAGGGCTTGCTGGACACCCTCCCCAGAAACATCGCGTGTGATCGACGGGTTGTCGCCCTTGCGCGAGATCTTGTCGATCTCGTCAATATACACGATTCCGCGCTGAGCTTTCTCGACATCGTAGTCGGCGTTTTGGAGTAAGCTCAGAATGATGTTCTCGACATCTTCTCCAACATAGCCGGCCTCTGTCAGGCTCGTGGCATCGGCGATTGTGAAAGGCACTTGAAGAAATCTCGCGAGCGTCTGCGCCAGTAGCGTTTTCCCCGATCCCGTAGGCCCAATCAGAAGGATGTTGGACTTCTGCAGCTCCACATCCCCGGCAACCAACTGACTATCGATCCGCTTGTAGTGGTTGTGCACCGCCACCGCCAAAACTTTCTTCGCCCGTTCCTGACCAATTACATACTGGTCGAGGACACGCTTGATGTCGGCAGGCTTTGGTACTGCGGAAGAGGACACCAACCCCTCTTCGTGATCGCACTCTTCCGCGATGATGTCATTGCACAGATCGATGCACTCGTCGCAAATGTAAACCGTAGGCCCCGCTATGAGCTTGCGGACTTCGTCTTGGCTTTTTCCACAAAACGAACAAACCAGATTTCCACCCCGGTCGTCTCCATGCTTCGCCATAGTTCCCTCACAACTTCTTAGTGGGCCTGTTCACGATCACTTCGTCAACGATGCCATACTCGAGAGCCTGCTGGCTCGTCATAAACAAATCGCGATCCGTATCCTTTTCGATCCGCTTTAAGCTTTGCCCGGTGTGCTTCACCAAGATGGCATTCAACTGCTCTCGAATCCGCAAAATTTCGCGGGCCTGAATGTCAATATCGGCCGCAACCCCCTGGATACCCCCCAACGGCTGATGAATCATAATGCGCGAGTGTGGTAACGCGTAACGCTTCCCCTTCGCTCCTGCGGCCAGCAGCCACGCTGCCATACTCGCCGCCTGCCCCAAACAAAAAGTCGAAACATCGGGGCGAATGTACTGCATTGTATCGTAAATTGCCAAACCCGCGGTTACCGAACCTCCCGGGGAGTTGATGTAGAAGTGGATGTCTCGTTCGGCATCCTCCGCTTCCAAGAACAACAACTGCGCGGCGATGAGGTTTGCCACTTCGTCAGTGATCGGGGAGCCGAGAAAAATAATCCGCTCCCGGAGAAGGCGCGAATAAATATCGTAGGCGCGCTCACCGCGACCCGTTTGCTCGACAACAATTGGAACCACGTTCATGGTCATTGCGTACACTGGAATGCACCGTGATGCTAGCCGTTTCTGGTATCAGCGGCAATCTGGCTGGGCTCTTCCAACTCGCGGACGCGGGCGGACTGCCGTACAATCTCCAGTGCTCGACTCAACCGCATGTTCTCCAACGCGCGAGCTCGAACATCTTCCCGCTCGTACGCACGGCGAACCTCCTGCTCGTGAATCCCTCTGCTCTTCGCCAACTGATCGACCACGCTCTCGATCTCGTCTTCCGTAACAACGATCCCTTTCGCGTCGGCAATTGCCTGCAAAAGCAAGTGAGAGACCACCGCACTTCTCGCCTCGTCCTCGAGTCGCTTTGCGAGCTCCGGCGTGTGTTCCACCAGCTCCCTCGCTTTGGCTAACGGCAAGCCGGTCTGAACGGTCCACGCAGCCGCGAGCTGCTCACGCTCCCTGGAAACCAAGGTCGGGGGTGGAATCACCTGAGGATTCGCTGCTGCTAAGGCACGCCGCAACTCCGCTTCAATCGCGGCATTTTGACGCCTCCGCGCATGCGCCTCGAGCTCGCTGCGCAGCAGGCTTCGAAGCTCGGCCAAAGTTTCGGCATTGCTCACCGTCTTGGCAAATTCATCATCGAGCGGCGGAACATTGCGACGGTATATTTTTTCAATCTTGACTAGTTGTGCTTGGCCGGTTCCTTCCGGCGACCGCGCAGTCACCGCAACGGTTTCACCCACGTGACGTCCGACCAGGGCTGCAACGGAGGAGTCTGGATCGACAGGCTCCTGAAGCCAGACCAACGTTTGCGATTCATTCTCGGCCCCGTGCTGCGTGCCAGGCTGCCTGACGGTGACCGCCACTACGTCCCCGGCCTGGACGGTGTCGCGATCCTCGATTGGCACCAGCGTCACGTGCCGCTCTCGCAGCTGCTCGATGGCACGGTCTACATCCTCCTCTCCTATGCTCACCGGGCGCACCGTAACCTCAAGTCCCTCGTAATGTACCTCGGAGATCTTCGGGAACACCTCCAAGACGGCAACACACGTAAACGTGCCCGCATCGCTCAGGGATGCGCTTTCCAGGCGTATCCCACCGGTCAAGCGCAGATCGTAACGGCGGGCCGCTTCATCGATCGACTCCGTGACAAGCTCCAACTCGATCTCCCGCTTGATCTGGGAACCAAAATGCTTCTCCAGAATGGGCCTTGGCACACGGCCACGGCGAAAGCCGGGCACTTGCGCTTGCGGGGCAAGTGCGGCGAGGCGCTCATCGGTCTTCGCCCGGACCACCTCCGGTGGAACTGTAATGTCCACGCGTACATGCACGGGGTCAATCTCGTGAAGCGAGATTTGGATCTTCTCGAGGTAATCGCGGCCAGCGACTGCCGAGCCTTCAATATTCTTGGACAACATTGTTGAGCGATAAGCAGCCACGCCCCCGGCTTTCAATCCAACGTAAGCGTCGGTCGTAAGGAGTGCGAGAGGGGGGACTCGAACCCCCACGGGCGAAGCCCACTAGATCCTAAGTCTAGCGCGTCTGCCAATTCCGCCACTCTCGCAAAACGCACCCCCTGTAGCATCGAGGTTGCGTTCCGAACAATGCGCTGCAGGAAAGCCCTGCATGTTGCTTCGCTCCTCACTCTCAACGCTGTTTTCCTGATCGCTCTTCTGTTTATCGGTGGTCAGTGGGCCATATGTAACGAGCGCCTCGGTGCGGCTGAGAGTCTCCGTCAGACATCACGCCCGCAACGCACCTTGGCAAGCTTGGAGCGCCACACCGGTTTCCTAAACAATCCGAACGGGTGTTTACGCTACCGACTCCGTTGGCCTGATGCCGAATGAGTGGCTCTCCGCATTGTGCATTTGCGGAGCTCGCCGATGGAAGCTATCCGGGCACCCCGGTGACCTGGATGGAGAGGTGCGTGAGCCCGGTTGAAACGGCACGACTCGAAATCGTGTGACCCGCAAGGGTCCGGGGGTTCGAATCCCCCCCTCTCCGTTTTCTTGCAATAGTTTGGACAGGCTCCGTTAGTGGCGGCGTCGACGGCGCCGGCTCAGCCGAACGCGTGATACGCTGCGCACATTTCGCCGGACTCGCGGTATCAATTGGCGCGAGGATGCACCTTGTGCACGTAACTGGACCAATCGCTTTCGCAGTGCGTCTGGATCTAAGTCGAAGGCATCGCAAAGAACCAAGAAAGAAAAAGGGGACCGCCGACTTGGTGAAAAAACCCAACACTCTGCCTCTGCAGCCAGTAAACGTGAACGACTCAAGAACGCTTTCAGCCCATCTTCAAGCACTGCTAACATCAGCGCCCGCGTACCTGTAACGGCTCCTCTACGGTCTTCGCCACCAATCACGGTTTCGCGCAATCCAGTTCGCTTCGCCGCGGCGTCAGAGGCTCGTACGATCGAAGTTACTCCTCCCACCAAATCCATCTTGTTGTCCCTCCCGTGCGCTTACGACGTGTAGGCCACGTCACTCGCGACAGCAGTACAAATGACATGCCACCTGACGCGCGGCGAGGCTCCCGATCAGGTCGCAACGCAAGCCGGCCTAGTCCTCTTGCGCGAACGCAAGAGCATTGCAGGACCGCCACGGGTCGTGCCTGTGGCTATGCGATCTCCGCGTGGTCGCCCTGATCGAGGTCAGTTTCCCTTTCCCGTTACCTGCTGACCGTTTGCCTATAGGGGACTGCGGACCCTACAGCCACACGCCCCAGTCGAACAGCTTGGCCGCTCCGGCTCTGGCACCTTGGGCAAGCATTCCTCGATCTCGCCGCTAGGAATCACCCTCAAGCTGTTATCATCGGCGATCGCGTCACAACCCAAACATCGGCGGACGATCGTGATTCCAGACAGGTCTAGGTACGTAAGCATTCTTGCCTGACAGGATGGGCAATCTACGCCAACGAACCCATCGTCTTGATCCCTTGCGCGTCTGCTTTGCGATGAATCCGTTGGCATGATTGGGAAACCACCCTGCGACCACCGCGAGTAAGGCGGGCCGCGAAAACGGCAAAAGTAAACGACTCCCTCTTATTCAATTTAGGCTTCGTTCGCCACCTCTGGACTCGACCGCCCCGCCCACGTTATGTGTAATTCACCATGCTGCGGCGGTGGCTCGTACTGTTTGTGGCTTCTCTATTTTTGACTGTCGCGCCCATTCTCACGGTCAGCAGCCGCGCAATCACGGAAGAAGACGAAGCCGGGCGGGAACTGGACGAGGGGCTGCCGCCACCTGGTCAGCGGCCCGGCCCCCGTTACTGGCGCCCCCCGACGACCGGCTACGACCTTAAAAAAACGCAGCGCTTCTGGAGATCATACAAGCTCCCTAAGGTTCGGGAGAAGCCTCCTAAGCGGCCCAAAGAATATTTGGACGTCGACTAGTCCTGCCGAAACCGCCCTTGGCACAAATGTGCCCCAACAGATTAGGAAAAAGGGGGACGTCTGGCCTAAAGCAGCTCGTTGACCCACTTACTGAGCTCTTCGAGAAACTGCTTGCGGAGCTGTCTCTGGCGCGGGGTCAGCTTCGACAACATCTCCTCCTTCATCCGCTCAGGGTCGCCCCGAACGACCATGGTCTCGTCAGCGACGACGCTTAAGAGCATCGAAGACACACCGTCCCATTCATCTGTCACCGGAAAGCCGTATTCCCGCAGCGGCAGCGGCCATGTGGCGTCCACATCAATCCATTCGCCGTCCACCTGGATTTGCAGGTAGTCGTACAGGTCAACAACTTCGTTCTTCTGCAGGATCGCTTGCAGGTGCTCTGGAAAGCCGATGAGCGACTCGTTGAAACGATGCGTGCAAAGCATGTGGCGAACGTTGAGGCCAAGTAGCCGGAACAACTCGCCCAGCAAATAATGCTTACCTGAGCCCGAGCCGCACCGAGTTTCCAGCACGTGCACTGGATCCCGGCTCGAGGGGTACACGTAACGAAAGTCTCGCACTTGCTCGAACAATCGAATGCGTGCAGCAACGGGCGGAAGGCCTGCAGTCCACTCCGCTACGGCCGCGCGCAGTTTTTCCTCGCTCATGTCAGCGCACCTTGGTCATTAGCTTCAAAACAAACCCGCGCCCCAAAACTCACGTCCTCCGCACCCGACATTCCACCCATCGAGCCTGTGTCAATATTACACTTCCACGGCAAACCGTGCGGCATCCGCTGGTGTGTTCACGTTGCGAAAGGTTTCCTCAGCCCCTGGCACTCTCAGCAACGATTCTTCTGGAACGTACCGGACCTTAATTGCGGCCAGAAGCTCCCTCAAGCCGTTGTTGCCCCTGCGTAGCAAGCGTTCGGCAACAGCAGCAACCCGTGTGCGGTAAAACGCGTGCAACGGCTCGACATCTGCGTCCCAAATCGGAACGACGGCATCAACGCTATCCGCAGCAGCTAAGACCGACTGGAGAAACGCGATTGGCTCCCGACGAAGAAACGGCATGTCGCACGCAACTGCAAATACCTGCTCTGAACTCGCATGGAGGATACCGGAAAAAAGCGCGGCGAGGGGTCCCATGTGCGGAACGATATCCGTCACGACGCGCACCCCCCAAAAACCTGCGTACTTGTCAGGGCTGTTTGTTACTAAAATGACTTCGTCAAACATTTCTTGCAGCAGGGTCAAACTGCGGTCGATTACGGGGCGGCCTCCTACTCGCATGAATGCCTTGTCTGTACCGCCCATCCGGCTGCTACGGCCTCCTGCAAGAATAATTGCACTCGCACGCATGCGCACAGGGTCGGGGAAAGCTTCCGAACTTTTCGTTAAAAGCAGCCTTCACTTTCCGGAGCCAGGATAACGGCCGCAACGATACGGCCTCGCTCGGCTCGAGTCAAGCCGAGATAGCCTGCACCAGCTCAGCCGAAGAGGAGTCGAGTGCTCGTCACTGCCGAAGGCAGGAATTGCTTCAAGGCGAGCAGGAGTGTCTACCCTCTGTTCCGTCGTCATCTCGTTGCCGCCAGGGACGATGCTCCCTTCCCACGCTCCCAGGAGATCGTGGAAGTCAACCTCTCGGGAACGGAATTTGCGTGGCCTACCGCCCGTGCGTTGGACCCAAACAGGCTTTTCTCTAGTCGAGCTGATTACTTACGTTGCCCTTCTGGGTATTTTGCTAGCCGCCGCGCTGCCTCATTTGGAATTGATGCCCTCAAAGACCAACGAAGCTGTTGAAAAGTTCTTGGCTGACGTGCGCTTTGCCCGCGCAAAAGCCATTGCAACGGGCTCTCACGTTTGCGTTCACCGGGTCGCGAGCAATCGTTACCAGGTGCGTAGGCTCAAGCTTCAAGGAAGCTCCTGGGTTCTCGACAAGGTTTTGCGTGACGTCACGCTGCCTCAGGGCGTTTCATGGTGGATGAACACCGACACGGGGGGCCACCTCAAGTTCAATACGCGCGGCTTGCAAGTGGCGTTTGCTAACCCAAACAATCCGTACGCCCTGTACACCTACTTTGGCGACAGCCAGGGTTCTTCCCACGCAGTATCCGTGTGGCCCTCAGGTCAGGCCTATGAGGAGTACTAGGAAGCCCACAACACAGCGGCGCGACGCTGGCGTCTCGTTGATCGAAACCATGGTGTCCCTCTCGCTCTTTGCCATCACCATCGCCGCGGTAGGCACGTTTCTCACCACACACATTCGGCGCAGCGCTTGGACGTTTCAGCGCACGTACGCCTACACTCTTGCAGAACAGGAGATCGAAGCCATGCGGGCTCTCGATTACGACAATATGGCTTCCCGCTCCACCACGGCGACCCTCGGAGGGACGACCTACAACGTCGTCACGACAGTGGCCAACAATAGCCCTGTGCCGCAGGTCAAGACGGTCACGGTGACCGTATCGTGGAGCGACCCGAGGGGCCCCCAGCAAGTTACGGTGTCGACCATCTATGCGCAGGTTCGCCGCTAGTTCAAAAGGTGCTTCGCTCCTGGAGTTGCTCGTGGCCGTCGCGGTGACCGCGATCGCCGTCGCAGTAAGCGCGGGGTTTTTGTCGGCCACGCGTCGCACCGTAATCAGCCAAGAACTCACTCTAGAGGCGTCCACCAACTTGCGTGCCGCGCTTGACGTTCTCGTGCGTGACATTCGGCTCGCTGGAGCGTGCCTCCCCGTCACCGGGGATTTCATTGCGTTGGATGGGCTGAACAACAACGAAGAAGACGAAATTTGGGTCCGTACTGGACTGGTCCGCCCCGACATGTCCTGTGTCCGTACCACCACTACGGCGGACATCACGAGGACAACGAACACGATCCCTGTGGAGTCGGTCGACGGGTTTAGCGCCGGGGCGCGCGTGTACATCCGTGCTCCTTCAGGCTCGGGCGAGTCGTTCGACATCACCGGGGTGGACTCGGCAAACAACCGGCTCCTGAAGTCCGTGTCTCTCTCCACGAACTACGTGGCAGGGAGCGGCGTCTACGCGATTGACGAGCGCCGATACTTTATCAACCACTGGGCTGCTCCTTGGGGCGACACGCCGGAGTTGATGCTGCAAATTGGGTCCGGCACGCCTCAGCCCTTCGCCGTCGGAGTGGAGCGGCTAGATTTTCAGTACCAGCTCCGTCGGAACTGCCCCCCTTGCGACGTTGTCCAATTGCCCGCGTCCGAAGATGAGTGGCGCCTGGTAGAGCAAGTCCTGGTAACGGTCCGCACTCGGTCCGACCGGCAAACCCCCGACGGCGGGTTCGTTGCACGCACAGCGTCGGTCAACATTAAGCCTCGTAATCTGTTGCCCCCTTGAGCTGGAGGAAGAACGTCATGAAACAACCGAGGCATCCTGCCCAACCCAGAGGCATTGCGCTCATTGGGGTTCTGATCGCGTTGTTCTTTTTGTCCGCCCTTGTGGCGACTCTCGCTACGAAGGTGGTGTTGGACACTCAGCTCCAAGGCACGTATGCCCAATCGATCGTCGGCTTCCACGCCGCAGAATCCGCTCTCAATCGAGGCATGGGCGAGTTCCGCCAAAAGTTTCTCGATTACGTGGTCCCTACCGGCAGCGACTTTGATCCCCGCACGTTCGAATGGTCGGCTAGAAACGTCACCTATCAGCTTGTGGAGAAGCCAGGAAACCCGAGGAACGTCACCATTCCTGCTGGTCAACTCTTCGCCGGGCTCAACTCTCTGGAGTACGGTTACACAGTTCGTGCGAAAGCAGTGAATCAAACCAACGGGGACGAAGAGGCCTCGGTCGGCGCAGAGTTTCTTGTTGGCAACATTCCGTTGTTTCAATTCGTAGCGTTTTACGACCGGGATCTAGAAATTCTTCCCGGGCCAACGATGAGTTTGCGCGGTCGAGTCCACACCAATGGCGACCTCTACCTTGGTTCCGGAAACACACTCACCATCGAGGATGACCCTGCGAACGGAATCACGACCGTCCAGGTGTCGGCTGCAGGGCGGATCTTCCGAGGGCGAAAGAATGACACACAGTGCACGGGTACCGTGGTGATCGACAAACTCGAGGATGTCGTCAGCCCGTTTGGCGATCTCGACCCGCTCTCTTTGCCGTGCGTTGGCAGTACGCGGACCCAAGTTTCGAGCTCCACCTTGGCAGCGTGGAAGGGAAGCATCATTTCTGGGATGCAAAGCGTCTCGGTCCCTCGCCCCGACATGCTCTCTCGCGCGCCCCAAGGTGCGGGCTTGTACTGGACACGCGCGGACCTCCGCATTGCGCTCGTGCTGAACACCCCAGGGCAATTGCCTGGCGGACCACTGCTGCCAGCACGAATCGAGGTACAAGATGCCTCCGGGAATCAAGACGCGATCAAAACCGCCCTACTGTATACTTTCATGTCCGATCCCATCAATGGCGGCACATACGCCAACGGAGCTCCTTCTTCGCTGACAGGCCCGCTCGCGGGAACACGGCCGATCTATTACACGGAGGTGCCGGTTACAGGATTTACGCTGAGCTTATCAGGCGCAACCACGTGTACATGCAGTGACACCACACCCAACTGCAACAACACGAATCCCTCATGCTATCCACAATTGAATAGTGCCGGTACCGCGCTCGCCGGCAATCGTTACATCGGCTGCCCTGCCGGGACTGGCACCTGCAACAACGGCGGACAGGCACTCAATGCAAATCCCTTCAACCGAACATATGGCAGCAATAACTTTGTGGGCACAGGAGGCCGCCCAGGCATGTTGGGAGACCTCGATTACCGCCGTGGGGGGTTCTACAACTGGCGCGAGCGTAGGTGGATGTACCTTTTGAACGTAAACGTCGCTGACCTCCTACGCTGGAATGCCTACCAGCCTGCGGGCAGCAAGCTTTTCGACAACGCCGACACAACCGACGGTGGCCTCGTGCTGTACCTGACCGTGGTGGGCCCAAACTCCAGCTCCGCCGCCAACAACTATGGCGTGCGAGTGTTCGGCTCACGCAATCTTTGGTTTCCTACCAACCCCGGACCGGGAAACGACCCCACTGGAATTACCATTGTCTCCGACCAAGCGATGTACATTCAGGGCGACTTCAACCAAGGGAATAATGCAGCGCCGCCCTATGGAACGGCAGGGGCGCCAGCAAGCAATCTCCCAAAACAGCCGG
>Ga0073929_1001646_pt1 | contig 18599 bp, 15 predicted proteins | sample DewCreD2012metaG_3_FD_76966 | JGI IMG/M metagenome (GOLD analysis project Ga0073929, IMG submission 76966) | Hot spring sediment bacterial and archeal communities from British Columbia, Canada, to study Microbial Dark Matter (Phase II) - Dewar... ... | reverse complement strand
GTTTCCCCTCAGGCGGGCAGGATCAAAGTCGCCCGGAAGGGGCCGTCGGCGACTCCGACTGATCCTCGAACAGGCCGGTTTTGCTTCCCAGCCCCGTCAACCCGCCTGTCCCGCCATCGGCCCCCGCCAGGCATGAGAGCCTTCTGAGCCCCGCCGCCAGACGCGATCCGATCGCCAAGGCCAGGCGGCCCCGCTCGGTTCCACCTCCATCGCCTGCTTGGGCCGGTACCAAGAGCCCTCCCCCGCGATGGAGACAGCTTTGATTATGCGGGAGGTTTGAGCGCCGAGGATCGGTGACGCTGATTATTTTTCAGGGCGTTGGAAAGGTTGGAGTTCTTCGCGGCGCTGGCGGGGATATACGCGGCTGGATCCCCCTAAACGCTAACCCTCTCCCATGGGGAGAGGGAGGGGCCCATCGCTTGCGATGGGAGGGTGAGGGGGTAAAACGCCCGACGGCGCCGGCAGGGCGTTCGTGTGAAATTGGACAGGGTATAACCCCTCTCCCTCCCACGCCTACGGCGCGGGTCCCTCCCTCTCCCTCTGGGAGAGGGTTCAAGAAGAAGCCGGCTCCACTTCCGCATCCGCCCCGGATGCGGGGCGGGCGCGTTCAACCGAACTCCGGACGGCCTAAGATCAGACTGTCGGGATGGTCCCACCATCAACGACGAGCTCAGCGCCATGGATCGAGGAAGCCCGGTCCGAGGCTAGGAAGGCGATGACTTCGGCGACTTCGCGAGGTTCGGCGCCGCGACCGATTGAAATTCCGCCGAGACCTTGCAGGACGAGCTGACGCGCGTCCTCCAGCGTGCCGCCGTTCGCGTCCTGCAGACGCTTCAGGAACACATCCGTCCCCTCGGTCATGATCCAGCCGGGGGAGACGGCGTTGACCCGCACGCCTTTGGGGCCCAGCTCCTTGGAGATCGACTTGCTGTAGGTCCGGAGCGCCGCCTTCGCGGCGGCGTAGGCCGTGGTCGCATCCGGGAGAGGCAGGACCGACTGGATGGACGTGACATGCACCACCGCGCCAGCGCCCCGCTCGATCATCTGCGGGATCAAGAGACGGTCCAGGCGAACCGTGGCGAGAAGGTTGAGGTTCAGCTCGGATAGCCAGTAATCGTCCGTCAGCATGACGAAGCCGCCACCTGGCGTCGTCGAGCCGCCGAGGACGTGAGCCAGAATATCAACGCCGCCCAGACGGTCGATCGCCGCCTTCGCCAGGGCTTCCCCGCCCTCGGCCGTCGTCAGGTCCGCCTGGACGAACTCGACGCCGTCGATGGATTCCTGGGCGCCGCGGGCGGAGGTAATCACGCGGGCGCCGCCGGCCAGGAACCGGTCGACGGTGGCGCGGCCAAGACCCTTGGTGCCGCCGCTGACGAGCACGCGCTTGCCGGCGAACTCGGTGGGATCAGCCTTGCCGGTCATGCCGTGACCTCCAGCGTCTTGATCGCGTCGCTTTCCAGGGTGAAGCGATAGGTGAAACGGACCGGGCTGCCCGGAAAGTCGCCATGGGCGGGGCCTTCGACGACCACCTCATCGCCCTCGTGCCGAAGGGAGTCGGGTGTGAAGATCGCCTTTACGGGAACCACTTCCGTTTCCAGCAGCCCTCGGATTTCCGAGCGACCCTGAAAGACGGCGCCGTTGTCACGAAAGACAGCGTCCGGCGCGAAGGTCTCAAGCATGGCCTCGACGTCGAGGCGGGCGTTGGCGGCCACATAGGCGGCGATGGAAGGTGGAAGGTCTAGCGACATGGTTTGTCCTCCTTGCGCGCGCAGCTGTCAGCTGCGGTCACGAGCCAAGGTAGCGATGGACAGACGGCGCGATAATCAGGACACTTCAGGACGTTACATCACGGAATTCGGGACAATGTTCGCTGGCCTTACTGAATTGGACGCCGTCCTGATGGTCGCCCGGCGGGGCAAATTTCGCGCGGCGGCGCTGGAGCTGGGAATGTCGACGACTGCGCTCAGCAACGCAGTGGGAAAGCTGGAGCGCGAGCTTGGCGTACGGCTCTTCAATCGGACGACGCGCAGCGTTTCGCTGACCGAGGCGGGCGAGCTGTTCATCACGAAGGTGGCGCCGGCCGTCGGCGAAATTCGTGAGGCGATGAACATTGCCCGCTCACAGCAGGCCACGCCGTCGGGCATCTTGCGCATCAACGCCTTTCCAACGGCGGCGCGCGAGATCTTCTCCTGGCTCGTCCTGCCGTTTTTGCGCGCCCATCCCGAGGTTCAAATCGACATCGTCACGGAGGGTCGACTGGTCGACATCGTCGCAGGCGGGTTCGACTTCGGCGTCCGCAGCGCTGACCTCGTGCCGATCGACATGATCGCCCTGCCTCTGGGAGTGGCGCGACGTAACGTCGTGGTCGGCGCGCCGGACTATCTGAAGGCGCATGGGACGCCCGAGACGCCCGAGGACCTCGCACACCATGTCTGTCTCCGCGTTCGGCTTCCCAACGGGACGATCTATCGCTGGCCCTTTGAGAAGGCTGGGCGTTCGGCGCACATCGACGTCGAAGGCGTCCTGACGCTCGACGAGGCAAGCCTTGCGCGAGCCGCCGCTCTCGCTTCCGTCGGTCTCACCCTGATGATGGAGTCCGACGTGCGCGACGACATTGAGGCAGGCCGGCTTGTGTGCGTGCTTGAGGACTGGACACCCAAACTATCGCCTCTCAGCCTGTATTACCCCAACCGGCGCAACCCGACCGCCGCTTTCAAGGCGTTCATCGACTTCGCGCGTCGGCACTCTGAAACCGCCGGCGCCTGAGGGCGTCGGCGGGTCGGACGCCCAGCAGCGGACCTTCCAACGGTCCGACCCGCGCCGAACGCAGGACCCCGAGCCCGCACCACCACCAGACCCAGCCCGCCCAACGTCGCACGCCTGACATCCGGCGTGACCGTTCCGCCCTACCGACGCCTTGCTTGCGCCACGGGCTCCGGTCAAGGTGCGCGCCTTTCGATGCTCTATCCTCAAGGTCGCACATGATCCGCGTTTCGCGCCTGGCGCTCGTTCTCTCGGCCGGGCTCAGCCTCTCCGCCTGCGCGACCCTGTCCAACCTGACGTCCGATGGAAAAGACCAGGCCGCCGCGCCCGCGTCGGCGCCCAGGACTCCCGCGACGCCCGCGACGCCCGCCAAGACGTCCGGCGTCCCGACCATCGACATGGTCAAGCCCGGCCAGTGGCCGCAGGCGGTGTCGGACGTCGCGCCCGATCCGCGCGTGCGGTTCGGCGTGCTGTCCAACGGCATGCGCTACGCGATCCAGAAGAACGCCACCCCGCCCGGTCAGGCCGCCCTGCGCCTGTGGTTCGACGCCGGCTCGCTGGACGAGGCCGACGACCAGCAGGGCCTGGCCCACTTCCTCGAGCACATGGCGTTCAACGGGTCGAAGAACGTGCCCGAAGGCGACATGGTCAAGATCCTGGAGCGTCACGGCCTGTCGTTCGGCGCCGACACCAACGCCTCGACCAGCTTCAGCCAGACCACCTATCAGTTGGACCTGCCCAAGACCGACGACGACACCGTCGACACCGCCATGATGCTGCTGCGCGAGGCGGCCGGCGAGCTGACCATCGCGCCCGAGGCCGTCGATCGCGAGCGCGGCGTGGTGCTGTCGGAGGAGCGCACCCGCGACGGCCCCGGCTATCGCGTGTTCGTCAACACCTTCGGCTTCCAGTTGCAGGGCCAGCGTCCGCCCCAGCGCCTGCCGATCGGCAAGACCGAGGTGCTGAAGACCGCGCCGGCCCAGCGCCTCCGCGACTTCTACCAGGCCTGGTACCGGCCCGAGAACGCCGTGATCGTGGCGGTGGGCGACTTCGACGTCGACGCCATGGAAGCCAAGATCAAGACCCGGTTCGGCGACTGGAAGGGCCAGGGCCAGCCGGGCGTGAAATCGGATCTGGGTCCCGTCGCCAAGCGCGGCCTGACCGCCAAGGTGCTGGTTGAGCCCGGCGCCCAGACCTCGGTCCAGCTGGCCTGGATCCTGCCGCCCGACCTGGAGCTGGAGACCCGCGCCAAGGACAAGGAAGAGCTGACCAAGGCCCTGGGCTTCGCCGTGCTGAACCGCCGGCTGCAGGTGCTGACCCGCTCGGACGACCCGCCGTTCATCGTCGCCATGGCCGTTCAGAACGACCAGGAGCATGCCGCCGACATCACCACCCTGGCCGCCACCGTCCGTCCCGGATCCTGGAGCCAGGCCCTGACCGCGCTGGAGCAGGAACAGCGCCGCGTCGTCCAACACGGCGTGCGCCAGGACGAGCTGGACCGCGAGATCGCCTCGATGCGCGCCGGCTTCGTGGCCGCCGCCGCGGGCGAGGCCACCCAGCGCACCACGGCCCTGGCCAACGCCATCGTCGGCACGCTGGGCGACGTCGAGATCGTCACCAGCCCCTCCCAGAACCTCGCCGTCTTCGACGAGGCCACCAAGGGCCTGACCGCCGACAAGGTCTCGGCGCTGCTGAAGGCCCAGTTCGTGGGCTCCGGTCCGCTGATCGTCATCCCGACGCCCACCGCCATCGAGGGCGGCGAAAAGGCCGTGACCGACGCCTATGCCGCCTCGGCCAAGACGCCGGTCGCCGCCCCGGCCGCGCCCGGCGTGACCAACTGGCCCTACTCGACGTTCGGCGCCACCGGCGCGGTGGCCGAGCAGAAGGACGTCACCGACCTGGACACCGTCTTCGTGCGGTTCGCCAACGGCGTGCGCCTGACGATCAAGCCGACCAAGTTCCGCGACGACCAGATCCTGGTGAAGGCGCGGGTGGGCCACGGCGTGCTGGGCCTGCCGACCGCCAGCCAGAGCCCGATGTGGGCCGGCTCGGCCTTCATCGAGGGCGGCCTCAAGCAGATCAGCACCCAGGACATGGAGCGCGTGCTGAACGGCAAGGTGTGGAACGCCAATCTCGGCCTCGAGGACGACGCCTTCAGCCTGTCGGGCCGCACCCGTCCGGAAGACCTGGACACCGAACTGCAGGTGCTGGCCGCCTATGTCACCGAGGGCGGCTGGCGGCCGGAGGCGTTCAACCGCATCAAGACCTATTACGGCACGATCCACGACCAGTTGGAAAGCACGCCGGGCGGGGTGATGAGCCGCGACCTCGGCGGACTGCTGCACGGCGGCGACGGCCGCTGGACCTTCCCAACCCGCCAGCAGATCGCCAGTACGTCGCTGGAACAATTGAAGAGCACGGTGTCCGGCCCGCTGGCCGGCGACTCCATCGAGGTGGTGATCGTCGGCGACACCACCGTGGACAAGGCCGTGGCGGCGGTCGCCCAGACCTTCGGCGCCCTGCCGACCCGCGCGGACATCCCCGCCCCGACCGGGGCCGAGAAGGCCCCCTTCCCCGCGCCCTCGACCACCCCGGTCGTGCGCACCCACAAGGGTCGCGCCGACCAAGGCCAGCTGTTCATGGCCTGGAAGACCGACGACCTGTTCAGCGACCTGCAGCGGGCGCGCAACGTCCAGCTCCTGGCCCAGGTGATGCAACTGCGCCTGACCGACGAACTGCGCGAGAAGCAGGGGGCGACCTATTCGCCCTCGGCCTCGGCGACGGCCAGCGTGGCCTTCACCGGCTGGGGCTATCTGGCGGTCAGCGTCGAGAGCCCGCCCGACAAGATCGACGGCGTCATCGCCAGCATCCGCCAGATCGCCGCCGACCTGCGCGACAAGCCGATCACCGCCGACGAGCTGGAACGGGCCCGCAAGCCGCGCATCGACCAGATCGAGAAGGCGCGCGAGACCAACGAATACTGGCTGGGAACCCTGTCGGGCGCCCAGACCGACCCGCGCCTGCTGACCGCCGCCCGCTCGGTGATCGCCGGCCTGCAGCGCGTGTCGATCGCCGACGTCCAGAAGGCGGCGCAGACGTTCCTGGGCGACGACAAGTCGTGGACGATGATCGTCAAGCCGGAGGGGAAGTAGGCCCTCACATCCCTTCATCCCGGCGAAGGCCGGGACCCAAGCTGACGACCAGGCGAAGACCTGTGCGGTCGTGCGCCGCCGAGCGAACCTTGAACCTCGGCTTGGGTCCCGACTTTCGTCGGGATGAGCGGAGTGTTGGGGGTGCTCCGTGACTTACCGACAAGCGATCATCTGAACCCGATCCCGCTCCGCCTCCGCCTCCGCCCTAGGCGCGGCCAGCGCCCCGTACGCCACCAGCCCCCACACCGCCAGAACGGCCAGCCAGTGAACGGGTGTGACGTGCGGAGGACGGGTCATGCCCTCCCTATCTCCCGGTTGCCCTTCCCCGAATAACGACTTATCAGCAGCCATCTGTGAGGTTTCGTCACATGGCCGCCCGCTCGCTTCCGCCGCTCAACGCCTTGCGCGCCTTCGAGGCGTTCGGCCGGCGGGGCCGGATGACCCTGGCGGCCGACGAGCTGTGCGTCACCCACGGGGCGATCAGTCGTCAGATTCGCCAGCTGGAAGACCATCTCGGCGTCGCCCTGACCGAGGGGCCGCGCAATCGCCTGACCTTGACCGAGACCGGCCTGACCCTGGCCCAGGCCCTGACCTTGGCGCTGGACCAGATCGAGGCGGCCCTGCCCCAGCCCGCCGGCGACGGCGACGGAACGCTGGTGGTCTCGTGCCTGCCGACCTTCGCCATGAAGTGGCTGATCCCGCGCCTGCCGCGCTTCGTGTCCGCCCATCCCGAGATCCAGGTCCGGATCGTGGAGTCCAACGGACCGTTCGACTTCCGCGCCGACGGCGTCGATCTGGCCATCCGCATGCGCCTGCCGAACGCCCCGACCTCGGCCGACGCCGACGTCACCCCGTTCCTCAAGCACTCTGTCGGGCCGGTCGCCTCGCCGGACCTGGCGGCGCGGATCCACGATCTGGACAGCCTGGCCAGCCTGCCCCGGCTGCACACCCGCACCTTCACCGAGGGATGGACCGAGTGGGAGACCGCGGCGGGCGTCGCCCTGTCGCCGGCGGCGGTGAACCGCGAGTTCGACCACTATTTCTACATGCTGGAGGCGGCCGCCGCCGGCCTGGGCGTGGCGCTCAGCCCCTTCGCTTTCGTCGAGAACGATCTGGCCTCGGGCCGGCTGGTCGCCCCGCTGGGCCTGGTCCCGGGCCAGGCCCAGGTCTGCGCCCTGACCCCCAAGGGCAAGGCCGCCCGCGCGGCCCGCCGGTTCCGCGACTGGCTGGTCGCCCAGGGCGCGGCCACCCCGTCCCCGCCCGGCTTCGCGCCGGGTTCTCAACAGCTGGTCGAGCCGGCTTCAGCAAAACCCCTTACACTTTCGCGCCCGGCCCTCTAGTTTCCGCCGATCCCCCGCGCCCCGCGCGCCCCACCGAGATCAGGAGCCGTCATGGACGCCGCCACCATCGCCAAGCTCGAAGGCCATCTGAAGCGCACCTTCGGCAATCCCCACATCGCCCTCAAGGCCCGCCCCAAGCAGAAGGATTCCGCCGAGGTCGAAGTGGCCGGCGAGTTCATCGGCGTCGTCTTCCAGGATGAGGACGAGGACGGCTCGTTCATGTTCGAGATGGCGATCCTGGCCGAAGACCTGGAAGGCTAAAGGCCTTTCAAGCGGACGTTGGGACGCCCCCTCCGTCCGCTGCGCGGCCACCTCCCCCGTTGCACGGGGGAGGAAAAGGTCGCTCTTGCTCCTCACCCGCGAAGCGGGGGAGGTGGCGCGATGCGAATACGCATCGTGACGGAGGGGGCGTCTAGGCCGTCGCCGCTCTCCCCACCAAGGTCCGCCGCACCATCAGCGACGCCCCCGCCGCCAGCAGCGCGGCGACTCCGGCGATGATGAACGCCTGCATGTACTGCCCCGATTGCGCGCGGATCACGCCCGCGCCGATCGCCGCCGTCGCCGCGCCCAGCTGGTGGCCCGCCCCGATCCAGCCGAACACGATCGGCCCGTCGCGATCCCCGAACGCCTCGGTGGCCAGGCGCACCGTCGGCGGCACCGTGGCGATCCAGTCCAGGCCGTAGAACATCGCGAAGACCGACAGGCTGACGATCGAGAAGTCCGAGAACGGCAGGTAGATCAGCGAGAGCCCGCGCAGGGCGTAGTAGACGAAGAGCAGCTTGCGCGGGTCATAACGGTCGGTCAGCCAGCCCGAGGCCGTGGTGCCGAACAGGTCGAACAGCCCCATCAGCGCCAGCAGGCCGGCGGCCTGGACCTCGGGCATGCCCCGGTCGCCGCAGAAGGCGATCATGTGCACGCCGACCAGGCCGTTGGTGGTCAGGCCGCAGATGAAGAAGCCGCCGAACAGCAGCCAGAAGGTGCGGGTCCTGCTGGCCCGGTGCAGGGCGCCGAAGGCCACGGCCAGGGCGTTGGAGGCCGAGCCCTTGGGCGGCGGGGTCCAGTCGTCGGGCGCCCCGAACGGCCGCTGGCCGATGGCGTCCGGGCTTTCGGGGATCAGCAGCCAGCAGAGCGGGGCCATGATCGCCGCGACGGCCGCCACGGTCAGCACCACCGGACGCCAGCCGCCCTGGTCGGCGATCCAGGCCATGGCCGGCAGGAAGATCAGCGAACCGGTGGCCGTGGCGGCGGTCAGCAGGCCCAGCATCAGGCCGCGCCGCGCGACGAACCAGCGATTGACGATGGTCGCGCCCAGCACCATGGCCACCGCCCCGCTGCCGACGCCGGCCATCACGCCCCAGGTGACGATGTACTGCCAGCTTTCCGTCATGAAGGCCGACAGGCCGGTCGAGACCGCCATCAGCACCAGGGCCAGGCTGATCGTGCGCCGCACGCCGAACGACTGCATCAGCGCCGCCGCGAACGGTCCGGTCAGGCCATAGAGAAAGATGCCGATCCCGGCCGCCAGCGAGATCGTGCCCCGGTCCCAGTGGAAGGCCTTTTCCAGCGGCAGGATCAGCACGCCCGGCGCGGCCCGGAGGCCAGCGGCCGACAGGAGCGCGAAGAAGGTCGCGGCGGCCACGACGAAGGCGTAGCGGTTTCCGAGGGCGCGGCGGCCAAAAACCTTGGAAGTCTGCATGCGATGTAACCGATCGGTACGGGGCTTGTCGCCCTGCATACGTACCGGTAAGTAACATCGTCAAGCACCATGACCAAGACCGACGAAAAAACGACGGGCTCAAAGCCTTCGGGCGAGGTTCCCGAGCACCACCTGCCCTACGGCGCCGGCCCGCGCGCGGCCGAGCGGATCTTCGAGACCGCGCGGGAGCTGTTCTACCGCGAGGGCATCCGGGCGATCGGGGTCGATGAGATCGTCACCAAGGCGGGCGTGACCAAGCCCAGCCTCTATCGCAGCTTCAAGTCCAAGGACGAGTTGGTGGCCGCCGTGCTGCGCGAGGTCGAAGCCGGGTTCTGGGCAAGATTCGAGGCGGCCGAGGCGGCGTTCCCGAACGACCCCAAGGCCCAGATGGTCGCCTATTTCGAGGGACTGGCGGCGCGGTCGGGCGGCGCGGACTATCGCGGCTGCGCGCTCAGCAACGCCGTGGTCGAATATCCTGACCGCGACCATGTCGGACGGGCGGTGGCGCAAGTCCACAAGCAGGCCCTGCGCGCGCGATTGCGGGCCAAGGCCGTCGAGATGGGCGCGTCCGATCCCGGCGCCCTGGGCGATGCGATGATGCTGCTGGTCGAGGGGGTGTTCACCTCCAGCCAGATGTTCGACGACGACGACAAGCCGGCCCTGGCCGTGGTCGGGGCGGCGAAGGCGCTGATCGGGGCCTATTGTCCGAGGGATCCAGGATGAACGACCATCCGCTCGACCGCGTGATCTGGAACGCCTTCACCACCCGCCAGGCGCATGTGGCCCTCACTGACGGCGGCGCGTTTCGCGTCCACCCCGACGTCGGCATCTTCGCCGCGACGGTCGACCACGCGCCTGAAAGCCTGGCCGCCCTGGGTCGGCTGGTCCACGCCCACGCCGGCGACGTGGGGGTTGTCGAGCGGTTCGATCTTCCGCCGGTCCCGGGGACACAGGTGACCAAGCGCGCGATCCTCAACCAGATGGTCGCCGAAACCCTGGCCCGGCCCAAGCCCGTGGATTTCGAGATCCAGCCCCTGGGCGACTCCGACTCGCCGCAGATGGTGGCCCTGGCCACCCTCACCGCGCCGGGACCGTTCTTCTCGCGCACCCACGAACTGGGCGAGTTCGTCGGGGTGAAGGTCGATGGCCGCCTGGTGGCCATGGCCGGCGAGCGCCTCCAGCCCGAGGGCTTCACCGAGGTCAGCGGCGTCTGCGCCCACCCCGACCATCGCGGCAAGGGCTATGCGGCCAAGCTGATGCTGCACGTGGCCGGCCGGATCGTCGAACGCGGCGAGACGCCGTTCCTGCACAGCTACGCCGACAACCACGGGGCCATCGCGCTGTACGAGGCGCTGGGGTTCCGGTTCCGGTGCGAGCAGGTGCTGACGATGCTGGCGGCGGATCACCAGACCCCTCTCTCTTAGAGAGAGGGAGGGGCCCGCCGCGAAGAGGTGGGAGGGTGAGAGGTTTCACCGCTGGCCGGAAACTCTCGAGTTTTCGGGTTGCGCGGAAATAGGGCGAGTCCAGCCGCCCCATGGTTTGAGCACACGAAAATGCTGTCGCTCCGCGGAGACTTGTATCGGAACCCGACGGGTCCCGGCAGCGGCGCCGATAGCCTCTGGCGGCGCTCCGTCCTGAAAATTTGTAACCTCTCACCCTCCCACCGCCTGCGGCGGCGGGCCCCTCCCTCTCTCAATGAGAGAGGGGTCAAGGTGCGCAACCTCTCGGGCCAAGAGCCGAAAAGGACCCGGAAAGCTTTCGCCCTCCGGGTCCTTCAAGCGCTCAGGCCTGAACCGCAATCAGCCCGGGATCTTGTTCGCCGATTTCCGCGCCCAGCTGTAGAGCGCGAACACCACGACCGCCGCGGCGATCAGGGCGAAGATCATGCCCACGTGCTCGGACGGCGCGAAGGGCAGCTCCAGCGGATTGGGCTTCTGGGTGCCGACGATCAGGCCAGCCAGGGCCACGTTGAACAGGCTCTCGCCGACGATGAAGCCCGAGGCGATCAGCACGCCCAGGCGCTTGGCCGGCTCGGCCATGCGGTCCTTGGCGACCCGCTTGTCATAGAGCCAGCCGATCACGGCCCCGACCACGACGGGCGCGGTCACCGTGCTGGGCAGGTAGATGGCCAGGCCCACGCCCAGCGGCGGCAGGCTGAGGCGCTGGTTGCTGGACCGGCGCAGGACGATATCGACGATCACCAGGCCCAGGCCGATCAGGGCGCCATAGCCCAGCAGGCTCCAGTTCAGCCCGCCGCCGATCACGCCCTTGGCGAGGGTCGAGATCAGGGTCGCCTGAGGCGCGTTCAGCGGCGTGGCCCCGGCGACTGTGCTGAGATTGGCCGCGCCGGCGAAGCCGTTGGACTGGTTCAGCAGCTCCAGCACGAACGGGATGACGATGGCGCCGGCGATGACCCCGATGATCAGGGCGACCTGCTGCTTCCACGGCGTGGCGTCGACCAATTGGCCGGTCTTCAGGTCCTGCAGGTTGTCGTTGGCGACCACGGCCACGGCCAGAACCATGGTGGTGACATAGAGGGCGTAGGCGACCAGGGCCTTGGCGACGTCGGGGCCGATGACCCCGCGGCCGGCGGCGCCGACCATCAGGGCCGCGCCCAGGATGGTCAGGATGGCGATGCCCGAGACGGGGCTGTTGGACGAGCCGATCAGGCCGGCCATGTAACCGCAGACGGCGGCGGCCAGCAGGCCCGCGAAGAGCACGTAACCGATGCCGATGGCCACCAGAGGCGTGGACAGGCTGGCGATGGGGCCGCCGGTGAGGAAGTGGGCCAGGAACCAGCCGGCCGGGGCCAGCAGCACCAGCGACACCAGACCGACGATGCCGATCGGGATGTCCTGCTCGGTGCGCGGGATCACCGCGCCGCCGATCTTGCGGGCCTTGTTGGCCTCGAACGCCGACGCCAGGCCCGCCCAGATCGGTCCAGCCAGCTTGCCTAGGGTCCAGATCGCCGCCGCGCCGATGACGCCCGCGCCGATGAAGCGGACCTCGGTGCGCCAGATGGTGTTGGCGTGCTCGGCGAGGCTGGCGCCGGGCATGGGGTTCAGGCTGGTCATGACCGGCACAAGAACGCCCCAGGCGATGGCCAGGCCGGCGAACATCGCGACGCCGACGGTGATGCCCATCAGGTGGCCCGCGCCCATCAGGGCCAGCGAGCTGGAAGCGCCCAGGCCGGTCGCGCCCGCGCCCGCCTTGAAGTAGCCGGCGACCTCGGCCGCGAAGATCTTGGCCGCGCCCAAGGCGGCGAACAGGGCGGAGGCCAGCGTCCCCAGACCCACGGCCAGCAGTCCGAACTGCCCTTCGGCCGCGCCGGCCCGCGAGCCGGTGCCGACCTTCAGCACCTCGGCGGCGGCGACGCCTTCCGGGTAGGGCAGGTTCGAGTTGGTCACCAGGGCCCGGCGCAGGGGGATGGTGTACATCACGCCCAGGATGCCGCCGACCACGCAGGCGCCGAACGTCGCCAGATAGGGCACGTTGCTCCACCAGCCGATCATCAGCAGGCCGGGCAGGACGAAGATCACCGACGACAGCGTGCCCGCCGCCGAGGCGATGGTCTGGACGATGTTGTTTTCCTGGATCGTCGCGGTCTGGAAGGCGCGCAGCAAGGCCATCGAGATGACGGCGGCCGGGATCGAGGTGGCGAAGGTCAGGCCGACCTTCAGGCCCAGATAGACCTGGGCGGCCGTGAAGACCACGGTGATGGCGATCCCGAGAAGGACCCCCCGGATAGTGAACTCCGAACGTGGAGTTGCGACGGCGTCGGACGACATGCAGGGGTCCCGAAAAAGTTAAGGCGGCCGGACCTTGCATGTCCGACCGCCCCAAACTCAAGTCTTGTTCCGCATTTTCGCGTTTCGCGGGTCGACGCGACCCTTGAAGGCGCCTTGGCGGGAAAGGCTCAGAGCACGCCCAGCATCTCCGCGACCAGCGGATGGCGGACGATGTCGCGGTCGGCCAGACGGACCACCGCGATGTTCTCGAGCGCTTCGAACTTCTCGGCCACGTCGCCCAGGCCCGAGATGCCCGGCAGCAGGTCCGATTGGTTCGGGTCGCCCGTGACCACCATGGTCGAGTTCCAGCCCAGGCGCGTCAGCAGCATCTTCAGCTGCATGTAGGTGCAGTTCTGGGCCTCGTCGATCACCACGAAGGCGTTGTTCAGGGTGCGGCCGCGCATGAAGCCGACCGGCGCGATCTCGATCGCCCCCTCGGCCATCAGGGCGCGCATCCGCTTGACCGACAGGCGGTCGCTCATGGCGTCGTAGAGCGGCCGCAGATAGGGGGCCAGCTTCTCCTCCATGTCGCCCGGCAGGTAGCCCAGCGACTCGCCGGCCTCGACGGCGGGACGCGACAGCACGATGCGGCCGACCTTGCCGGCCTCCAGGGCCTCGACGGCCTTGGCGATGGCGATATAGGTCTTGCCGGTGCCCGCCGGACCCAGGGCCATGATCAGGTTCTTGTCGTCGATCGCCTCCATCAGGCTGGCCTGGCCTGGCGATTTGGGTTTGATCGTTTTGAGATAACTCTGGTCCCGGTCCTCATGCCCTGGGGTCCCAAGCGGCGACCAGGCGCTGCGATGCTCCACCGGCAGGCGGCGCACCTTGGCGTCGTCGTCGTAACGGCCTGCGTCGTTCGCGCCTTCGCGCACCATCCGCTTGAGAGCTCGCTTGGTCATGTAAGCCTCCATTCAGGCATGAAAAAAGGACGTGGCCGAATGGCGACGTCCTTGCGGTAGTTGGGGAGGAAAACGGAGGCGCGTGCGCGGCCTGGCGGTTCGGAGCTTGCCCCCGAAGGCGGTAATGAACGCCCAAACCCCAAAACCGACACTCAAGGTCTCCGTTTATCGGGAGGCCGCGTTCGGCGATCGAGCGCGGCTCGGATACGAGAAGAATGACTCCCGATATGGGAGTGTTCCCCCTCGAATCGCACAAATACAATGGGGCTCGCATGGTTTATGAGCCGTTAAGGCTTCGCCCGATTTTAGAACACGAGGTGTACGGATGACTGTCTATTCCTTGGGCGCCACAAGTCCCTTGCTTCCCCCAGAGGGCGAATATTGGATCGCGCCCAATGCCGCGGTGATGGGAAACGTCATCCTGCGGAAGAATTCGAGCGTCTGGTGGGGCGCAATAGTTCGCGGGGACAACGATCCGATCGAGATCGGCGAGAACAGCAACGTCCAGGACGGCTCAGTACTGCACACCGACGCGGGCAGCCCGCTGACCATCGGGGCCAATGTGACGATCGGTCACATGGTGATGCTGCATGGCTGCACGATCGGCGACGGCTCGCTGATCGGCATCGGATCGATCATCCTCAACGGGGCCAGGATCGGGAAGAACTGCCTGATCGGCGCCGGCGCCCTGATCACCGAAGGCAAGGTAATCCCCGACAATTCCATGGTCATGGGCGCGCCGGGCAAGGTGGTTCGCGAGATCGGTGAAGGCCACGCCGTGATTCTCCAGGCGTCAGCCCTGCACTATGTCGAGAACTGGAAGCGATACCGCACCGAACTGAGCCGGATCGACTGAAGAGTCGGGCGCCCGACTTAATACAAAACCGACGGTTTGCAGGCACTGTCGGGGCCATGGCTTGGGAAAAAAACAGAGCGGCGAACACCGAACGAGGTTGGGTTCCGGCGTACCAACGCCTGGCGCTCCTGACCCTCGCCTATGCCGGGTGCATGGCCTACAGCCTGTTCCTGGCCGGGGCCGCTCAGCGCATTCCGACGATCTGGACAGCCAACGCCGTGCTGATCGGCGGCCTTCTGCTGCTCAACCGCCGCCAGGGCCTGGCCCTGCTGGGCCTGACCGCCGTGGTCCACATCGTGATGGAGCTGTCGGTCGGCGATCCGCCGCGGTTCGTGCTCACCATCACCGTGCTCGACATCCTGCAGGCCGCGGCGATCGCGGCCTTGCTGCGCCTGATGCGCCTGCCCACCCGCGTGCGCTCCATGCGCGGCTTCCTGGCCCCGATGGCCATCGCGACGGGTCTGACCGCGACGACCTCGGTCATGGTCAACGGTCTGCTGTCGATGAGCTTCGGCGGCCGGTTCTGGCAGAGCTGGAGCGAATGGATCACGTCCAACGTGCTGGGCGTGGCCATCGCCCTGCCGACCCTGCTGATCCTGTTCGACCGTCGCCACCGCGAGAGCTTCCGCGTCAGCCCGCTGGAATCGGTTCTGATGCTGGCCCTGGTGATGGCCACCGCCGTGACGGTGTTCACCGCCGACGCCGCGCTGCAGGTGCTGCTGTTCGCGCCCGCCCTGCTGGCGGTGTTCCGCGGCGGTCCGCGCGCGGCGGCCGTGCTGGTGTCCGGCTCGCTGGCGGCGACCATCCCGGCGATTCTGCACAAGACGGGGCTGGACCCCGTGGTCGCGGCGCCGCCCCTGCGCGACGCCCAGATCTTCCACCTGGTGCTCTACGCGGCCTGCCTGGCCGCCGCCCTGGCCTTGAGCCGGCAGACACGGCTGCAGGCCCTGTTGGTCCGCCGCCAGGCCATGGCCCGCGCCGCCCAGGCCCGGGCCCAGGCCGCCAACCAGGCCAAGTCCGACTTCTTGGCCACCATCAGCCACGAGATCCGCACCCCGCTGAACAGCATCCTCGGCTTCGCCGCCCTGGTCCGGGACGATCCCGACCTTTCGGCCGAGAGCCGCCGCCGACTGGATCTGGTCGGACGCGCCGGCCGCTCGCTGGCCGAGATCGTCAACGACCTGCTGGACTTCGCCAAGGTCGAGGCCGGCCGCCTGGACCTGGACCTGGCTCCCGTCCGTCCCGCCGACCTGCTGAGCGACGCCGTCGCCATCGTGGCCCCGGCCGCCCAGGCCAAGGGCCTGACCCTGTCGGTGGCCATCGAGACCGTCGGCGAAGGCGACGAGGCCACGCTCATGGCCCTCGACGAGACCCGCCTGCGCCAGGTGCTGCTGAACCTGCTGGCCAACGCGCTGAAGTTCACCGCCCACGGCCACGTCGCCGCGCGGCTGACGATCGGTCCCAGCTCCGGCGACCTGCGCTTCGAGGTCAGCGACACCGGCATCGGCATCGCGCCCGAGGTCCAGGCCCGTCTGTTCCAGCGGTTCAGCCAGGCCGACACCTCGATCAGCCGCAGCTATGGCGGCGCGGGCTTGGGCTTGGCCATCAGCAAGGCCCTGGTCAACCAGATGGGCGGCGAGATCGCCGTCGCCAGCACGCTCGGCGAGGGCTCGCGGTTCTGGGCGAGCCTGTCCGCCGAAGTCGTCGCCCCGCCGCTCCTGGCCGACGCCCCGTCGGCCGAACCGGGACCGGCCAGAGCGGCCCGCGTCCTGCTGGTCGACGACCATCCGATGAACCGGGAACTCGGTCACGCCCTGCTGACCCTGGCCGGCTGCGAGGTCTCCACCGCAGACGACGGCGCTAAGGCCGTCGAGGCCGCGCGCCTGGGCGACATCGACCTGATCCTGATGGACGTGCACATGCCGGGCATGGACGGCCTGGCCGCCGCCCGCGCCATCCGCGCCCTGCCCGGCCCGCTCGGCGCCGTCCCGATCATCGCCCTCAGCGCCGACGTCCTGCCCGAACAGATCGTGCGCTGCCGCGCGGCGGGGATGGATGGGCATGTCGCCAAGCCGATCCGGCGGGAGGAGCTGATCGCGGCGGTGGCGAGGGCGTTGAGCAACAGCAAGGCCGCGCCGTGCGAGGCGGCGACGCGCTAAGGTCGCGCGTCACCGGCCGGCGCGAAAGAACGCGGGCCTGCCCCTACGGCGCCCGCCAAACCCTCTTGCCGCCCGCGAAAACCCGGATCACTCTCTGTCTTAACAACGATAACATTCCAGGGAGGCGACGTCGGGCCATGGCCAGCACGCGCTACGATTACGTCATCATCGGCGCCGGCTCGGCCGGCTGCGTCCTGGCGGCCCGGCTGACCGAGGACCCGAACGTCAAGGTCCTGCTGCTGGAGGCCGGCGGCAAGAACAGCTCGATCCTGGTGCGCATGCCGGCGGGCGTGGGCGAGCTGATCAAGGCCAAGGGCGACTGCAACTGGGGTTTCTGGACCGAGGCCGAGCCGCACCTGAATGACCGCAAGCTGTGGTGGCCGCGCGGCAAGGGCCTGGGCGGCAGCTCGGCCATCAACGGCATGATCTATATTCGCGGCCACGCGCGCGACTACGACCAGTGGCGGCAGATGGGTCTGTCGGGCTGGTCCTATGCCGAGGTCCTGCCCTATTTCAAGCGCTCGGAAACCCACCACGGCGGCGGCGACGCCTATCACGGCGAGGCCGGTCCGCTGCACGTGTCGCGCGGCGAGTCCAAGAGCCCGTTCTATACCGCCCTCGTGGAGGCCGGCCGCCAGGCGGGTCACGCGGTGACGAAGGACTTCAACGGCTTCCGGCAGGAGGGCTTTGGCCCCTACGACCTGACCATCCGCGACGGCAAGCGCTGGAGCGCGGCGGCGGCCTATCTGACCGCCGCCCTGACCCGGCCGAACCTGACCTGCGTGACGCAGGCCCGCACCACCCGCATCCTGATCGAAAAGGGCAAGGCGATCGGGGTCGAGTACGTGGTCGGGACCAACCCCGAACGCCTGGTCGCCCATGCCGACGCCGAGGTGCTGCTCAGCGCCGGCGCCGTGCAGTCGCCGCACATCCTGCAGCTTTCGGGCATCGGCGATCCCGACGACCTGAGGGCCCAGGGGATCGCGGTGACCCACGCGGCCAAGGGCGTGGGCGCCAACCTGCAGGATCACCTGGACGTCTGCCTGTCGTGGACGACCAGGAACATGGTCACCGCCTATTCGGCCAACAAGGGTCTGAAGAAGCTGGGCACCGGCCTGTCCTACATGCTGATGGGCAAGGGCCTGGGTCGCCAGCAGTTCCTGGAAAGCGGCGCGTTCCTGAAGTCGCGCCCCGATCTCGACCGCCCCGACCTGCAGATCCACGGCGTGCTGGCGATCATGCAGGATCACGGCAAGACCCAGGTCGAGAAGGACGGCTTCACCCTGCACGTCTGTCAGCTGCGGCCCGAGAGTCGCGGAAAGGTGGGCCTGCGCTCGGCCGACCCGTTCGAGGATCCGACCATCCTGGGCAACTATCTGGCCACCGAGGAAGACCGCCGCGCCATCCGCGAAGGGGTGAAGATCGCTCGCGAGGTGGTCGCCCAGGCCGCCTTCGATCCCTATCGAGAGGCCGAATACGCCCCGGGCGCCGACGTGAAGAGCGACGCCGAGATCGACGCCTGGGTGCGAACCAAGGCCGAGACCATCTACCATCCGGTCGGCACCTGCCGGATGGGCGCGGCGGGCGATCCATTGGCCGTGGTCGACGACCAGCTGCGGGTTCAGGGCCTTTCGGGGCTACGGGTGATCGACGCCTCGGTCATGCCCACCCTGATCGGCGGCAACACCAACGCCCCCACGATCATGATCGCCGAACGCGCCTCGGACCTGATCCGGGGGAAGGCGGTCCTGCCGGCGGTGGACGTACCGGTGTTCGAGGACGGGCGGGCGGCGGCGGCCTAGGCACCGGACGCCCCCTCCGTCGGGCTTCGCCCGCCACCTCCCCCGTTTCACGGGGGAGGAGAAGGAACGCCGTACCCTCCTCACCCGCATCGCGGGGGAGGTGGCGCGATGCGAATACGCATCGTGACGGAGGGGGCGTCC
>Ga0073929_1001636_pt1 | contig 18706 bp, 12 predicted proteins | sample DewCreD2012metaG_3_FD_76966 | JGI IMG/M metagenome (GOLD analysis project Ga0073929, IMG submission 76966) | Hot spring sediment bacterial and archeal communities from British Columbia, Canada, to study Microbial Dark Matter (Phase II) - Dewar... ... | reverse complement strand
CGCTACATACGCCTGGTTCCCGCAGCCGACCTGCCCCTCAAGCCCGCCGGCAATAACGTGTACATCGCCGAGCCGACGCAGCCTGAGGACTCGATCGGACGAGCATGGTATGCCATCAAGCGGCTACTCATCGGCCGGCCACTGTCGACCGCCGAGGCGGCTCATGAGCGTCTCAGCAAGGTTAAAGCGCTCGCCGTCTTCTCCTCGGACGCCTTGTCGTCGACTGCATACGCCACCGAGGAGATCCTGCGCGTCCTCATCCTAGCCGGGATGGCAGCCTACGCCTTCGTGCTGCCGATCGGGCTCGCGGTTGTCCTGTTGCTCGCGATCGTCGTGATCTCCTACCGCCAGACGATCCGCGCTTACCCGCGCGGTGGCGGCACCTACATCGTGACGAAAGACAATCTCGGAGCATATCCGGGCCTGGTCGCGGCGGCGGCGCTGCTCACCGACTACGTGCTCACGGTGGCGGTCAGCACCTCCGCCGGCGTCGCGGCGGTGACGTCGGCCTTCGAGCAACTTCGGCCGCTGCGGGTCGAGCTGGCGGTCGCATCGATCACCCTGCTCACGATCGCGAACCTGCGCGGCGTGCGCGAGAGCGGCACGATCTTCGCGCTGCCCACCTACGCCTTCATCGCCAGCATGTATGCACTACTCGCGATCGGGGCCGCAGCGTGGCTGGGCTGGGGCGTCACCCCTCACCCGGTCGCCACTCATGCGCCCGAGCCGACACATGCGCTGACGCTGTTCCTCGTCCTGCGCGCATTCTCCTCGGGGAGCGCGGCGCTGACCGGCGTAGAGGCGGTCGCCGACGGTGTGCCCGCCTTCAAGCCGCCAGAGGCCCAGAATGCCCGGACGACGCTCGCCTGGATGGGGCTGATCCTCGGCAGCCTCTTCTTCGGTATCACCGTGCTCGCCTATCACTTCCACCTGGTACCGACGGAAGAGGAGACGCTCGTCTCCCAGCTCGCGCGGACGCTCGTCGACGGGTCTCCGTTCTACTATGTCGTGCAGGCCGCGACCGCCGGCATTCTTTTCCTGGCAGCCAATACCGCCTTCGCTGATTTCCCGCGGTTGGCCTACTTCTTGGCCCGCGACCGCTTCCTCCCGCACCAGTTCCGCTTCCAGGGCGACCGCCTGGCCTTCTCCGCGGGGATCATCGTGCTCGGGGTGGTGACCAGCTTACTGGTCATCGCGCGCGGCGCCAGCGTCTCGGCGCTCATCCCGCTCTATGCGGTCGGCGTCTTCCTCGCTTTTACCTTGTCGCAGTCGAGCATGGTCGTGCACTGGTGGCGGCTGGGCGAGGGGAGACGCCCCTGGGCGAGCCTGGCGATCAATGCGGTCGGCGCGGCAACCACCGCCGTCGTCACGCTCGTGATCGCCACCACCAAGTTCGTCCACGGCGCATGGATCGTGATCCTGCTGATTCCGCTTCTGGTCGGGGTAATGCTCGCCATCAACCAGCACTACCGGCACGTCGCCGACCAGCTCCGGCTCAGCCCGGTCGAGATCCGACGCCGGCGGCGGCCAGTGCCACGAACCGTCGCCGCCGTCGTGCCGATCGCTTCGCTCAACCGCGCGTCGTTCCGCGCGCTCGAATACGCGCGCTCCATCGCCCGCGACGTGACGGCAGTGCATGTGTCTACGGAGCCGGAGAGCGACGATGTCCTGCTTAAACGCTGGCAAGAGGCCGAGCTGGACATACCGCTCGTCATCGTGGAGTCGCCCTACCGCGAGCTCATCGGCCCGCTCGTGGCGATCATCGAGAAACTCCACCTCGAAAAGGGATGCCCGTACATCACGGTCGTGATCCCCGAGTTCGTGCCAGCGCACTGGTGGGAGCGATTACTGCATACGCAGACCGCCTGGCGCCTGAAGCGAGCGCTGGCCCACGTCCCGGATCTGGCGGTCACCGGTGTTCCCTACCACTTGGAAGAATGAGACGCCGCGGTTAGCCACTCGATTCGCCTCGGGGGCGGGCGAGCAACACCGGCGTGTTCGCCCCGTGGAGCACCTGCTCGACCGTCGAGCCCATCAGCACTGCGCGCAGGCCACTCCGCCCGTGTGTGGTCATGGCGATCAGGTCAGCTCGCATCTCCCCGGCTGTCGCGACGATCGCCGCCGGTGGCTTGCCCTCTCGAACCGAGGTCTCCACGGTGAAGCCACGCTTTTTGAGCCGCGCGGCGACATCTGCAAGGTAGGCGTCCGGTCGGAGATCGCGCTCGCCGAGGCGGTCACGAGCCCCCGGCTCCGTCACGTAGAGCAAAATGACGTGAAGTCCCGTAAACCCCGCAACAGACAGTGCATCGAGCGCCTGCTCAGCGAGCGATGAGCCATCGAGCGGGACGAGCACACGGGATACCTCGACCGCCGCTGTCTCGGGGGGAGCCGGGACACGCTGGCCGACGATGAACACCGGGCACTCGATGAATGACACCACCCGCATGGCGATCGAGCCGAGGACCAGCCGGCTCAGACCCGTGCGTAGGTGGCTGGCCATCGTTACCAGCGGTTCGTTGACCTGACTGGCAATCCGAACGATGGCCGAAGCCGGGTCGCCCTCGTCGACCTCGAGCGAGACGACGCGACCGTCGAAGGTACGCGCGACCTCTTCGAGATAGGTCCGGCACTCCGCCCGCCAGTCGTCGAGGAGCTGTCTGAGCAGGGCCTGATCGGCCATCGCCAGAAGCCTCGGCGGAATGTCCAGCGCGGTCAGCAGAACGACTTCGGCGGCGAGCTGCTTTGCTAGTCCGCGCGCCCAGGGCAGCGCGCGTTCGCTGACGCCGTGGGGATCAGTCTTCGTCCGGTCGCAGAGCAGCGGCACGATAATCGTCGGCATTCTGTCCTCTCTTCGTCCTCCGACCACTTCCGGTCGCAGTCACGGATCGCTTTTTCCCGCGCAGCCAACCGCGTAGTTCACGACCCGGTCTCGCTGGTCGGCGCATGCGGGCGCTCGCGCGCCGCCGCGGTGGCCTCGGCCAACGGCCTGGTCACCCCGCGACGCTCCGCGACGATGAGCGAGGCGATGATGCTGATGAGAAGCGTCGTGATCACGACGCCCAGCGAGAGCACTGTCGGAAGCTTGTAGAAGTCGGCGATCAGCATCTTGACACCGATGAAGGTCAGGATCACCGCGAGCCCCAGCCGTAGGTACACAAGCCGCTGCACCAGGTTGGCTAGGAGGAAGTACATCGAGCGCAGCCCGAGGATGGCGAACACGTTCGAGGTGAAGACGATGAACGGATCTTGCGTCACTGCGAAGATCGCCGGGATCGAGTCCACTGCGAACGCCAGATCGGTCAGCTCGATCAGCACCAGCACCACCAGGAGCGGCGTCGCGACGAGCCGGCCGCCTTCCCGAACCAGGAAGTGCTCGCCCCGGTATTGCGGCACGATCGGCGCGAAGCGCGAGACCAACCGGATCGCGATGTTGTTCTCGACGTCGACTTCTTTCTCCTCGCGCTCCAGCGCCATCCGGATCCCGGTGAAGACCAGGAAGGCCCCGAAGAGGTAGAGGATCCAGTGGAACTGTTGGATGAGCCACGCCCCACCGAGAATCATCGAGGCGCGCATCACCAACGCGCCGAGGATGCCGTAGAAGAGCACCCGGTGCTGGTAAGCCGCCGGCACCGCGAAGGCGGTAAAGATCAGCACGAAGACGAACATGTTGTCGGCCGAGAGCGAGAGCTCGATGAGGTAGCCGGTGAAGAACTGGAGGCCCGGTTCCGGTCCTCGCACGAGCCACACGCCGATCCCGAAGAGGAGCGACAGCGTCACCCACACCGACACCCAGATGCCGGCTTCCTTCATGCTGACCGCATGGGCTCGGCGATGGAACACTCCGAGGTCGATTGCGAGCAGGACGAGAATGACCGCGACGAAGAGGATCCAAGCCCACAAGGGAACCGTCATTCACTTCCTCCTAGCCGAGGCTCGCCAACGACGACGGCGAGCCGCTACGTCACGCGTGTGCCGTAGTGGTCTCGCCTGTCCGAGAGCCCCGACCAGCCGAGGAACCACACGGCCCCCGTGTTGACGACTGGCCGGACCGGCGGGCCTCTCGGCCCGACCGGTAGGCTACTCCCCACCCGGGCTCAGTATGCTCGAGGCACTAGCGAATTGCAAGCGACACTCCGTACCAGTCGATCACCGCCATCTCGTCCTGCGACAAGCTCTGCCGTTCAGCAGATCGGCTGTCCCTAACCCGCTACAATTGGCAGCGGTTGACCAGATGATCGCAAGGGGACGACAATCCCGTAAGAGCGACCACGATGAAGCTCTCCTTCACCAAGTCCATCCGTGATCTGACGCGCCGCCCGCTCCGCACCCTGCTCACCGTCAGCGGGATCGCCCTCGGCGTGGCTGCGCTCGTCTCGATCAACGCGACCGGGCACAACCTGGCGGAAGCGCAGCGCGCGACCTATGCCTCGACCTCGCAGCCAGACATTACCGCCTTCGTCGCGCAGGCGTCGCCGTCTCTCCTCAGCGTGATCGAGCGGCGCGACAACGTCGCCGCGGTCGATAGCCGGGCGATCCAGTACACGCGGGCCAGCAGCGGCCGGGGTTGGGTCAGCACCAAGCTGATCGGAGTCGAGGACTTCCACGACATCGAGCTCGATGTCCCGACGCTCATCGAGGGCCGGTGGCCTGAGCGAGGGGAGGTCGTCTTCGACGTCACTGCTCGCAACCTCTTGGGTATCCAGGTCGGTGACATCGTCGCGCTCCAGCCCACTGCCGCGGATGCGACGACCTATAGCCGGGTCAGCGGATTTGCCCGAGCGCCAGCCACGCTCGACGCCTCCATCGGGCATCAGGCGCTCGCTTTCGCCCCGGCAGCTGATGTTCGCCGTGCGATTGGTTCACGCTACGACAATGCCGTGCTGATCAAGACGCTCGACCCCGGGCTCGCGAGCGCGACCGCCAACGAGATCGAGCGTTTTCTGGCTCGCCGCGGCGTTGCGAGCAGCGGGTGGACGGTCCGCGACCCCGAGGCGTTCGTGGGAAGCCGCGAGCTGACCACGCTGCTCGTACTTCTCGAAGCGTTCTCGGTTCTCGGTATCGTGATCAGCACCTTTCTGGTGGCCAATACGATGGCGGCCATCATGATCGAGGAGCGACGACAGATCGGCGTGCTCAAGGCACTCGGCGCCGGGCGTCGCGATATCCTGCTGGTGTATCTCCCAGTGGCTCTGACGTTCGGGTTGCTCGGCGCAGCCGGTGGACTGCTCGCGGGCGTGTTCGGGGGACAGGCGATCACGAGTTACCTCGCTGGACTCACCGGGCTCGTGCTGCCGCCCTTGTCCATCCGGTGGGCCGATCTCGCCCTTGCGCTCAGCAGCGGTTTGATCGTGAGTCTCGGCGCCGCGTTAGTGCCGGCCTGGGGCGCCGTGCGCCTACCCGCGTCCCAGTCGCTCGCCACCCCCGGCATCATTGCCGAAGCGCGGCGCGGTCTCCTGCACCGGCTGGGAGTACGCGCGACCGGCTGGCGTCTGATCGCCCTGCTCGGATGGCGTAACCTTCCCAGGCGGCCGGCCAGGACGTGGATCACCGCCAGCGTCGTCGCTGTGGCGGTGGCTGCCTTCGTCGCGAGCCAGGCTGTCACCCAGTCCGTCAGCCTCACGGTCGACCAGCTCTACGCCCGCTACCGGTCCGATGGCTGGATCTTCTTCCACCGCCCGGCCGATCCCGCGCTCGCGCGCGAGCTGGAGGCCACTCCGAGCGTCGTCGCGGCCGAGCCGTGGGCACGCGCCTCCGGAGCGCTCGGGAGCGTCCGCACCGATATTTGGGGAATTCCGGCGGCAAGCCAGATCTACCGGCCGCGCCTGGTGGCCGGCCACTGGTTACGAGCGGATCGGCCCATGCCGGCGGTGCTGACCCGGAACTTGGCCGAGCGAGCGGACGCTCAGGTCGGGAGCATTCGTAGACTGGATATCGACGACCGCGCGGTTCTCGTCAAGGTGGTCGGGATCGTCGACGACGAGAGCACGTACCTCGGTGCCACGACGACCGGCAAAGTCTTCATGCGCTTCGAGGATTTGCAGCGTCTCCGCGGGCAAAATGGGCGGGCATCGCTGTTCGGGATCCAGCTTCGCGACGGCGCGCCAGCCGCGGTGGATCAGGCACTGGCCCAGCTCGAGCAGCGCTATCGCGCGTTCCGTCCCTTGACGCTCGCCTTCTACCAGGATCAGCAGGTTGCCCGGCAGGTCATCGCTATTTTGACTCTTCTCCTCCGCACGGTCGTGATCATCGTCGCGCTGGTCGGGCTGTTCGGGATCGCCAATACCCTTCTACTCAACCTCGCTGAGCGAAGACGGGAATTCGGCATCCTCCGCGCGCTCGGCGCTGCCGCCGGGCAGGTCTTCACCGTGGTGGTGAACGAGGGTTTGGGTCTCGCTGCCATCGGCTATGCCGCCGGGCTGGCTGTGGGGTACCCGCTGGCCCGCTACCTGGTCGATCTCACCGGTCACCAGCTCTTCCGGCTCTCCTTCACGCTTTCCCCGGCACCTTACATTCTGGCCCTCATGCTGGCGCTGCTGGCAACCGCGATTGGGAGCAGCGCGCCGGGCCTGCTTGCAGCCCGGCTCCGTCCCGTCGAGGTACTGCGCTATGAATAGGCGCCGGCTTGCGGTCATCGCGCTCGGCGTCCTGCTCCTCGTGGTCATCGTCCTGATCCTGAATAGTCAACGACACGGTCAGCCGGAGACCTGGACGGTGCGGCGGGGCGACATCGAGGGAACGATCGAGGTGAGCGGACGTATCGCGCCGGCGCACCCAGTCGCCGTGCGCAGCGCCGTGGAGAGCCGGGTGGAGACCATCGCGGTTGAGGTGGGCGATCGCGTGCAGGCGGGCGATATCTTGGTCACCCTGGATCCAGCCCCGCTAGAGGCACGGCTCAGCCAGGTGGAAGATCAGCTCCTGGCCGCAGAGGTTGCAGTGGCTATGCTGGATCGCTCGGGACAGGAAGCAGCGCTCGAGGATCGGCTCATTGCTGAGCAGCGACTGCGCCAGGCCGAGGAAGCATACCAAGAGGCGCAGCGGGCACTGGCAGAGACCTTCATCTTGGCACCGATCGAGGGCGTGGTCCTGGAAGTCCCGGTGACGAGCGGAATGCCGGTCGGCGCCGGAACGGTGGTCGCGCAGCTCGCCGATCTTCGCGATCTCGGCGTGAGCGCCGGCTTCGATGAGGTCGACCTGGCCTATGTCCAGCCGGGCACCGCAGTGATCGTGAGCGTCGATGCCTTCCCGGGTCAGGAGATCCCAGGTCGCATAGCGACGCTCGCCACGGTGGCCCAACAGGCCGCCGGAGTGACGAGCTTCCCTGCCTTTATCGCGCTCGACACCCCCGAGGGCCTGGCGCTACGGCCAGGGATGACCGCGACTGTGCGCGTGAGCGCGGTGCTCCGCAGCGGTGTCCTCGTCGTACCGGAGCAGGCCGTGCGGACAGTCGGCGAGCGCGCCTTCGTAACGGTAGTGACCGAGCGCGGCCAGGAAGAGCGAGAGGTGCAACTCGGGCTGCGTAGCGGGGGGATGGTAGAGGTGGCCTCGGGACTACAAGAGGGGGAGCGGGTCATCTTACGGGAGTAACCGCTTCACCCGGCCGGACTTTTGGCCCGCGCGATTTCAGGACCCTTCGGCATCTAATCTTCGCGCCGATTCGGACGATAACTTCAACGGAAGGAGCTACGCGCGCAGCTTGAGAGCGAGAGGCTGTGAACGATGCAGGCGCAGGCGCGATCGATGCTCAACCCTCCCGTCATCGCTGAAGCGACGTCGATCGAAGAGACAGGGCTCGATCTCGGCCTGATTACCGAACTCCTGCTCAAGACGCTGTACGCGCGTGGCTCGATGCTGGCTCGAGACCTGGTCGAGGAACTCTGCCTGCCCTACGTGGGGGTGTTGGAGCGCGCCCTGACACAGGCGAAACGCGAGGAACTGGTAGAGATTACCGGGAGCAACGGGATCGGCGAGCTCGCGTATCGCTTCGCCCTCACCGCCAGGGGACTGACTCGCGCCCAGGAGATGCTCGAGCGCAACGGCTATGTCGGACCCGCACCGGTGACCATCCAGGCCTATCGCCAGGTGGTCCTGCAGCAAAGCCTGCGTGGCCGCCGGGTCACGCCGGCCGATATCCACCGCGCCCTCGCCGAGCTGGTGCTCGACCAATCGGTTATCGACGCGCTCGGCCAGGCGCTGAACAGCGGGCAAGCGATCTTCCTGTTCGGCAAGCCGGGCAACGGCAAGACAGCCTTGGCCCAGCGTGTGGCCGAGATGTTCGGCGGGGAGGTACTGATCCCGTACGCAGTCATCGCCGATGGGCAAATCATCCGCGTCTTCGACCGGCACCATCACCACCCGGTGGGCAGCGCGCCTCACGCGAATGCCGATCGTCGCTGGGTCCTGTGCAAGCGGCCGGCGATTATGGTCGGCGGCGAGCTGACTCTGGAAGCACTCGATCTGATCTACGAGCCTCACGCGCGCGTCTACGAGGCTCCGCTGCAGATGCGCGCCAACAACGGCGTCTTGCTCATCGATGACTTCGGCCGGCAGCAGATCTCACCGCGGGCACTACTCAACCGCTGGATCGTCCCATTGGAGCAACGGGTCGATTTCCTGACCTTGCACACCGGGAAGCAGCTCGAGATCCCCTTCGAGGGCCTGCTGATCTTCTCGACTAACCTCCGCCCGACCGATCTGGTCGATGAGGCCTTCCTGCGCCGTATCCCGAACAAGATCCATATCGGCAATCCCTCGGTGCGCCAGTTCGCGCTGATCTTCCAGCGCCAGTGCCAGATGCTCGGCATCCCGTTCGACCAGCAGGGCCTGGCCTACCTGCTCCGGACCTACTATGTGAACAAGCGCGAGCTCCGGGCCTGCCATCCGCGGGACATCCTGCGCGCGCTCGTCGGGGCAGCCCGCTACCTGGGCCAGGAGCCGCGGCTGACGCCGGAGTTGATCGACCGAGCCTGCCACAGCTACTTCGTCGACCCGTAGTCACAGGCGCGAGGTCAGAACCACGCGGGAAGCCGGGGCCGGGCGCCGGCTGACCGCCTCGCTCCCGGGCCGAAACCGCCCCACGCGCTCAGCAGATCGTTGGCGGAGGCGAAAAAGCCGCGGGTTGTGGCCCGCGGCTGCCATACACAGCTCGAGGATCAGGACGTCTGGGCAAGCCGGGCATTGACTTCCGGCATGAGCGGGTGCGTATCGGCAGGTCGCCCGAGGGCGATCGACTCCTCGAGGTAACGCCGGAGGAAGACCGGCAGCTCGAACGCACCGCGGTGTACCTCCGGGCTGTAGTACCGACACTGATCGATGCCACGCTCGCGCATCCGCTGGGCCAGCACGTCGAGCTCAACTGCAGCCGGGTCGGTCGTCCGCGAAGCGACGGTAAAACTCCACCACCCGTCGTACGACTGGACATGAGTCAGATAGGTGCGCACGATCGGCAACACTTCGCGGAGATGCAGGTGCGTGGCGGCTGTCTGCGCCGGCAGGAGCATCGGCGATTCGGTCTGTTGGACGACCAGGCCACCGTCTTCCAGCATGTCGGCCAGCCCGCGGTAGAAGTCTCGCGCGAATAGGACGGTTCCCGGCGTCGGGCCGATCGGATCCGGCCCGTCGACAATGATGACATCAAACTTCTCAGGCCGGGCTTCGACATATGCGAACCCGTCCTCGAAGCGGAGGTCGAGCCGCGGGTCGTCGAACGCGTCGCCGTGGATCGCCGGCAAATGCTCGCGGCAGGCTTCGACGACCTCGCGATCGATCTCGACCATCGTCACGCGCTCGACCGGATGCTCCAGCACCCGGCGCAGTGCCCCTCCGTCGCCACCACCGATGATCAAGACTCGGCGAGGAGAGGGGTGCGCCAGCATTGCCGGATGGACGAGCATCTCGTGATAGCAGAACTCGTCCCGTTCGGCGGTCTGCAGGATGTTGTTCAGAATCAGCGCGCGCCCGAAGAGCACCGTATCCAGGATGGCGATCTCCTGAAACTGCGATCGCCGCCGGTACAGCTCTTCGCGCACCTGGAGCATGACCCGCTGGCTGGGTACCTCAGGGTCATCGGTGTGCCACAGCCCTCCGTCAATCAACGATCAACCCCCTACTCACCTGCATCACTTCCATCCGCTCGGGGCGGAAGTACTCCCGCAGCACTGGAACCGCAGCCTCCGGCTGTGTGTGGTCGCCGCAGGTAAAGATGTCAACCGCCGCATACCCGAGCTCCGGCCAGGTATGGATGCTCAGGTGCGACTCGGACAGAATCGCGATACCACTCACGCCGTTGTACGGTTCCCAGGGAAAGACTTGAAGGTCGCGCAGAGTCGCGTTCGTCGCAGCGACGGCGTCACGCAGCGCCTCTTCGACTACAGGCAGGGAGTCGATGTTCTTACATCCCCAGAGTTCGACAATGACATGTCGACCCAGGCTCTTCACTCCCCCATGTACCTCCGCGTTGCTAAGTGAATCACCCCCCAACGCCCATGCATGTTCCGTCCGGGCGTGAACGACGTACGAGTGTACCAAGGACATCGTCAGAACACAAGACCTGACGCTCCCGGCGAAGCACTCGGCCACGCTCGGGCCGCAGCCCCGGCGGCATGCATGCCATAGCTCTTCTACCGGCGCGCACCGCGCGGCGTAGCCTCACTCGCGGACCGGCTCAGGCTCACGCCGGCCAAGCGCAGTGTGGACGAGACGCCGCGCGGCCGGAGCCGGCTGGCCCACTTTAAGCTGCACCAGCTCGGGCGGGAAGAAGAGATCGAGCGTCCAATCGAATGCGACTCTGAGCCGGCGCTCCCAGCGAGGCAGTTGCAGCAGGTAATAGGTGCGCCATAGCCACCACGCGAAGAAGCCGGAGAACGTCCAGCCGCGGATGTCGGCGGCAGCCGACCGGTGGCCGAGCGACACCAGCATGCCGCGCGTCCGGTACTCCATGCGCTTCAAGGGCCGGCCCAAAAGGGTGGCAGCGATGTTGTAGGCCACCACCTTCGCCTCCTGGACCGCGTGCTGGGCCGTCTGCGGATAGGGCTCACCCGTCTCCGGATCGAGCGCCAGCGCGTTGTCGCCCAGCGCCCAGACATTGTCGTGGCCCGGCACGCGGAGAAACTCATCCACGATGACGCGACCCCGGCGATCCATCTCGACTCCGAGGCTCTGCATGAGCGGGTTCGGTTGCACCCCAACCGACCCGATGATGGTGTGGGCCGGGATGATCGACCCGTCGTCCAGCTCGACGTGCTCGGGCTCGACCCGCACTACCTTGCGGTCGAGCAAGACCTCGACACCCCGCCTCCTCAACAACCGGGCGGCGTACTCGCCGAGCTTCTCCGGGAACTCGGGGATGAGCCGCGAAGTGGCCTGAACGATCACGACCCGGAAGTCCTCTGGCTCGATGTTCCGATAGTAGCGAGCAGCATCGGTGAACAGGCTCCAGGCCTCCGAGGCGACTTCGATCCCGGTCGAACCACCCCCTACCACGACCACGGTCAGTAACCTTCGCTTTTCCAGCGGGTTGGTCTCGATGTCCGCCTGCTCCAGCACGTCGATCAGGTGGTTGCGCAGGGCGAACGCATTGCTCAGCCGCTGAACATCGAAGGCGTACTCGGCCAGCCCCGGAATGCCGAACGTCGCGGGTACCCCTCCGAGCGCGAGCACGAGGTGATCGTAGTAGAGTGAACGTGGCGCCTGCTGATGCTGGTACAGTCCATGCCGGATCGTCACCCGCCGTTCGGCCAGGTCGATCTCGGTCACTTCACCGACATAGAGCATGGCCGCCGGCACCACCAGCCGAATCGGAGTGAGAATCGCCTCGACGGCGATCGAGCCGGAGATGATCTCGGGTAGCAGCGGATAGAAGACGAAAAAGTTCTCCCGGTTCACAATCGCGAGCTCAGCCTGGCTACGGCGCAGGCGGCGCTGAAGCTCGTAACCGGTATAGACGCCAGCGAAACCGCCACCGAGGATCAGAATGCGCGGGGGCTGCTGCTCAGCTGGACGAAGCCACTCCATTGTGCTGTCCTTTCCCTCCGTCGCTGACCCGGGTACGGTGAAGCGGGGAGGCGATCAGCTAACGTTTTTCAACCAGATTGTATCAGAATTCACAAGCCCAACCCGGCCACCGCAGGTAGCCGGAGCGCTGTATCGACGCAAGCGAGAGTGTTAGCCTTGATCGCCGAAGCGTCGTGGGTTCCGGGAGAGGAGGGGTAATGCCGTGCCCAGGTGGATCCTCGAGGCGGCAACCAACACCGCGACCGTAACCGGCACGCTCGTGGATCGTGGTCAGGCGCTCGGTGACCGCATCCTCACCGCGCTGCCCTCTATTGTGATTACCGTCGGCCTGGCCTGGCTCGTCCTGCGGATGCTGCGCGGAGCGATCCGGCAAACGATCCGCCGGGTGCTCGAGCGGCGCGGCGAGGCACCGCGCGAGATCGCCTTACGACTCAACACGCTGGCGAGCATCATCGAGTCGGCCGTCCGGTTCGTCGTCCTGATCGTTGCCGGCATGACGGTTCTCAGCACGCTCGGCATCCCGATCGGACCGCTGCTCGCCAGCGCAGGCGTGGCCGGCCTCGCGATCGGCCTCGGCGCCCAGTCGCTGATCCGTGACCTGATCGGCGGGTTTTTCATTGTCCTGGAAGACCAGTACCATGTCGGCGACGTCATCCAGGTCAACAACACCAGCGGCCCGAGCGGGCTGGTTGAGCAGCTCACCTTGCGCTACACCGCGCTGCGCGGGCTCGATGGGTCATACACCATCGTGCCGAACGGCGACATCCGCACCGTTACGAACCTGACCAAGGACTGGGCTCGAGCCGTGATCGATGTCGATATCGCCTACGAGGAGGATCTGGGCAAGGCCATGGCCGTGCTGCAAGAGGTGCTGGGCGGTCTGGACCAGGATCCCGAGCTCGCGCACGCCATTCTCGAGCCGGGCGAGATCCTCGGCGTCGAGGCGCTCAGCCCTTCGCACGCTACGGTACGACTCATGGTCAAGACGCGACCGATGGAGCAGTGGCGAGTTGCGCGGGCCCTGCGCCAGAGAATCAAGACGGCGTTCGAGCAAGCGGGAATTACGATCCCCTATCCGCGCAACGTGACCATCGTTCAGCCAGCTACCGAGTTCCCATCACCCAGCCAGGCCCAGCAACAGCCCACTCAAGAACGACGAGCGTAGGGAACCTGTCTCGGCGCGAAGTCTAGAAGGGCTGCGCGCCGGATCGGCAAGGAGCCCATCCGGTCGCGGTCCACTGGGGTTCGCGCCGGTGACCGTTGCGCGCAGCCACTAGCCAAGCTCGCGCTGCCGTTTGCGACGCGATGAACGTACACTCAGGGCGATCCCTTCCGGCTCCTCGCTTGCCGTTCCGGCCTGCCGGCGTCGCCCTGCCCGGGGAGTGAGCCCATGCTCACGCAGCGTTGCCGGCTGAACCCGGCTTCGCTGCTTAGGCTGATGCGTCTTCGCGGGGCGACATAGCGAGCTCGCTTCAGCGTACTCGGAATCTCAGCTTCCACGCCGGGCGATGCCAGCGCGCGCGCCCAGGGTGTGCAAGATCGCAACAACCCTAAGAACGTACGCCCTTGTCTCGCACGTGTCGAGATGCTAGACTGTAACAATTAACATCGGCCTGCGGAGGCAGGGGGCGGCGGCTTGCGGCGGGTCCTGGCACTGGCGAACCAGAAGGGCGGCGTCGGCAAAACGACTACAGCCGTCAATCTCAGTGTGTTCCTGGCCCTTTCGGGTCATCGCACCCTCCTGGTGGATATCGACCCTCAGGCCAACGCAACGAGCAGCCTCGGCATCGACAAGCTCGCGCTCCCGGAGACAGTCTACGACGCGCTCGCCGGTGAACGGCCAGTCACCGAGTGCCTGCTGAGGGATGTGAGGCCGGGTCTCGATCTCCTCCCGGCCAGCGGTACGCTCGCCGGCGCAGAAGTCGAGCTGGTCAGCGCGCCCCGGCGGGAATTCAGGCTGCGGGACGCGCTGGAGCCAATCGGCAGTGAATACGAGGTCATTTTGATCGACTGCCCGCCCTCGCTCGGCTTGCTGACGGTGAACGCGTTGACTGCGGCCCGGGAGGTGATCATCCCGATCCAATGCGAGTACCTTGCCCTTGAGGGCCTGGTACAGCTCGTCAACACGCTCGATTTGATCAAGCGGCGGCTCAACCCGCCGCTCGACGTCTTCGGCGTGTTGATGACGATGTTCGACGCGCGCACGCGATTGGCGGCGCAGGTCGTGCAGGAAGTGCGGCGATTCTTTCCCCGGCGGATGTTCCGGACCATCATTCCGAGGACTGTTCGCTTAGCCGAGGCACCGAGCTACGGAAAGGCCATTTTCGAATACGATCCCTCCTCTCGCGCAGCCCAGGCCTACGCCGAGCTGGGGCGGGAACTGCTGGAACGGCTGGCGCTCTCCACCTCGGCTGGCACCGTAGCCGCTGGCTCGGATTGAAAGAAGTGCACCTGCTGGTGCAGCGCCGACCCTGGCAGGGCACAGAGCTGCGGCACGTGGAGAGTCGAAAATCGTCAGGGGGTGAGCAGCGATGGTAATCGCACGGGATCCGGCACAACCCAAAATCGTGGAGGTCCCCGCGCTCGAGACGGTCATTGACGAGAAGCTGGTCGGGAGCGGCCTGACGTTCGATGACGTCCTGCTCATCCCGGCCGAATCCTCCGTGTTGCCGAAGGACGCCGATACCCGGACGCGCCTGACGCGCACCATCTGGCTCAACATCCCGATCGTGTCCGCTGCCATGGACACTGTGACCGAGGCGCGAATGGCTATCGCGCTGGCGCGCGAGGGTGGTATCGGCATCATCCACCGCAACCTCTCGATCGAGGAACAGGTCGCCGAGGTAGACAAGGTCAAGCGCAGCGAGTCCGGCATGATCGTCGAGCCGGTTACCCTGCGCCCGGACGACCGGGTGCGAGACGCGCTCGCCGTCATGGAGCGTTATCACATTAGCGGCGTTCCGATCACTGATGCGCAGGGCAAGCTGGTCGGAATCTTGACGAACCGCGACTTGCGCTTCGAGGAAGACCTCGATCAGCCGATCGAACGGCTGATGACCAAGGAGAACCTGATCACCGTTCCGGTCGGGACGACGCTCGACGAGGCGCGCGAGATCCTGCACCAGCACAAGATCGAGAAGCTCCCCGTGGTGGACGAGCGCGGCTACCTCAAGGGGCTGATCACGGTCAAGGACATCCAGAAGCGCATCCAGTACCCCAACGCTACTAAAGACTCGCAGGGACGGCTCCGGGTCGGCGCGGCCATCGGGGTCGGCCCGGACGCGCTCGAGCGGGCCGCGGCGCTGGTCGAGGAAGGTGTCGACGTGCTGGTCATCGACACCGCGCATGGCCACTCGCTCGGCGTAATCGAGATGGTACGGGCGGTCAAGTCACGCTGGAGCGTCGAAGTGATCGCCGGCAATATCGCCACCGGCGAGGCCGCGTTGGCCCTGATCGAAGCTGGTGCCGACGCGGTGAAGGTGGGCGTGGGCCCAGGTTCGATCTGCACGACCCGCATCGTCGCCGGTGTCGGCGTACCCCAGATCACGGCCATTATGGACGTGGCGCGGGTCGCGCACGCCTACGACGTGCCGGTCATCGCCGACGGCGGCATCCAGTTCTCCGGCGATATCGCCAAGGCCATCGCCGCCGGGGCCGATACGGTCATGCTCGGCAGCCTGCTGGCTGGCGTCGACGAGAGCCCTGGCGAGGTCATCCTCTACCAGGGCGAGCGGTTCAAGGAGTACCGCGGGATGGGCTCGATCGGCGCCATGAAAGCCAGATCGTACAGCAAGGATCGCTACTTCCAGCAGGACGTCGAGAGCCTGTCCAAGTTCGTGCCCGAGGGCATCGAGGGCCGCGTGACGTACAAGGGACCGCTGGCGAACATCGTGTACCAGCTCGTGGGCGGTTTGCGGGCTGCGATGGGCTACTGCGGCGCCGCAACCATCCGAGAGCTTCAGGAGAAAGGGCGCTTCATCCAGATGACCAGCGCGGGGTTGCGAGAGAGCCACCCGCACGACGTGGTCATCACCAAAGAGGCGCCGAACTACCGGCTGACTCGCTAGTTGGTGTGAGGACGATTAATCATTCGCCCTCACGCGCACCTTTGACCGCAGTTCCCTGCGCAGGGGCGCGTCGCGACGCGCCCCTGCGTTGTCCGGCAGGCGTTCACCGCAGGTGCCAAGAGCTGTTTTCCGTTATCTGCCTCGCTGAGCGCCTCGTCCCCGTGCCCGCAGCCTCACTCAATACGAGGGCCAATGCTTTTGCGCTCTGAACCATTCCCGCATCCGCGCGGAATACCCCAGGGGACGAGTGGGCCCCGCACCGCGCCGACCCTGCCGTGATTGAACGGCGGCTAGGGAACGCCCCGGATATCACAGCGCTCGGTCAGCGTCCGGAGACGGCTGCAGGAAGACCTTTACCACGTCGTCCTGGCACTCGAGCAGGCGCTCGAACCAGATCGCCCCGTCCTCCAGGGGAGCGGTGACCGTTCGCCCAGGAAGCGATACCTTCCCCTGGTGCAGCCAGCGCAGCGCGGTGGCGAAGTCCTCGGGAGTGTACGCGAACGAACCGACGCACTCGATCTCTCGGCGGACGATCGCGTTAACCTGGAGCGAAGACTCGGGCTCGTGGAGGCCGAAGAAGACGACGCGTCCACCCGGCTCGACGGACTCGAGGCACAGCCGGCGCGTCGCTGTGCTTCCCACCGCATCGATCGCGATAGCCGGCCCCTCCTCGCCCAGGCGCTCGCGCACCTGCTGAGCCACATCGCCGCTCGGGACGATCCCCACAGCGCCCATCTCTTCAGCGTAACGGAGACGATGAGGGTTCCGTTCAACGGCGATGAGTCGCTCGACGCCATACACACGGAGCACCTGGAGCATCAGGAGGCCGAGCGGCCCCATGCCGACGACGAGCACGGTCTGCCCCGGCAGTGGATGAGCCTGCCGTACGGCTCGGATGGCGCACGCCGTGGGCTCGGTCAACGCGGCCCGATCGAGCGGCATGCCGGGCGGCAGCGGGTAGACCGCGCTGGCCGGAGCCGCCACGAGCTCGGCATTGCTGCCGGGCAGCGAGGCGCTGAGCAGGCGCCGGCGCGGGCAAAGGTGCGGCCGGCCACTGAGACAGAGCCGGCATTCCTGGCATCCGATCAGCGGATTCACGGTCACTGGTTGGCCCGGAGAGAAGCGCCCCTCGACCCCGTGTCCCACCTCCGCGACCCACCCGGAAAACTCATGGCCGAAGATCAGGGGCGGCCGGCGCAGCTCGTTCTGGCCGAGATAACCACTGAGCTCGGATCCACAGATGCCCGAGTACGCCACGCGGACGATCACCTCGCCCGGGGCGGGTTCCGGAGCTGGAACGTCGCGCACCCGCAAGGTTCGGGGGGCCTCGTAGACTAACGCTCTCATCGACGCGTTCCTATCGTCTCCTCGCTCCTGCCCACGCTGCATTACCCCTCGTCCAAGCCCTCAGCCGGCTCCTCCAGGCCAAGCTTCCGCGCCAAGCGCTCACGCTTGGTCCGCCGGCGACGCCGCTCGGCCTCTCGCTCCGCCTCCAGTACCGCCTCGTCCCAGATCAGCTCTTGGCCAGCCACATGGACCACGTCCCCTGGCTGGATCCCCAGTTCCTCCAGCTTGCGCGTGATCCCCCACTTGCGCAGCAGTGCCTGGTAGCGATCGGCCGCCTCCTCGTTTCCGAAGTCGGTCATCTGCGTCAGCCGCTCGATCCGCCGCCCCCGCAGCGCGAAGTGGTGGCGCGACAACCGCTCCGCCTCCCAGGCGCCCGCATCCTCGCTCGCCAGGGTGTAGACCCGGCGCCGTGGCTCATCGGCCGGCAGCGGCTTCGGCAGGGATCGCAGCCGCTCCCAAAGATAGAGCAGTAGCTCCCCTACTCCCTCACCCGTAGCCGCCGAGATCGGAAAGACCGTGTAGCCCAGGCGCTCCAACGCGCCACGCAGCCGCGGCAAGTTCGCCTGCGCCTCCGGCAGGTCGAGCTTGTTAATCGCCACCACCTGCGGCTTGCCCGCCAGCTCGGCCGAGTACGCTGCCAGCTCCTCATTGATGGTGTGGAAGTCCGCCAGCGGGTCGCGCCCCTCGAGGCCCCCCGACCCATCGAGCACGTGGACCAGCAGCCGCGTGCGCTCCACATGGCGCAGGAACTCGTGCCCCAACCCGGCCCCTTGCGCCGCGCCAGCGATCAGCCCGGGGATATCGGCCATCACGAACGAGCCGCCGTCACGGCCCGGGATCGTCACCACGCCCAGCACCGGCTCCAGCGTGGTAAAGGGGTAATCGGCGACCTTCGGCCGGGCCGCGCTGGAGGCCGCCAGCAGGGTCGACTTCCCCGCGTTGGGAAGCCCAACCAACCCGACATCGGCCAGGAGCTTCAGCTCCAGCCGCAGCCACCGCTCCTCTCCCGGCTCCCCCTTTTCCGCCAGCCGCGGCGCCTGGCGCGTGGGCGTCGCGAAGTGCTGGTTCCCCCGCCCGCCGAGGCCGCCGCGGGCCACCAGCAGCGTCTCCCCCGGCTCCACCAGGTCGCCCAGCAGCTCCCCGGTCGCGTCGTCGTACACCACCGTACCCGGCGGCACGTCGATGACCAGATCAGCCCCGTCTCGCCCGCTCTGCTTCTTCCCACGCCCCGGCTCGCCGGACTCGGCCCGGAAGTGCTGCTGGTAGCTGAAGGCGAGCAGCGT
>Ga0073929_1001596_pt1 | contig 19208 bp, 10 predicted proteins | sample DewCreD2012metaG_3_FD_76966 | JGI IMG/M metagenome (GOLD analysis project Ga0073929, IMG submission 76966) | Hot spring sediment bacterial and archeal communities from British Columbia, Canada, to study Microbial Dark Matter (Phase II) - Dewar... ... | reverse complement strand
CTGCTCCTCTGCTCCTCTGCTCCCTGTTCCCTGCTCCCTGCGACCTGCAAATCGCTGACCGCCGGACCGGGCCGTCCCTCCAGACTCTCCAGGACGCGCGCGTCGGCACTCCGGCGCGGGCCCGTCCATGAGAACCCGTCCAGAGTCTGAGGGTTCAGGATGTGGCGCGGCCGCTCCCCGGTCAGCATCCGCCGCAGGTCCTCCACGACGATGTTGCCCTGGTGCGCGGCCACCTCGGCGGTGTTCCCCCCGATGTGGGGCGTGGCGATGACGTTGGGCAACCCCAGCAGCGGGTGGTCCGACGCGGGCGGCTCCACGGAGAAGACGTCCAGCGCGGCCCCGGCCAGGTACCCGTTCCGCAGCGCCTCTACCAGCGCCTCCTCGTCCACCAGCGCGGCGCGGGCCGTGTTGATCAGGAAGGCCCCCCGCTTCATCCGGGCCAGCGCCTCCCGGCCGATGAGCCCGCGCGTCTCCTCGGTGACCGGCGCGTGGAGACTCACGAAGTCGCTCTGGACCAGCAGTTCGTCCAGGGAGACGGACTCCGCGTCGTAGCGCGCGGCGTCCTCCGGGCGGATGTACGGGTCATAGACCAGCAGGCGGACGCCGAAGGGGGCCAGCCGTCGGGCGACTTCCCGCCCAACGGCGCCCAGTCCGACCAGGCCCACCGTCTTCCCCCAGAGTTCCCGGCCCAGGAAGGCCTCGTACGCCTGGCCCATCCGGGCCATGTCCCCTGCCTCCCCGCCCGGCTGACGGAGAAACCCGTCCGCCGGGATCAGTTTCCGCGCCAGCGCCAGCATAAAGGCCACCGTCAGGTCGGCGACGGCGTCGGCGTTGCGGCCCGGCGCGTTGAGAACGGGAATCCCCAGCGCGGTGCAGGCCTCCACGTCCACGTTCACCGCCAGCCCCCGGCAGGAGACGACGACCCGCAGGTCCGGTAACTGCCGCAGCGCCTCCAGGTCCACCATATCCACCTCGGTGATGAAGACGTGGACCCCCTGCAGGGCCTCCACCAGGTCGTCCCCGGTGAGCACCTGGAGCGTCTCCCGGTAGTTGGCGTAGGAGACGTCCCCCAGACGTCGGAGTTCCGCCAGACTGGCCTCGTCCATCTGTGCAGTGACCAGAATCCGGGGGCGGAAGGAAGGGACGGCTGGCCGGACGGCCCGCGCGGCCATAGATTCCAGCACCCGCCCGGCGGCCCGGTCGTGGGCCTCCGCCTGGGCCGCGCGCACTTCCCGCCACTCGGCGTAGAGGGCCTGGTAGGTCCGGGTGGCCTCCTCATCGGGCTCCACGGTGCGGACGCGCCCCAGCCGCGCCGCGCCCTCCGCCAGGTCGGCGAAGAGCCCGGCGCCCACTCCGGCACAAATGGCCGCGCCCAGGGCCGTCCCCTCCGGGATCTCAGAGACCCGGACGGGCCGGCCCAGGACGTCGGCGACCAGTTGGGCCCAGAAGGGGCTGCGGGTCAGGCCGCCGGTCATCATGTAGCGCAGGCTGTCAGCCTGCCGCAGGCTGACAGCCTGCGCCACGACCGCCGCGACCTGTTCTATGTTGGCCCGCAGGACGAAGGCCAGCCCTTCCAGGACGGCCCGGCAGAGGTCGGCCCGGCGGGCCGGGCCGTCGCCGCTCAGGAAGGGGGAAAGGGTGACGCTCCCGAGGGGCAAACTCAGCGCGCGGGCGTTGAAGACCTGCCCGCCGAAAGTGGAGAGGACGCCACCGGCGCCGGGCCGGGCCTGGGCCGCCTCCGCGACCAGGCGGGCCGCCGGCCGGGGCGATTCCGGGAAGAGCAGGCCCGCCAGCCAGTCCAGCGCGTCCCCCAGCGGCCCCCCGTTGCTCTCCACGACCCACCGGTCCGGCAGGACGTGCAGGCCGGTCCAGAGGCGGGCCTCCGGGTCCATCACGGGCCGGTCGGCGACGCTCTGGACGGGCCCCGTCGTCCCGGCGACGATGCCCACGTCGCCGGGGGCCAGCGCGCCCAGGGCCAGCAGCGCGCATTGGGTGTCCGCCCCGCCCACGGCGACGGGGACCCCCGGCGGGAGCCCCAGGTCGGCGGCGGCGGGCTCCGTCAGCGGGCCCAGATACTGGCCCGACGGCCGCAGGGGCGGGAGGAGCGCCGGGGAGAGGCCCCGACCGGTCAGCCAGTCCGTTATCCACTCCCGCCGGACCACGTCCAGGAGCATGCTCTCCCCGGCCTGGGAGAAGTCGGTGGCCAGGGCGCCGCAGAGGCGGAAGGCGACCCAGTCGCTGAGGGAGAGCGCCACCGCCCCCTCCAGCCACTCCGGGTGGCGCGCGGCCAGCCAGGCCAGGCGGGGGGCGGTGAAAATGGGGGAGGGCCAGCGGCCGGTGCGGGCGGCCAGCGTGTCTCCCTCCCGGGCGGCCATCTCCATCCCCTCGGCCGCGGCGCGGGCGTCCTTATTCGGGATGGCGAGGAGGACCCTCCCCTCCCGCACCAGCACCAGGCTGTGGCGCATAGACGCGGCGGCGATGCCGGCCACGTCCGTCGGCGCGGCGCCGGACCGCCCCAGCGCCTCCCGGACGGCCTCCGCCAGCAGGCTCCAGTTGCGGTCGGCGTCAAAGTCGTATCCCCAGCCGTCGGGCGCGGGGGAATGCTCCCACCGCCGGACGGCGACCGTCGTCCGTCCGCTCTCCACGTCCACCAGCAGCGCGCGGACGGAACCGCTGCCGGCATCCAGACCGAGCAGGTATGGGGGCATCGTTTTTCTCCTTTTTAATAAAAACCACGAGGACACAAAGGGAAACGAAGATGCGAAGGTGGAATATGAACATCATACCATTATCGGATAAATTGGCAAGAGATGGGGGGGCAAGAGTGGGTTTGGGGGCGGCGGCGAAGCCACCGCCCCCAAACCCACTTTCTTCCCCCCTTTTCTCCCCGCTGCGGGGAGAGAAGGGGGGCCAGGGGGGATGAGAGGGGTCAATGGGAAGCCGCTTTGTCCGACGGTTCACCGTCGGGCTCAATCTGCAAAACCCCCTCTGGGGGCTAACCATAGCCCGAAGGGCTTCGTATGGTGAGCCCGGACGTTTACGTCCGGGCGACCTGGCCGAAACACACACAAGGTGGTTGTGTCCGAACTAATTTTTTTAAAGTTCATCAGCGTCGGGCGAAAGGCGGGCGAGGGCGGAGCGAAACCCCCGCAGTGGGGTTGCCCGACAATCTGCGATACGCCCCGGGCGACTCCAATCTTGACAAACCCTCTATCTGGGCATACAATTGTTATGGGGGGTGACAGATGTTCCTGGAAGAATTGCTTCGGTCGGACTTTGGGAGCGCCGTCGGGAATCTGGCCCGCCCTTTCCGGGAACAGTGGGGACTGCCGGAGGTCCGCCAGTTGGGGCTGGTGGTGCCGGACGTGGAAAACGCGGCCGATGCGCTGGCAAAGCAGAACATCGGCCCGTTTTTCATTGCCGTGGGGGCGCCCCGGCTCTGGCGGGAGCGCGGCCAGGAACGACGGGTGCGCGGGAAGATGGCCCTGGCCCGCTACGGGGGCGTGGAACTGGAACTGCTGGAGCCCCTGGAGGGCTCCGACTTCTACACCCCCAGCGTGGACCCCGAAGGGCGACCCGTCCTCCATCACATCGGCTTCTTCGTGGAGGACGTGGACGGTTGGGCGGACCATCTGGACCGGGCGGGATACCCCGTCTGGGTGCGGGGGCGGCTGGGCCTGGGGCCGCTGCGGACCGACTTCGCCTACATGGATACTGTCGGGGACGCCGGGGTCATTATGGAATTCATCCGCTGGCGGATTTTCGGTGTCCGCTTTGTCCCCCCGGGCTCCGTCCTGAAGGCCATCGGCGGTTTGGAGAGACGGCTGGGGTTCCGGCTGAGGGCGTAGAACACGCAACGGAATACGCAAGCAGCCATTCAGGTCCGAAGTTTGGCTTTTTGAGAAAGGGGGCGGAAAAGGATATTTGGAAGCCGCTTTCGGCGGGCCGACGGGAATAAAAATAATATATTTTTTCATTGCGGCGGCTTCGCCGCCGCAATGAAAAAATATATTTCCTTCATCCCCGCGGGCGAAAAGGCCGAACCTGAGTTTTAGGGCCGCAGGCCCTTGGTCGGCTTTCGCCGACCTTTCTGGTGATGCACACTGAGGAGTCTCGGTGGAGGCCGACACCCGGCACGAAGTGCTCAGAGAGGACGATCTCAATCGCCCTGCAATACGGATATGGAATACAAAGACTACTACAAAATCTTGGGCGTTGACCGCAACGCCAGCCAGGACGAAATCAAGAAGGCCTACCGCAAACTGGCCCGCCAGTACCACCCGGACGTGAATCCGGGGGATAAGGCCGCCGAGGAGCGGTTCAAGGAGATCAACGAGGCCTACGAGGTCCTCTCCGATCCCGAGAAGCGCCGTCGCTACGACCAGTTCGGCACCGATTGGAGCCGCTGGCAGGCGCGTGGCGGCCCCGGCGGCTTTGAGGACTTCGCCCGCCAGTGGTTCGGGCAGGCCGGGCCGCAGGTCCAGTACGTGGACCTGGACGAACTCTTCGGGCAGGCGGGCGGCCTGGGGGACCTCTTTGAGTTTCTCTTCGGCGCCCCGCGCGCCCGGCCGCGCGCTGGCACCCGCCGGACCGCTACTATGAAGGGGCAGGACGTGGAGATGCCGGTGGAGATCACCCTGGAGGAGGCCTTCCACGGCACCACTCGCCAGGTGGAGCGGGCCGACGGCCGCGTCGTCACGATCAAAATCCCGCCCGGGGCCCACACCGGCTCCCGCATCCGCTTCGCCGGGCTGGGCCAGCCGGGCCTCATGGGCGGCCCCCCGGGCGACCTCTACCTGAAGGTCACTGTCCAGCCTCACCCCGTCTTCCGGGTGGAGGGGAGCGACCTCTGGCGGGACCTCCCCGTGGACCTCTACACCGCCGTCCTGGGGGGCGAGGTGCTGGTGGAGACGCTGGACGGGACGGTGGCGCTGAAGATTCCGCCCGGCACCAGCAGCGGGACCAGGTTCCGCCTGCGCGGGAAAGGGATGCCCCGACCCGGAAACGCTGAGCGCCGGGGCGACCTCTACGTCGTCGTCCAGGTCCAGGTCCCCCAGCGGCTGAGCCCGCGGGAGCGGGAACTCTTTGAGGAACTGGCCCGCTTGCATCGGGCCTCGCGGTCATGATTCACCGCAGAGGGCGCCGACAAACGGGACACGGATGGGCACGGATGGTACGGGTGTTCACGGATTTTTATCCCTTCGGGCAGAGCCCTCTGGGCGAAGCCGTGCCAATCCGTGGAATCCGTGTGCATCCGTGTACTATTTTCAAACTGTCCGGTGTCCGGTAAAAGAGGCGATGGCGGAGAGAGCCCGGCCGGGATGGTGGGGGATGACCCTGTAACACCAGCCGTCGGGCCTGTACAGGCTGACAGCCTGCGCTACCGTAGCGTCGGCCGTCGGGCCGGTACAGGCTAACTGCTGGATGGTTGGGGTAAGCCCCTGTGGGAGGAAGGACAATGCACGAAGTCTTGACCATCTCTCTATTTCCGAGTCTATTCACCAAACCTTCACATTGTCTTCGCCCCATCTTCACAATCCTGTGGTAATGTTACCGGCGACATTGCTGTGGAAGCGTCTCCTTCTGCAAATACAGGCCAATAGGTGAAAATATGCGCCCTGCAACATGCGTACGGGCGAGGCATGCCTCGCCCCTAATCCGCTCCCTGCGCCTCTGGCTGGGGCTTGGCGTCCTGCTGCTGGCCGCGCTGGCCTGCTCGTTCCCCCTGCCCACGCTGCCCCCCGGAACCCCCGGTTCGGAGACCGTCGCGCCGGCCTCCCCGCGGGTGCAGGTGGTCGTCGCCACGCCGACTCCGCTGCCGGACTCCCTGGTCGCCGAAGCAACCGCCGAAGACCTCCTGCTGGTCAACCTCTACGCGCGGGTCAACCCCGGCGTCGTCAACATAGACGTCGCCGCCGGAGCGGGGGATGAGGCCAGCGTCTTCGGCAGCGGCTCCGGCTTCCTCATTGACACCGAAGGCCACATCGTCACCAACAACCACGTCGTGGAGGGGGCCGACACCATCTGGGTCACCTTCAGCGATGGGAGCCTGCGGGAGGCGGAGGTGCTGGGCACCGACCCCTTCTCCGACCTGGCGGTCCTCCTGGTGCGGGACCTCCCGCCTGGCGCGGTGCCGCTGGAACTGGGGGACTCGGATACCCTCCAGGTCGGACAGCGGGTGATTGCCATCGGCAACCCCTTCGGCCTTCAGGGGACGATGACGGTGGGGGTCATCAGCGCGCTGGGCCGGGTCCTGCCCACGGTCACCACGGCGACCGGCGGCTCCTTCTCCAACCCCGAAATCATCCAGACCGACGCGGCCATCAACCCCGGCAACTCCGGCGGGCCCCTCCTGGATTCGGCAGGACGGGTGATCGGGGTCAATACCGCCATCCGCACCACCACCGGGGGCAACATGGGCGTCGGCTTCGCCGTGCCCGTGAACACCGTCAAGCGCATCGTCCCCCGCCTCATCTCCGAGGGGACGTACCATTACCCCTACCTGGGCATCACCGCCGACAACCGCTTCACCCTGGCCCAACTGGCTCACGAACTGGACCTCCCGGTCACCCAGGGCGTCCTGGTCTCGGCGGTGGAGCCCGGGGGGCCGGCGGACCGGGCCGGCATCCGCGGCGGAACCCGCAGCGAGCGGGTGCTGGGGACGACAGTTGTGGTCGGCGGCGACATCATCATCGCCATTGACGGCCATCCCATAGAAAACTTCAACGAACTCATCGCCTATCTGGTCCGGGAGACGGAAGTGGGGCAGGTGGTGACGGTGACCCTCGTGCGGGACGGGAAGCAGATGGACATCTCCGTCCGATTAGGGGAGCGCCCTCGTTAAAGAAGATACAATCACAGAATCAGCGAAATCGCTGATTCTGCGATTCCCAAATTCTTTCCGGAGGAATTCCGATGATAGACGAAACCGAACTGCGAAGTCTGGCCCAGTTCCAGGCCGAAACGCCCATTCTGAGCGTGTATCTGGACGTGGACCCGACGCGGCATACCAGTGAGGAGTACCTGCTCTCGCTGCGGAACATGCTGAAGCAGGCGGAGGGTCAGGCGGCCCCGGAGGACATCCAGGCCGTCCAACGGTACTTTGAGCATGAGTACGACTGGTCGGGCCGGGGGGTGGCAGTCTTCTCCGGCGCGGCGGCGGATTTCTGGCGCGTCTACGTTCTGCCCCTGCCGGTGGCCTCCGGGGTGACCGTCGCCCGTCGGCCGTACATCTCCCCCCTGGCCGCCCTCCTGGATACCTACGAGCGCTACGCGGTGGCAGTGGTCAACCGGGAAGGTGTCCGCGTCCTGCTCTTCCACCTGGGGGAACCGGTCCACGAGGAGGTCTTTGAGGGAGAGGAGGTCAAAAAACTGAAGCGGGGGCGGGGCTCCTCCGGCGGGGCGGAGCGCCGGGGCGGTGCCCCGTCCGGCAGCCGCCACATGGAAGAGGTGGCAATGCGCAACCTCCGCCAGGCGGTGCGGGTGGTGGAGCAGTTCTGGCGCCAGCACACCCCCCGGCGGCTCATCCTGGCAGGGACCGAACCGACTGTCTCCCAGTTCCGGGACCTGTTGCCCAAAGCGTTACAGGAAGTGGTGGTCGGTACTATGAGCGGGAGTCCGGCCGATAGCGAGCGCACGCTGCGGGAGCGCTCCCTCCAGATTCTCCGCCGGGTGGAGGAAGAGCGGGAGGCCACGATGGTGGAGGCCGTGGTCACGGCGGCCGCGAAGGGGAAGGGTGGCGTGGTGGGGCTGGACGAGACGCTCAGCGCGGCCCACGAGGGGCGCATCCGCACCCTGGTCGTCCTGCGGGACTTCCACGCCCCGGGCTATCGCTGCACGTCCTGCGACTATCTGACAGCGCAGAATCCCGGCGCCTGCCCCTTCTGCGGCGGCACCTTCGCCGAAATCCCCGACGCCGCCGAGGCGGTGGTCACCAAAGTGGTGGAGGACGGGGGGGAGATAGAGGTGGTGGACCATCATCCGCTACTGGAGCGGGTCGGCATCGGAGCGCTGCTGCGGTATTAACGGATGCAGGCTGTTTCCGACATCCGCCGGGGGCACAGATGAGACTGTGCCCCCGGTTTTTATAAGGGTAACGGTCTTGGGTGGTGGCAAAGCCATTGTCTTATTTTGCATACACCGCCATTTGTGGTAAACTATTTCTGGCGGCCGATACACTTCGCTCCCCCGTCTTCTTTCCACCCCCAACAGGAATCGGTCCCCCCAGGTCCATGCACGGTATGCTTCATCCCCGGAGATGGAATCACCAACTATTGCCTCTCTGATGAATGAAAGCCTCACTCTGGAGCGGGTCGGGGACATCGCAGCAGCATTCCACAAGGCGAGTGAGGCTTTGGAAAAGGCCAGGCGCCTGGATGAGCCGGACGTCGTCGCCCAGGCTTTGGTCTGTCTGGCCAGGGTGCGCTTTCGCCTGGGTCAGTACCAGGAGGCAAAGGAACTGGCCGGGGAAGCCCTGGCCCTGACTCCCCCGAATGCAGCCGCACACATTGAGGCTCTATTGAGGCTGGGAGCGTGTAGCGCGGAGACCGATTCTCTGACCGATGCTGAAGATTATTACTGGCGTGCCATCAACCTGGCCAGAGAATCTGGCTATTCCCTGCTACGCTTTCGTGCTCTCCACAATCTCGCCGCCGGTGTCTATATGCCGCGCGGCCAGTTTGACCTGGCGCTGGCTGCCGATGAAGAGGCCTGCCGCATCGCCAGCGAACAGGGTCTTTCGGAGTGGCTTGTCCACCCACTGACTCTCATCACCTGGGTATGCTTGCTGACGGGTCGGCAACAACAGGCCCGCGCGACCCTGGACGCACTGGAGCACCAGGCCCCGCCGGGTTCAGCGCATCAGGGCTACGCCATCTGCCTGGCAGGCCATCTGGCCCTGGATGAAGGCGACGGAGACAGAGCATATGCTCTCTACACTCAGGCGCGCGCCATCGCCGAGGCCACTGGCGAGCCCTGGATCAACATCATGCTGCGCATCGGCATGAGTCGCTATCATCGGATAGCAGGCAATGGTTCCGCCGCTCTTGCCTGGGCTGACGATGCACTGGGCTTTGCGGCGCGCGTAGGATACCATCATGTGCAAGGCGACGCGTTCATTGAGCGCGCCCGTGCCTTCTGGCTGTGTGGCGACCTGACCGCCGCCGAAACCGACCTGTGCGCCGCGATTGACCTCCTCACGCCTCTCGGCGCGGCCTTTGACCTGGCTCGCGCATGGCTGTTGCTCGCCGCCCTGCGCTTTACCCGCCGCGCCCCCCCGTCTGAACTCCACGCCGCGTGGCAGGAAGCGGTCTCGCGCATCGTCAGCGGCGGTTATGCCTTCCTGCTGGAGCAGGAACGGGCGCTGGCCTTCCCCCTCCTGGCCTCGCTGCTGGGTAGCGATGACCCCAACGTGGTGGCCATCTCCAGGACGCTCCTGGGCCACCTGGCGCGCGTCCCCCCACCACCCCTGCACGTGCAGACCCTGGGCCGGTTTGAGGTCCGGCAGGGCAAACGCCCCGTAGAGATGGCCGTGTTCCGGCAGCGGCGTGCGGGTGAACTGCTGGCCCTCCTGCTGATCGCCCCGCGCCGTACCCTCTCCTCCGAACAGATCGCCGAGGCACTCTACCCCGAGAGACCCCCAGGTTCTGCCCGAGCGTCTTTCCACCACACCACCTCCGCCCTGCGTCGGGCTCTGGAGCCGGACCTCCCCGAAAAGTTCCCCTCCCGCTACCTGGAGGTGGAGGAAGGACGGGTTACCCTCCACCTGCCCCCCGGTTCGTGGGTGGACGTAGAAGTCTTTGAAACCCATTGCCAGCGGGGAGAGTGGGAGGAGGCCCTCTCCCTCTACGGCGGCGAGTTTCTCCCCGAATACCGCTACGCCGATTGGACGGTCGCTCCCCGCGAGCGGCTGGCCCTTCTCTACCAGCGGGCCCTGCTGGAGGTCGCCCGGGCCCGGCTGGCGGCGGGCCGGTTCGGCGGAGCGCTGGAGGCCTGCTGGCGCCTCCTGTCCCTGGAGCCCTGGCACGAGGAGGCGGTACTGCTGGGCATGCGTGCCTGCGTGGCGCTGAACGACCTCTCCGGCGCCCGTCGGCTCTACCTGGCGCTGGAAAAAGCGCTGCGGGAAGATTTGGGGACCGCCCCCCAGAGAGAACTCCAGGACTTTTACCGCTCCCTGACACCCCCGGCGACCCCCAAAAACCCGCACGGGTGAACCCTCAATTCCTCTATCCCCACGGCCGGTAACTACAGCGCTGACTGAAGTCACCCTTCCTGGGCCTGCGGCCGATGGTCGGCCTTCGCCGACCTCACCCCACCCCTGGCGGCTGCGCCGCCGGGGGTGGGGTGAGGGCAGGCCGACAACCGGCACGAAGTGCCCAGGGAGGACGATTTCAATCGGCTGAACAGTTACCGCGGGCGAATATCTCCCTATCTATCAGTTCCCTGTCAGTCCCTCCTGGTACAATACAGGCAGATGAGAAGGTGACAGTCACCGGAAAGGTGACTGTCACCTCATCCTACCTCATCCCAGGAGGCCCCTTGCGCGTCATCCGCACCTTCATCCTGCGCCTGCTGGTCAATTCGGCCGAGCCGGAGGCGCTGCGCGGCGACCTGCGCCCCGTGCCGGAAGGGGAAGCGCAGACCTTCCCGGACGAGCAGGCTCTGCTGGCCCTGCTGCACCGGCTGACAGGCGAGACAGCAGAGCCCTCCGCTACGGGTACAGACGAAACATCCTCTGAGCATCGCTTTCCTGCAGGAGGAGAGACATGAAAACAAGAAGACGTTTTGGTCTTTTGGTTGTTCTGCTCGGCCTGGCGCTGGCCTTGCCGCCGCATTTCACCCCGGCGAACGCAGGCCCTGCCCCCGCCGCCGGCACCCGCATCGTCTACACCGGCAGCGACGGCGACGACACGCAGACCACCCTGGGCACCCCCGACGCCGACATCATCCTGCACTACGGCCGGGCCGGCAACGATACGCTGTACATTACCGGCCAAGCCCACAACGACGGGCTGGAGCAGGACGGCGGGGGCGGGCAGGATAACCTGTCCATTATCGGAGGGGATGGAGACGACCAGATTTCTCAGTGGGGCGGCAATGGAGACGACGCTCAAACTGTTATGGGCGGTGATGGCGACGATTGGGTTTACCAGGGTGGCGGCCCGGGTGGGGACACTATGTTTCTATCGGGTGGTTTTGGTAACGACTACCTCTACCAGGCCGGCGGGACGGGGGATGACAGTCTGAGGGTGGACGCAGGGGACGGCAACGACCAGGTGCGCATGAACGGAGAAAGCGGAAACGATGCCATCACCTATTCGATGAGCGCTGGGAATGACCAGGTCTTCATAGACGGCGGGACGGGCTCCGATACGGTGACCATCAATGCGGGCCTTCATCACTTGACCGTGCTGGACGCCCAGGGTTTGGTGCTATATCAGCGGGGCACAGGCGGCACCGTCATCACCGTGCGCAATGCGGAGTGCCTTCAGGTCCTCAGTCAGTACGGAGAGGTGCTGTATGAGAAAGGGTGTACCTATTGGAACCCCTCCTTCGGCGGCGCGGGCTACGGCTCGCCCGGCCGCGTGGCGGTGGACGGGAGCGGGAATATCTACGTCGTCGGCACCAGCAGTGCCGCCTGGGGGCAGAACCCGGTGCGCGCCTTCCAGGGCGGCAGCGATGCCTTCGTCGCCAGGGTGAACGCCGACGGTGCGCTGCAGTGGTACACCTTTCTCGGCGGCACGGAGCAGGATCGCGGCAACGACATCGCCATCAGCGGGGACGCCGTCTTCGTCGTCGGCAGCAGTTACGCCGCCTGGGGGCAGAACCCCCTGCGTCCCTACACCGCGCTGAACGACGCCTTTGTCGCCAAACTGAACGCGGCCAGCGGCGCGCTGCAGTGGCACACCTTCCTGGGCGGCGCGGGGGACGATGAGGGCAACGGCATTGCCCTTGACGGCGACGGCAACCTCTATCTGGCGGGCACGAGTGCGGCGGCCTGGGGCACGACCGTGCTGCGCCCCTTCGGCGGGTTGGAGGATGCCTTCGCGGCAAAGTTGAATGGGGACGGCGCGTTGCGGTGGAACACCTTTCTGGGCGGTGCGGGGATTGACGAGGGCGCAGATGTTGCCAGCGACGGCAGCGGGAACCTCTACGTGGTCGGTTCCAGCACTGACGGATGGAGCGAGGTTCCCGTGCGCGGCCACTCGGGCGGGTGGGATGCCTTCGCGGTGGAGTTGAATGCGGACGGCGCGCTGCAGTGGCACACCTTCCTGGGTGGGGCGGGGGAGGACAGCGGCAATGCCGTCATCGCTGCGGCAGATGGGAGCAGCATCTATGCGGCGGGCAGCAGCACGGCCTCCTGGGGGGCGCCCCTGCGTGCGTACTCGGCCTGGGGGGATGGCTTTGCCGCCCGGTTGGACGGCGGCGGGGCGCTGCAGTGGCACACCTTCCTGGGGGGTGCCTGGAACGACGGGAGCGACGGCCTGGCGCTGGACGGGGAGGGCAACCTGTACGTCAAGGGGAGCGGCGATGCGGCCTGGGGCGACCCCGTGCGCGCCTACAACGCGGGTTACGACGCGCAGGTGGTCAAACTCACGCCGACCGGCGCGCTGCAGATGCTGGCGTTCGTCGGCGGGGAGGGGGACGATTTCGGCGACGGCATTGCGCTGGACCCCGGCGGCAACATCGTGCTGGCGGGCATGAGCGATGCTGTGTGGGGCGCGCCTGTGCAATCCTACGGCGATACGCCGCATGCCTTTGCGCTCAAGTTGAATGCGGGGGGTGCGTTGCAGTGGCACACTTTCTTCGGCGGAACGCCCTGGACGCTCTACCTGCCGCTGGTTGTCAGGTGATAGGCAGCAGGGCCACTCACGGTGTAGGACAAATTTGTCCACCATTTCAAAGGAAGGGAAAAATGAACGCTCAGAAAACCGATAAACAACGACAGGCCGGTTGGGCCCTGGCCGGGGCGCTGGCCGGCCTCGTGCTGCTGGCACTGGTCTTCCTGACAATGGGAGTCGGAGCGCCATCGGCCGCCTGCGCCGAAGGTCCGATTGTCCGCTACGTGGCCCCCACGGGGGCCGACAACGGTGATTGCATCAACCCGAACAGCCCCTGCCGGACCATCCAGTACGCGATAGATCAGGCCGGGTCAGGCGACGAAATTCGCATTGCTGCCGGCATCTACACCGACCTCCATGCCCGTCCCGCGCCGGCCGGCTATCCCAGACCTCCCGCCAGCGGCGTCATCACCCAGGTGGCCTACGTGAGCCGGACGGTGACCCTGCGCGGCGGCTACACCACCGCCAACTGGACCACACCCAACCCGGCAGCCAATCCCACCACGCTGGACGCCGGAGGAGGAGGCCGAGGACTGGTGGTGGCCGGTACCATCAGCCCCACCGTGGAGGGACTGCGCTTCACCGGCGGTAATGCGGCTGGGCTGGGCGGTGCGGGCAGTGCTTTCTGGTGGGTAGGCCTGCCTGACGCCGGTGGGGGTATTTATGTCACCAGCGCTACCCTCACCCTCAGCGGCTGCCAATTGTATGGCAACACCGCCTCCTATGGCGGAGGACTGCACCTCCGTATGAGCGAAAACACCATACTGAGCGGCAACACCTTCATCAGTAACACGGCTGTTGATGGCGACGGCGGCGGACTGCACCTCCATGCGAGCACGAATGTTACCATAACCGGCAATACTATTATCAGCAATACGGCCGCGAGCGATGGTGGGTTGAGTGTGTTGCAGAGTCGTACCGTCACCCTGAGCGGCAACCATATCGTCAGCAATACGGCCAGTCAGTGGGACAGCGGCGGGCTGGGTGTGTCGCAAAGTTACACGGTAACCCTGATCGGCAACACCATTTCCGGCAACGTGGCCAGTGGTGATGGCGGCGGGCTGCAAATGTCGCAGAGTTACACGATTACTCTGACCGACAACACGATCTCCGGTAACACAGCCGCTCGTGGCGGTGGGCTGTATATGATTCAATGCTATAACATCGCCCTGACTGGCAATCATATCGTCAGCAATACGGCCAGTCGGTGGGACGGCGGCGGGCTGGAAGTGTCGCCGGGTGACCCGGTCTCCCTGACCAGCAACACGATCTCCGGTAACACGGCCGCCGACGATGGCGGCGGGATATATCTTGGCAGCGATGCCACGCTGAACGGTGACCTCATCTCCGGCAACACGGCCGCCGACGATGGCGGCGGGATATATCTTGGCAGCGATGCCACGCTGAACGGTAACCTCATCTCCGGCAACACCGTCATCACTGGCGACGGTGGCGGGATATATCTTGATGGCGACTATACCACGCTGAACGGCAACACCATCACCGGCAACCTGGCTGGTCGGTGGGGCGGTGGGCTGGCACTGGATAGCGATTACATCGCACTGACCGGGAACACCATCGCCAGCAACACCGCCTCCTACGGCGGCGGGTTATGGGTACATGGGAGTCAGGGTACTGCGCTGGATAACAATGTGATCGCCGATAACTCCTGTTCTATGATGGGGGCCGGTCTCTATATGGACTTACGATCGCGTCTTCGCCTGCGCCATAACAGCATTGTCCATAACACAGGCGGCGACGGCAGCGGAGTCTGCCTGGCAGAGGGCACCGTGGTGATGACCAATACCATTCTCGTCGGTCACACAACAGGCATCACGGTTGCCGCCGGCTCCACCGCCAGATTGGAGGCCACCCTTTGGGGCAGCGACGCATGGGCCAACGGCGCGGATTGGGGCGGCAGCGGCAACATTTTCACCGGCACCGTCAACCTCTGGGGCGACCCAGGCTTTGTGAATCCCACAGCGGGCGATTACCATATCGGCCCGACCTCGGCGGCTCTGAATGCTGGAGTGAATGCCGGGGTGAAGACCGATATGGACGGCGACCCCAGACCCTATGGCTCTGGTTACGACATCGGCGCCGATGAGTACGCCAATGAGTACTTGCGACTCTACCTGCCGCTTGTCCTGAGGTGACTCAGGGCTGGTGCTGCGCCATCGCTGAGCGGACAGCGATAAGGTATTGCCGATGGTCGTGAGTTGCAAAACAAGTTTGTGCTCTCTCAACATTCAATCAGCGAGGTGAAAAATGAAAACACCCCCCCTTCTCTTGGCTTTGGTCATCCTGGCCCTTATCGCTGTCATTGCTGGTGCCCAGGGGCCCCAACGGTCGGAAGGGTTCCCGGCCCGCGCTGGCCTCCCGCCCGCTCCATCTGCGGGTGGGGATGAGATCGCGCCCCCCGCCCCGCCCGGACCGGCGGGCGCGCCCCCGGCGGCCACCGTCGCGCCCGCCGTCTCCCTGGGCCAGCCGGGGCTCTCCTTCCGCTATGGGCAGACCTTCGGCGTGGCCGAAGAGCCGTATCCGGCGGACGGTCAGCACCTGAACGGCCCCGCCGGCCTGTTCATGGACGCCAGCAACCGGCTCCACGTGACGGAGGTTGACGGGCATCGTCTGCTCCGGTTCACCGCTTCCGGGACAAACGACCTCATCCTCGGGCATGCCGGCCTGCCCTGGTACGACGGTGACTATCTCGCCGCGCCCAGGGATGCGGCGGTAGACGCGTCCGGGAACATCTGGGTCGTCTTCCATCCGACGGTCAAGAAGTTTGACCCATCGGGCAACCCCCTGCTCACCATCCCCGCCGTCAATCCCTGGGAGAGCGGCAATGACAATACCCACTTCAATGATTCCTGGAGCGTTGCCTTTGACGCGCCCGGGCGGCTCTTCGTTTCGGACGGTGGGAACCACCGCATCCAGGTCTACGACGTCTCCGGCGGTACTCCGGTCTACGTGCTCACCATCGGCGTGACCGGCCAGCCCCGCTCGGATAACACCGGGTTCAACGGGCCCACCCGGATCGCCTTTGACGGCAGCGGACGGCTCTATGTGATGGACTCTAACAACCATCGGGTCCAGCGCTGCACCAAAAACGCCGGCCCCCCGGAGACCTGGACATGCACCACCTTCTTCGGTGTGACGGGTGTGCCCGGCAACGACCTCTCCCACCTGGAGCACGCCCGGGGGATTGCCATTCGGGGCAGCGACCTCTTCATCGCCGACGGCGCGAATAACCGGGTCCTGAAATGCAACCTTTCCGGTACATGTACCCTCTTTGCCGGGGTGACCGACGAGCCGGGCACGGACAACGCCCACTTTATGTGGCCGGAGGACGTGGCGGTGGATTCGTCCGGCAACGTCTACGTCAGCGACCCGGTGGCCCATCGGGTCCAGAAGTTCAACAGCAGCGGCACCTATATCGGCACCGTCGGCGAGACGCTCGTGCCCTATGTGCCGGACGCTGTCCGCCTGAACAAACCCTGGGGCATCGCTGTGGCCCCCGACGGCAGCATCTATGTGACGGAGAACCGGGGCTTCCGGCTGGTCAAAATGAACGCGGCGGGGGTCCAGCAGTGGACGGTCGGGCAGGCCGGGGTGTACGGCAGCGACAACGCCCACTTCGGCGACTGGTGGGCCGGGATAGAGGGCAGCCCCGCCGTAGACGCGGCCGGGCGCATTTACGTGCCGGATACGGCCAACCACAGGGTCCAGATTTTCAGCGCCAGCGGCGCCTACTCCGCTACCTTCGGCAGCGGCCCCGGCACCGGCAACTACGAATTTTACTGTCCTGCCACGCTCGCCATCAGTCCAGTCAACGGCGACATCTTTGTGGTGGACCACTGCAACCACCGTGTTATGGTCTACAACAGCCATCGGGTCTACAAGACCCAGATCGGCGTGGCCGGTGAGCCTGGCAGTGACAACACTCACTTCAACCTGCCCTATGGCGTGGCGGTGGACGCCAGTGGCAACGTCTATGTGGCCGATACGGAGAACCACCGCGTCCAGAAATGCACCCCGAGCGGCGCCAACTATGCCTGCTCCTCCTTTGCCGGGGAGACCGGCGTCTTCGGCGACGACTTTGGGCATCTACACCCGCTGGAGGTTGCGGTGGACCGCGCCGGACGCCTCTATGTGTCCGATACGTGGAACAACCGCATCCAGGTCTTTGACGCTACCGGCGCCTATCTGACCACCGTTGGCGGAAGTTGGGACAGCACGAGCGGCGGATTGCGCGCTCCCTCCGGCATCACCGTGGACGGTGCGGGCAACCTCTACGTGGCCGACAGCGACAACCACCGCGTCCAGAAGTTCGCCCCCGGTTATCCCGGCTGGCAGCAGGCCAACATTAACGGCTTCGGCGACCGGCACACCGATGCGGTGAGCGCTCTGGAAGCTTCGGCGGCCAGATGTACGCCGGCACATGGCCGGGCGAAGGAAGCGTCGCCCGGGTCTGGCGCACTTCCGACGGACAGGCCTGGAGCCAGTTCCAGCCCAACTGGTCAGATTCCACTTTGGTGTTTGACGCTCAGGCCTTTGGCTCTTACCTCTACATCGGAACCTACAACGATACCGGCGGCGAAATCTGGCGCACGGACGGCAGTACCTGGACGCGGGTGGTCTCCGGCGGCTTCGGGGATACCAACAATGCCGCGATCAATGCCCTGGCCGTCTTCTCCAATGCCCTCTACGCAGCGACCAGCAACTGGACCAGCGGTGTTGAAGTCTGGCGGAGTACCAGCGGGAACGCCGGGAGTTGGGATCAGGTCAACGCCGACGGGTTCGGCCTCACGCCAGCGGCCGCTTCGCAGGACATCGTCATGGACGTGTACAACGGCTACCTGTACGTTGGCCTGGCCCGTCTGGCACCGACAACTACTGCCGAACTGTGGCGTACGAGCAACGGGACGACGTGGACGTCGGTGTTCACGAACGGCCTGGCACCCAACAACACTAGTGTTTCTGCCATCGCTGAATTCAAGGGCACCCTCTACATCAGCCTGCGGAACACGACCACGGGGGGCCAGGTCTGGCGGTCCACCAACGGGCTGAACTGGACCAACGTCTTCACCGGTGGGCTGGGAAATAGCCAGAACGGGCGGCCCTACGGTCTGATTCCCTTTGACGGCCACCTGTACGTGGTATTCAGCAACCTGGCGAATGGCGCCGAGGTCTGGCGTACGGCCGACGGGATGAACTGGCAGCAGGTCGCTTCAGGCGGTTGGGGGGACCGAAACAACGGTTTTGCTGACTACGGTGACAAGGGGGCAACGGTCTTCAACAACCGCCTCTATATGGGTACGATGAACCAGGCCAACGGCGGGGAGGTGTGGCGGTTGGCGTACACGGTCTACCTCCCCCTGGTCCTCCGAAACCGGTAGAGAATGAGGTGACGGTCACCTGGGAGGTGACCGTCACCTCACTCAGGAAGCACCTGGCGCGTCGTTCGCGCCTTCATCCTGCGCCTGCTGGTCAATTCATCCGAGCCGCAGGCCCTGCGCGGCGACCTGCGGCCCATGCCGGAAGGGGAAGCGCAGCCCTTCCCGGACGAGCAGGCCCTGCTGGCCCTGCTGCACCGGCTGGCCTCCCCGGCCCGAGAATCCCCGCCTGCGGGCGAGAAGTGTATCGGTGACAACTCAAACCCGAGAAATGGAGGTTTACAATGTCGGAGCAGCGAAAACAAAAAGAACCAGCCCTGGCAGCCCTCCTGAATCTCCTCACCGGTGGAGGTGGATATCTCTACCTTGGGCAGATGACCAAGGGCATGGTCGTTATTGCATGCGAGATCCTCCTCGTTTCAATAACGGCTTGCGTGGCCTTCTTGCCGACCGGTCTGCCCGAGATGGGAATGGCCTATTTCGGATGTTGCCTTAGTCTCTCGCCGCTTTTCTTCGGGGGGCTCATCGCTCTCTTCACTGCCTGGGATGGATACAGGCTGGCCCAACGCGTCAACGAAGGACACACGTTGGGCAACTGGGAGTTCTCCGGCAGGAAGTAGGCAAGCCCCTCGGCTTGCAGGTAACGCATCCCTTTCAGGCGTTAGGCAGGGCGAGGCAAGCCCTCGGGCCGAGGCCTTCGGCGGTGGGGGGCCTCACCCCTCCCCTGGCCCCTCCCCATCACCCTTCTCCAGAGCGAAGCAATGGGGAGAGGGAGGATAAAGGGGGGTGAGGAGCAAAAAGTCCTGCGCAAGCACTGAGGCAAACCGCCCATCAAATATCCGTACTATATAGCAAACTCGTGCTGCGAATTCGATCGGGGTTGACAAGATCGCGGGATTCGTCTATCCATAAGACCTGCCAGATTACTAACGGATCAGGAGGGCCTCCAATGGATGACGAAACTTTCGCTATT
>Ga0073929_1001572_pt1 | contig 19493 bp, 20 predicted proteins | sample DewCreD2012metaG_3_FD_76966 | JGI IMG/M metagenome (GOLD analysis project Ga0073929, IMG submission 76966) | Hot spring sediment bacterial and archeal communities from British Columbia, Canada, to study Microbial Dark Matter (Phase II) - Dewar... ... | reverse complement strand
GGCGGCGACTTCCGCCCCTCAACGCGCTCCGGGCGTTCGAGGCGGCCGCGCGCCATCTCAACTTCAGCCGCGCCGCCGACGAGCTGTCGGTGACGCCCGGCGCCGTGAGCCAGCAGATCCAGAACCTGGAGGACTATGTCGGCGCGGCCCTGTTCAAGCGCACGCCCAAGGGCCTGCTGCTGACCGACGCCGCCCAGACCGCCCTGCCCGCCCTGCGCGAGGCCTTTGATCGCCTGGCCGAGGCCGCCAGCCTGCTGACCGCCGCCGTCGACGGCCGCCGCCTGACCCTGACCGCCGCCCCCTCGTTCGCCGCCAAGTGGCTGGTGCCGCGCCTGGGCAAGTTCGAGCAGGCCCAGCCCCAGGTCGATGTCTGGCTGTCGGCCGGCATGGAGGTCGTCGATTTCGCGGCCGGCGAGGTCGACCTGGCCATCCGCTACGGCTCCGGCCGCTATCCGGGCCTGGAGGTCATCCGCCTGCTCAGCGAGACGGTCATTCCTGTCGCCTCGCCTGAACTTCTGGCCGCCAACCCCTTGGAATCGCCCGAGGATCTGTCGCACCATATCCTGCTGCACGACGGCTCGCCGGACGCCGACGACAGCTGCCCCGACTGGGCCATGTGGCTGGCGGCGCGAGGCATCAAGTCGGTCGATGGCGCGCGCGGTCCGCGCTTCAACCAGTCCAGCATGGTGATCGAAGCCGCCGCCAACGGACGCGGCGTCGCCCTGGCCAAACAGACCCTGGCCCAGGCCGATCTCGACGCCGGCCGCCTGGTCATTCCGTTCGAGATTCCCACGGCCGTCGACTTCGCCTATTACGTCGTCCATCCCAAGGCCAAGGGACGTCTGCCGCAGGTAAAGGCGTTCGTTTCGTGGCTGCAGGCCGAGGCGGCGGCCCACGAAGCGGCCCTCCTCACCATGGACAACGGCGCGGGCATCTAAAGCTAAATGGTCAAGACGATTATCGAGGTCGGCGAACGGCTGGTTCCCGGCGACTGCCAGTCCATGGCCGATGTCCGCCAGGGCGTGGACGCCCTGGACCGGGCGCTGGTGGAACTGCTGACGGAGCGTCAGGGCTACATGGACGCCGCCGCCCGCATCAAGCCCGACCGCTCCAAGGTGTTCGACCGCGCGCGGATCGAGGACGTGGTCGACAAGGTCAAGGCCGCCGCCCGCGACTCGGGCCTGTCCGAAGCCATCGCCGAGCCGGTGTGGCGCACGCTGATCGACCGCTGTATCGCCTATGAGTACGACAGCTGGGACCGGACGAAGGGCTGATCGAGCCCTATCGATTTCCTTCCCTCCCCCTCGTGGGGAGGGTGGCCCTGGCGGCGCCAGGGTCGGGTGGGGTTTGCTGAGCTTGCCGCCCTGCACCGATCCCCCACCCGTCGGCTTCGCCGCCACCCTCCCCACAAGGGGGAGGGAAACACGTTCTGATGACTACCGATTCCCCCCGATCAGATCCCCCAGCCCGCCGAGCACCGAACCCTCGCCGCGATTGCCGCCCGCGCCCCCGGCCGCCGCCATCATCCGGCCCGCCAGGCGCGAGAACGGCAGGGACTGGATCCAGACCTTGCCCGGACCGCGCAGGCGGGCGAAGAACAGGCCCTCGCCGCCGAACAGCACGCTGCGCACGCCGCCCGCCGTGACCAGGTCGAAGTCGATGCTGGGCGTGTAGGCGGCCAAGCAGCCGGTATCGACGTGCAGTTCCTCGCCCGGCTTCAGCTCGCGCTCGACCAGGGTGCCGCCCATCTGGACGAAGACCCAACCGTCGCCGTCCAGCCGCTGCATGATGAAGCCCTCGCCGCCGAACAGGCCGGTCATGATCCGGCGCTGGAACTGGATGCCGATCGACACGCCGCGCGCCGCGGCCAGGAAGCTGTCCTTCTGGCAGATCAGCGTGCCGCCCAGCTGGCCCAGATTGATTGGCAGGATCGCGCCGGGCGTCGGCGAGGCGAAGGCCACCCGGGCCTTGCCCGAACCGTTGTGGGTGAACACCGTGGTGAACAGGCTCTCGCCGGTGACCAGGCGCTTGCCCGCGCCCAGCAGCTTGCCCATGAAGCCGCCGCCGTTGTCGCCCGAGCCGTCGCCGAACACCGTGGTCATGCCGACGCTGGCGTCCTTCCAGACGAACGACCCGGCCTCGGCCACGGCGCTTTCGCCCGAATCGAGCTCGATCTCCAGGAACTGCAGCTCCTGGCCCTTGATCTCGAAGTCGATGTCGTCGGCGACGGCGGCGTTGCGCTGGTGGGACCAGGGGCTGTTGGTCATGATCGAAGGGGCTCCTGTTTGGATTCTTTCGACACGATAGGCGAGCCAAGCCCGTCGCGCCAATTACACATCCTTTAGTTGACGGTGCAGCTCTGGCGCCGCGAAACTCCCTTTCACACAAGGGAAAACCGCCGCATGCGCACCTGGCCCGCACCGCTCCTGATCGCCGCTTGCACGCTCTCCGCGCCGGCCTGGGCGGCGTCGCCGACCGTGGAGCAGCGCGTGGCGGCGGTGACCTCAGGTCTGCTGCCCGCCGTAACGATCGAGGGTCAGTCGTCGCCCGCATCGCTCGCTGACCGGATGAAGGCCCTCAACGTGCCCGGCGTCAGCATCGCGGTGATCCGTGATGGCAAGATTGATTGGGCCCAAGGGTTTGGCGTGGCCAAGGTCGGCGGCCCGCCGGTGACGCCGGACACCCTGTTCCAGGCCGCTTCGATCAGCAAGCCGGTCGCCGCCATGGCCGCGCTCAGCCTCGTCCAGGACGGCCGCCTGTCGCTCGACGCCGACGTCAACGCCACGCTCAAGAGCTGGAAGGTCCCGCCGAACACCTTCACGGCGACCACGCCGGTCACGCTGCGAGCCCTGCTGTCGCACACCGCCGGGACCACTGTGCACGGCTTCGCCGGCTATGCCGCCGGGGCGCCCGTCCCCACCCTGCTCCAGGTGCTGGATGGCGCCTCGCCGGCCAATTCCAAGCCTGTCGTGGTCGACCAGGCGCCCGGCGCCGCCTTCCGCTATTCGGGCGGGGGCTATTCGATCGCGCAGCAACTGATGATCGACGCCACGGGCCAGGCCTTCCCGCCCCTGGTGCGCCAGAAGGTCCTGATCCCCGTCGGCATGACCCACAGCACCGAGGACCAGCCGCTGGACGCCGCGCGCCTGACAACTGTGGCCTGGCCCTACGATCTCAAGGGCAAGGAGATCGCCGGCGGCCCCCACACCTATCCGGAGTTGGCGGCCGCCGGCCTGTGGACCACGCCCACCGACCTGGCCCGCTTCGCCATCCATCTGCGCGAGGCCGCCCGAGGCGAGCCTGGCCATGTGCTGTCGCAGGAGACCGCGAACCTGATGATGACCCCGGTCAAGGACGGCTATGGCCTGGGCCTTTCGACGGGCGGATCAGGACCCGACAAATACTTCAGCCACGGCGGTTCGAACGAAGGCTACAAGGCCGTGATGCTGGCCTATCGCGGCTCGGGCGACGGGGTGGTGGTGATGACCAACGGCGATCGCGGCGGTCAGTTGAATGAGGAGATCATCCGCGCCGTCTCCGCTGAATATGGCTGGCCTGACTATCGCCCCATCCCGCGCAAGGTCGCCGCCGTCGACATGGCCGCCCAGGAGCGCTTCGTCGGCGTCTTCGCGATCTCGGAGGCAGGCGACTTCACCATCCGCCGCGACGGCGAGCGCCTGGCGGTGGAGATCCGGCAAGGCATGTGGAACCCGCTGTTCCCCGACTCGGCCAGCAGCTTCTTCATTACGGCCCAGGACCTGCGGATCGTGTTCGTGGATCCCAGCCACGGAACGGTGATCGTGGGCGATCGGAAGCGCGAGTTCAGCCGGAAGGCTGGGCCGGCCCCACGCTGATGATGATGAAGTTCCGCGGCGTCTGATCGCCCAGTCTCCTACCCCTTCAACGACCGCAGCGCCCGCTCATGCGCATAGGCGGCGATGTCCATCAGGGCCAGGTCCAGGGCGTTGCGCACGTCGCCCAGGCTCTTGGTCCCGGCCTCGGCCTCGGCGCAGACGTCGCCCAGCGCGAAAGCCCCGACGCCGCGCGCCGCGCCCTTCACCGTGTGGACCGCGTCCGCCCAGCCCGGATGGCTCTTGTCGAGCATCGGCGTCCACAGCGCGGCCTGTTCGCGAAACAGCGCCAGCACCTCGTCGATGACCGTGGAATCATCCATCGCGAACCCTTCCAGATAGGCGAAATCCACGGCTCCGCTGATATCTCGTCTGGCCAAAAAATAGTCCCTTGCGTTCCAAGATTCTTTGCGTATGTTCCGCGCCTCGCCGCCGAGGCAAACCACCGCTTCGGGCCGGACGGGCGCATAGCTCAGTTGGTAGAGCAGCTGACTCTTAATCAGCGGGTCGTAGGTTCGAATCCTACTGCGCCCACCATTCCCCCAAGAAAATCAATGATCATCCCCTCGGGGAAGCCGCCATGCTAGCGGCCATGGAAGTTTGCGCAAACTCTCACGTGAGAGTTTCCCACATCGATCTGCGATCCGCGCGCGCCAGGGCAACCTTGGCCGGCCCGAGCGGTTAAAGCCCCGAACGCGACGCCTCGCGGAAAGGGATGCATGATCGCCAAACCGCCCGCCGCCGACCCCGTCGCGCCGTTCTTCGACATGGTCGGCATGGCCGCCTCCGGCGATCCGGTGATGCTGCGCAACCTGGCCGCCACCCTGGGCGCGTTCTCGGTGCGGATCCTAGTGGCCGGACTGATCCTTGGGGTCACCCTGTGGGCGGCCAAGCGCCTGGGCCAGTTGGCCGAGACGGGAGTCGAGCGGCTCAATCGGCATCAGCCCGCCGACAAGACCCTGGGCGCGTTCGTCTCGGCCGTGGTCAAATACATGGTCATCGTCATCGGACTGATCGCGGTGCTGCAGCAGCTCGGCGTCCAGGCGACATCAGTGATCGCGGTGCTGGGCGCGGCGTCCCTGGCCGTCGGCCTGGCCTTGCAAGGCACGCTGAGCAATGTGGCGGCGGGCGTCATGCTGCTGCTGCAGCGGCCCTATCGCGTGGGCGACAAGGTCGAGCTGAACGGCCGCCAGGGCACGGTGCAGGGCATCGACCTCTTCAACACCAAGCTGCTCGACTATGACGGCCTGACCCTGTTCCTGCCGAACGGCAAGGTGTTCGGCGACATGATCGTCAACATCACCCGGGCGGGCCGGCGCCGGATCGAGCTGACCTTCGGCGTCGACTACGAGGACGATCTGGACCTGGCCCTGGCCACCCTGGTCGAACTAGCCAACGCCGACAGGCGCGTGCTGTCCGAGCCCAAGGCCTGGGCGCGCGTGACCGCCCTGGCGGACAGCAGCGTCAGCGTCACCCTGCGCTGCTGGGCCGCGCCCGACGACTGGATGGACACCAAGTTCGACCTGGTGAAGGCGGCCAAGGAGGCCTTGGAGGCCCGGGGCCTCAGCTTCCCCTACCCGCATCAGGTTACGGTGGAGCGCTCGAAGGCTCCGTCCAAGCCGTCGCCGCGCAAGGCCAAGGCCCGGTCGGCGCCGTAGGGGCACGATGGCCTGCCGCCGCGTTCCGTCGGATGTTGCCGCTAACCAGACGGGAGGCGAGCGATGATCACCCTCTATCACTGCGTCGGCGCGCGATCGTTCCGGGCCCTGTGGGCGCTGGAGGAGCTGGGCCTGGCCTACGACCTGAAGCTGACGCCCTTCCCGCCCCGGTTCCGCGAGCCCGGCTATCTGGACGTCAACCCGCTGGGCACCACGCCCACCTTGATCGACAGCGAGACCCTGATGAGCGAGTCGGCGGCGATCGGCGAGTATCTGGCGCGCCGACACGGCCCCAGCGACCTGACCGTCGGCCCCGACGAGGCGGGTTTCGGGGCCTATCTGAACTTCCTGCACATGGGCGAGGCCACCCTCACCTTCCCGCAGACCATCCACCTGCGCTACGCGGTGTTCGAGCCGCCCGAGCGTCGCCTGCCCCAGGCGGCCGCCGACTACGTGCAGTGGTTCCTGTCGCGGCTGAAGGCGGCCGCCAAGCTGCTGGACGACAGCGGCTATGTCGCCGCCGGCCGTTTCACCATGGCCGACATCTCGGTGGCCTACGCCCTGAAGCTGGGCGAGCAGCTGGGCTTCGCCGACAGCTTCCCCGAGGCCTTCAAGGCGCACCTGGCGCGGATGAAGGCCCGCGACGGCTACCAGCGCGCCCTGGCCGCCGAAAGCGCCGGAGAACCCGTCCTGTGAGCCCGGATCGCATCCCCGTCATCGTCGGCGTCGGCGAGGTCCTCGACCGGCCGAGCGACCTCTCCAAGGCCCTGGAGCCCCTGGCTCTGATGGAGGCGGCCCTGCGCGAGGCCGACGCCGACGCTGGGGGCGGCTTTCTCGCGAAGATCGCCTCGCTGGACGTGGTCAACCAGCTGAGCTGGCGCTACGCCGACGCGGCCGCCGAGCTGTGCGCGCGGCTGGACATCGCGCCGGCCCGCGCGGTCTACGGCCCGGTCGGCGGCGAGAGCCCGGTGCGGTTCCTGCACGAGGCCGCCCTCCGCATCGCCCGGGGCGAGGCGCAGGTCTGCGCCGTGGTCGGGGCCGAGGCGCAGTGGAGCGTCAACAAGGCCCGCGCCGCCGGGACCGACCTGCCCTGGACGCCCAAGCCGCCCGCGACCGGCGGCGGGCCGCGCATCGAGGTCCATCCGATGGCCCTGAAGCTGGGCGTCTTCCTGCCGGTCAGCGTCTATCCGTTCTACGAGAACGCCGCCGCCCATCACTGGGGCCAGACCCCGGCCGAGGCGCTGGCGGAGTCCGGCGCCCTGTGGTCGGCCTATGCGGCGGTGGCGGCGGGGCAGCCGAACGCCTGGATCAAGACGGCCTTCACGCCGGACCAGATCACCACCCCGCGCCCCGACAATCGCCCGATCGCCTGGCCCTACACCAAGCTGATGGTCGCCAACATGCAGGTGAACCAGGGCGCGGCGGTGATCCTGACCAGCCTGGCCGCCGCCCGGGCCGCCGGGATCCCGGACGAGCGCCTGGTGTTCGTCTGGGGCGGCGCGGCGGCGCGCGAGCCCGGCGACTATCTGCGGCGCGACCACTATCACGGCTCGGTCGCCCAGGACGCGGTGCTGGAGACCGTGGCCGCCATGGTCGAGGGCTTCGACGCCCTGGAGCTCTACAGCTGCTTCCCCTGCGTTCCCAAGATGGCCCGGCGGACCCTGGGCCTGCCGGCGCCGTCCAAGGGGGGCGTGACGCCCACCGTGACCGGCGGCCTGACCTTCTTCGGCGCGCCGATGAACGACTACATGACCCACGCGGCGGTCGCCATGACTCGGCGGCTGCGCGGCGGCGGGGGGACGGGCCTGCTCTACGGCCAGGGCGAGTTCGTCACCAAGCATCACGGTCTGGTGCTGGCCGATCGTCCCGCCCCGGACGGTGGGCGGCCGCTGGAGGACGTCAGCGTCCAGGCGGCGGCCGACGCCCGGCGCGGCCCCGTCCCGGCCTTTGTCGAGGACGCCACGGGCGGGGCGGTGCTGGAGACCAGCACGGTGCTCTACGACCGCGACGGCGCGCCCACCCATGGCGTGGCCATCGTCCGGACGCTCGACGGCGCGCGGGCCCTGGCCCGGGTCCCGGCCGCCGACGGCGACACCCTGGCGGCCCTGACCGACTCCGACGCCTTCGCGATCGGCCGAACAGGAACCCTGCGCGACGGCGGCGACGGGCTCCTCGACTGGCGCCTCTGAACCGTTGAGGCCGATACGGCGTTTCTTCTGACGAAGGAACCCGTTCATGCCCCGCCGCGCCCCGTCGAGCCGCCTGCCCCGCGCCCTCTTCCTGGCCCTGACTCTTGGCGGGCTGACGCTGAGCGGCTGCGCCCATGACCGAACCAGCCAGGCCGGCTACGGCTGGAACTACATGAACAGCCCCGAGGAAGGTCCCAAGCTGGCCTATGGCCGGCCCGACAGCGACGACGTGGTGATGATGATGGCCTGCGCGCCCCGCGCCTCGGCCGTGACCCTGACGGCGACGGGCCTGGCGGGCAACGAGATCGCCTTGGCCTCGGGCAGCAGGATCACGCGCCTGCGGGCCCAGGCCGCGCCGACGGCGATGAGCGACGGCGTGTTGGAGGCCCAGACTTCGGTTGACGCCTCCGCCCTGAGCGCCTTCCGCCGCACCGGCGATCTGGACCTGCTGGTCGCCGACGACCGCCACAGCCTCGACGCCGCCCCCGCCGACCAGCGGCAGGTGAAGGCGTTCTTCAAGGCGTGTTCGGCTTGAACCGGGGACATGCCCTTGCGGCGTGTCCCCATCAGCATCCGCGGAGCCAAGACTTGGGGACACGCCGCGAGGGCATGTCCCCGGCCCCTCCTAGGCCCGCCGGCCCGCCGCGCTGATGTTGTCGATGCCCAGGGCCGACAGGCAGCCGCGCAGGATGCCTTCGGCGTCGAGCCCGGCCTGGGCGTACATGATGTCGGGCTTGTCCTGGTCTTGGAAGACGTCGGGCAGCACCAGGGTGCGGATCTTCAGGCCGCGATCCAGGGCGCCGTGCTCGGCCAGGGCCTGCAGCACGAAGGCGCCGAAGCCGCCCATGGCGCCTTCTTCGACCGTGATGATCGCCTCGTGCTCGCGCGCCAGGCGCAGCAGCATGTCGACATCCAGCGGCTTGGCGAAGCGGGCGTCGGCCACCGTGGCCGACAGGCCCCGCGCGGCCAGCAGGTCGGCGGCCTTCAGGCATTCGGCCAGGCGCGTGCCCAGCGAGACGATGGCGACGCTTGTCCCTTCGCGGACGATGCGGCCCTTGCCGATCTCCAGCGGCTCGGCCAGGGCCGGCAGGGTCAGGCCCAGGCCCTCGCCTCGCGGATAGCGGAAGGCGCTGGGACGGTCGTCGATGGCCACGGCCGTGGAGACCATGTGAGCCAGTTCCAGCTCGTCCGCGGCCGCCATCAGCACCATGCCGGGCAGCGCCCCCATGAAGCCGAGATCGAAGGTGCCGGCGTGGGTCGGACCGTCGGCGCCGACCAGGCCGGCGCGGTCCATGGCGAAGCGCACCGGCAGGCGCTGGATGGCCACGTCGTGGACCACCTGGTCGTAGCCGCGCTGCAGGAAGGTCGAATAGATCGCCGCGAACGGCTTCATGCCGTCGGCGGCCAGGCCGGCGGCGAAGGTCACCGCGTGCTGCTCGGCGATGCCGACGTCGAAGGTGCGGCCCGGATAGGCCTTGCCGAACAGGTCCAGACCCGTGCCCGAGGGCATGGCGGCGGTGATGGCCACGATCTTGTCGTCGATCGCCGCGTGCTTGATCAGCTCCTGAGCGAAGACCTTGGTGTAGCTGGGCGGGCCGGCGGCCGCCTTCTGCTGCTGGCCGGTGACCACGTCGAACTTGACCACCGCATGCAGTTTGTCGGCCGCGCCCTCGGCCGGGGCGTAGCCCTTGCCCTTCTGGGTGACGACGTGGACCAGCACGGGTTTTTCGTCGAATTCCTTGGCGTTCTTCAGCACGCTGACCAGGGCGTCCATGTCGTGGCCGTCGATCGGGCCGACATAGTGGAAGCCCAGCTCCTCGAAGAAGGTGCCGCCGGTGACCATGCCACGGGCGTATTCCTCGGCCTTGCGGGCCGCGTCGCGGATCGGAGTCGGCAGCTTCTCGACCACCGTCTTGCCCAGCTTGCGCACCTTGCGATAGGCGCCGCCCGAGACGAGGTTGGCCAGATAGGCGCTCATGCCGCCCACCGGCGGGGCGATCGACATGTCGTTGTCGTTGAGGATGACGATCAGGCGCTTGGTGGTGTCGACCGCGGCGTTCATGGCCTCATAGGCCATGCCGGCGCTCATCGAGCCGTCGCCGATCACCGCGATGACGCTGTTGTCCTCGCCTCCAGAGGCGACGCGAGCGTCGCGCGCGGCGCAGAAGCCCAGGGCCGCCGAGATCGAGGTGGCCGCGTGGGCCGCGCCGAACGGGTCGTATTCGCTCTCGGCCCGCTTGGTGAAGCCCGACAGGCCGCCGCCCTGGCGCAGGGTCTTGATGCGGTCGCGGCGACCCGTGAGGATCTTGTGCGGATAGGCCTGGTGGCCGACGTCCCAGATGACGATGTCCTTGGGCGTCTCGAACACGTGGTGCAGGGCGACGGTCAGCTCGACCACGCCCAGGCCCGCGCCAAGGTGCCCGCCGGTGACGGAGACGGCGTCGATGGTTTCGGCCCGCACCTCGTTCGCCAGTTGCTTCAGTTCAGTCACGCTGAGGCCGCGAGTATCGGCAGGTGACGAGATGGTGTCGAGAAGTGGGGTCAAAGCAGGCATGTCCGAAGAAAGCGCGGTCAGTTGCGTCGGTCCAGCACGAAATCCACGCTACGGCGCAAATGTTCAGCGCGTTCGCCGAAAATATCGAGATGTGACTTGGTTTGGGCGGCCAAAAGATTGACCCGCTCCTTGGCGTCGTCGAGGCCCAGAAGGGTGACGTAGTTGGTCTTGCCCTTGGCGGCGTCCTTGCCGCCGGCGGCCTTGCCCAGCACGGCTTCGTCGCCTTCCTCGTCGAGAATGTCGTCGACGATCTGGTAGGCCAGGCCCAGGTCCTGGGCGAAACCCATCAGGGCGGCGCGCTCGGAATCCTTGGCCCGGGCGATGATCAGCGGGATTTCGAAGGCGAAGGCGATCAGGGCCCCGGTCTTCAGGCGCTGCATGCGGGCCACCGCCCCCAGGTCGTCGCGCACGCCCAGCAGGTCGATCATCTGGCCGCCGGCCATGCCCTTGGCGCCCGAGGCGATCGCCAGCTTGCGCACCAGTTCCGAGCGGACATGGCCGTCGTCGTGGGTGTCGGGGTGGGCCATGATCTCGAAGGCGGCGGTCTGCAGGGCGTCGCCGGCCAGGATCGCGGTGGCCTCGTCGTACTGGATGTGCACAGTCGGACGGCCGCGACGCACGTCGTCGTCATCCATGGCCGGCAGGTCGTCATGCACCAGGCTGTAGGCGTGGATGCATTCCAGGGCGCAGGCGGCGCGCAGGACCGGCCGCTCGGGCAGGTCGAACATCTTGCCCGTTTCCAGCGCGAAGAACGGCCGCAGCCGCTTGCCGGGGCCCAGGGCCGCGTAGCGCATGGCCTCGGTCAGGCGGCTCTCGGGACCGTCGGCGCGCGGCAGCAGTTCGTCGAGCGCCACGGTGACGATGTCGGCGGCCTGGACGATGCGCTTTTCGAGGTCGATCAAAACAGCTTACCCCCGTTGGGAACGTCACGGTCCACATCGACCAGCACCACCCCGCCCTCGGCGTCCGGGAAGCCCAGGCACAGGACCTCGGATTTCACCGGACCGATCTGGCGCGGCGGAAAATTGACCACCGCGGCCACGCGACGGCCGACCAGTTCGTCCAAGGCGTAGTGCTTGGTCACCTGGGCCGAGGATTTCTTGACGCCGATCTCGGGGCCGAAATCGATGGTCAGCTTGTAGGCGGGCTTGCGCGCCTCTGGAAACGGCGCGGCTTCGATCACGGTGCCGATACGAATATCGACCCGTTCGAAGTCCTCGTAGCCGATCTGCGGCGACGCCTGACCCATCAGTTGAACTCTGCCGCTTCGGCGTTCACGGCTCCGCCCTGGCCCAGCACGATCTTCTCGACCTTCAGCCGGGCGGCCTCGAGCTTCTTCTCGCAATGGGCCTTGAGCGCCGCGCCGTCCTCGTAGATCTCGATCGAGCGCTCGAGCTCGGCCTTGCCGGACTCCAGCTCGCCGACGATCTGCTCCAGACGCTGCAGGGCCTGCTCGAAGCTCATGCCTTCAAGATCTTGCGGACTGATCATTTCTACTCCGGGGCGAACAGGCGCACCCTAGTGGCGGGTCGCGGCGCGAGCAACGCCGTTGGCGGGGCTTTTGGTGAACGGGGTTCGCGGCCTTGGCGTCTTGGCGAGCGAGAAGGCGCCTAGGGCCGCTCGAAGCGCTTCACGCACCAGTACTTGAAGCCTTGATCCTGGGTCTTTTTGAGACCGCGCTTCTGCAGGGCCAGGCCGATCATGGTGTTGAAGAAGCCGTGGGCCACCAACAGCACCTCCTGGCCGTTCTTCGACAGATCGATCAGCAGTTCGGCGGCCTGGTCGGCGCGAATCTCGGCCTGAGCCCGGCTCTCCTGGCCCGCGTGGTGATCGAAGAACCACCACCAGAACCGAGCGAAAAAGCCCCAGCGCTTGGGCGACATCTTGATCCAGCGCGGCCAGGGCGGCGGCGGCAGCGGGGCCTCGATGAACAGGGGATCCCTGGCGAAGGCCTTGCCGTCGGCCACGGCGGTGGCGGTCTCGATCGAACGGCGGCGCGTGGAAGCGATCATCACCCCGGCCCGCCTGGCCGTGGCCTTCAGCGATTCCGGCGGAGTCTGGCCGGGCAGCAGGCCGCCCTCCTCGTAGCGCGCCCACCACTCGCCATAGGCCGGCGCGTTGAAGCGGATCTTGCGCGACAGGGCCGGCTCGCCGTGCCGCGCCAGGGTGATCGCGCCGGGACGCACGCCGACGGCCCCGGACGTCGCCGGCCCAGAGGCGTCCGGAGAGGAAAGGCGGTCGGCGGATTCGTCGGCCATGAAACTTGGAGGTCGGGGTTCGCGCCGCGCGCGATCTGCCGAACCTCTCACCCCTCTTGCAACGCTTTGACATGCGCCGCCGCCGAGCGGCCGAGCGCCTCTAGGTCGTAGCCGCCCTCGAGCGAGGAAACAATACGCCCGCCGCAACGACGGTTCGCGACCGAGACGATCGCCCGCGTCGCCCAGGCGAAATCCTCGGCTTCCAGGCTCTGCGAGGCCAGGGGATCGCGAACATGGGCGTCGAACCCGGCCGAGACCAGGATCAACTGCGGCGCGAAGCCATCGACCCTGTCCATCAGCCCCTCGAAACCCTTGCGCCAGGCTTCGCGAGGGGCGTGCGGGGCGACGATGGCGTTGGCGATGTTGCCGACGCCGGTCTCCGACGGGGCGCCGGTGCCGGGATAGAGCGGCGACTGGTGGATCGAGGCGAAGAACACCGTCGGATCGTCCTCGAACGTCGCCTGGGTGCCGTTGCCGTGATGGACGTCGAAATCGACGATCGCCACGCGCTTCAGCCCCGAGGCCTGGGCGACCCGGGCGGCTACGGCGATGTTGGAGAACACGCAGAACCCCATGGCCGTGTCCGGCTCGGCGTGATGGCCGGGCGGGCGGACGGCGCAGAAGGCCCGCGTCCCCTGCCCCGCCGCCACGGCGCGCGTCGCGGCGACCACCGCCCCGGCGGCGCGACGCGCGGCCGTCAGGCTGCCGGCCGACAGCACGGTGTCCGGATCAAGAGAACGAAGGCCGCTGTGGGGGGCCGCGGCGATCACGTCGTCGATGAAGCCCTGGGGATGCACGCGGGCCAGGTCGGCGTAATCAACCAGCGGCGCCTCGACGCTCTCCAGGTCCAGACAGCCATCGTCGTTCAGCGCGTCGATCACCGCCCGCAGGCGCTCGGGCCGCTCGGCGTGGTTGTCGCCGGGCCGATGGTCGAGCATATCCAGGTGCGTATAGAGCGCGACATCCATCCGAGGATCGTACCCCTTGAACACCGCCCCGACCATCCGCCGCGCTATGGTGGACGACGCCGACACCGTGTCCAGCCTGGGCGCCCGCACCTTCAGCGAGACCTTCGCCCACCTGTATCCTACCGAGGATCTGGAGACCTTCCTGGCCTACGCCTACGGCCTGGAGCGGACACGGCGCGACCTGGCGGACCCGGACAAGGCGACCTGGCTGATGGAACTGGACGACGAGGCGATCGGCTACGCCACCGCCGGCCCCTGCGGCCTGCCGCATGACGACGTGAGGCCCGGCGACGGCGAACTGCACCGGATCTACGTGCTCAAGGACTTCCAGGGCGGCGGGCGCGGCTCGCTGCTGCTGAAGACAGCCCTGGACTGGCTGGAGCGCGACGGCCCGCGTCCGCTGTGGATCGGGGTGTGGTCGCAGAACCTGCGGGCGCAGAAGCTGTATCAAAGCAAGGGGTTCGAGAAGGTCGGCGAGTACCATTTCCCGGTGGGCGAGACGCGGGATCTGGAGTTCATTCTGCGACGGGGGTGAGCCCGCAGGACGCCCCCTCCGTCGGGCTTCGCCCGCCACCTCACCCGTTGCACGGGGGAGGAGAAGATCGGCGCCACATCCTCCTCACCCGCATCGCGGGGGAGGTGGCGCGATGCGGATACGCATCGTGACGGAGGGGGCGTCGGCTTGCGCGTGACGCTCTAAACCTTCATCCTTCGAACAACCGTTCGAAAGTCCGCTCATGTTCCTGCGCTTCTTCTCCGAGCTCCGCGCCGCCAAGGTCCCCGTGAGCCTGCGCGAATACCTCCTGCTGATGGAGGCCCTGGACAAGGGCGTCATCGACCGGCGGATCGAGGACTTCTACTTCCTGTCGCGCGCCAGCCTGGTGAAGGACGAGAAGAACCTCGACAAGTTCGACCGGGTGTTCGGCCACGTGTTCAAGGGGCTGGAGACCGTCGAGGACGGCCTAACGGCCGACATTCCGGCCGAGTGGCTGAAAGCCCTGACCGAGAAGTTCCTGACCGACGAGGAGAAGGCGCAGATCGAGGCCATGGGCGGCTTCGAGAAGCTGATGGAGACTCTGCAGGAGCGTCTGAAGGAGCAGAAGGAGCGCCACGAGGGCGGCTCCAAGTGGATCGGCTCGGGCGGGACCTCGCCGTTCGGCAACAACGGCTACAATCCCGAAGGCGTGCGCATCGGCCAGGACAAGAGCCGCCACGGCCGGGCCGTGAAGGTCTGGGACAAGCGCGAATACAAGAACCTCGACGACAGCGTCGAGCTGGGCACCCGCAACATCAAGGTGGCGCTACGCCGCCTGCGGAAGTTCGCCCGCCAAGGGGCGCTGGAAGAGCTGGACCTGAACGGCACGATCCGCGGCACGGCCGAGAAGGGCTATCTGGACATCCAGATGCGTCCCGAGCGGCGCAACACCATCAAGGTGCTGCTGTTCTTCGACATCGGCGGCTCGATGGACGGCCATATCAAGCTCTGCGAGGAGCTGTTCAGCGCCGCCAAGACCGAGTTCAAGCACCTGGAGTTCTTCTACTTCCACAACTGCCTCTACGAGGCCGTCTGGAAGGACAATCGCCGCCGCCAGGTCGAGAAGATCCCGACCTTCGACGTGCTCCACAAGTTCCCGCACGACTACAAGGTGATCTTCGTGGGCGACGCGACGATGAGCCCCTATGAGATCACCTATCCGGGCGGCAGCGTCGAGCACTGGAACGAGGAGGCCGGCGCCATCTGGATGAGCCGGCTCACCGACATCTACCAGAGCGCCGTCTGGCTCAACCCCACCCCTGAGCGGCACTGGGACTACACCCAGTCGATCGGGGTGATGAAGCAACTGATGAACGACCGGATGTTCCCCCTGACCATCGACGGCCTGGACAAGGCCATGCGGGAGCTGGTGCGGGGTTAGCCTCGCCTAGTGCCCCGGGCGCGGCTCGAACGAGCGCTTTTCCGGAACCTTCAGGCACTCGACGTCCGGCTTCTGGCCGTGCTGCGGTTTCGGCTCTGGGCGCGGGAGGGGGCCCCCGCTCACCGGGGCTTGCTGTTGAAACGATTTCATCATGGCGTCATCCTCCCGATTTTTCTTGTCAGTTTTATCACGCAGCGACTTCGAGGGTGTCCAGCAGGTTCACCTCGACCTTGACGCTCAGACGCGCCTCGCCCGGGTCGTCCAGGATGGTGCCGGAGATCGGCTTGGCCTCGTTGGGCGTGCGGGTGTGGGCGACCAGGATCAGGTCCGGCGACTCGGCCAGGCCGTTGGTGGGGTCGAACTCGGTCCAGCCCAGGCCCGGCAGGAACACCTCGCACCAGGCATGGGTGGCGCCGGCGCCGCGCAGGGCCGAGGCCGGGCCGCTGTAGATGTAGCCGGTGGCGAACACCGCCGCGTAGCCCAGGCGCCGCAAGGCCTCGACCATCAGCCAGGCGAAGTCGCGGCAGGTGCCCTCGCCCGACGAAATGGTCTGGGCCGGAGTCTGGGTGCCGGCCTCGGGCCGGGCTTTATAGGTGAAGGTGTCGTGGATGGTGGCGTTCATCCGCAGCAGGAAATCGATGGCCGGCTCGTCGGGGCGCTCCATCTGCTGGCGCAACCAGCGCAGCAGCACCCGGTCGTCATCGTCGGTGGCCGGGGTGATGAACGGGTTTAGCACCGCCCGGTCCTCGCGCGAATAGACGATCGGCGAGATGGTGTGCGGGTCGTCGATCTGCAGGCTGGTCAGGGGCGCGGGAAAGCGGTCGATGATCAGGCGGCTGGTGATGGTCAGGCTGTCGGCCTCGCCCCGGGGCGTGAACCAGCACACGCAGTTGCCGACCGCGTCGTAGGTCCAGCGGGTCTGGCCGGGGAGAGAGGTCTGCAGCGAGGCTTCGACGATGCGGATGGCGTGGCTGTCGCGCGGCCGGATCAGCAGCCGATGCGCCCCGAAACCGACCGGCTGGGCGTAGCTGTACCGCGTTTCATGTAGGATGCCGAGCCGAGCCATAGGCTCTGCATAACCCCGCCAAAAGCGCTTGGTTCCGTCACAGGTCGGTGATTGGTATGGACAGAACAAAAGAAGAACAATAGGTTAGAGGGATGGCCGTCCTCGATCTGCAACGCAAGCTCGCCATCCTCTCCGACGCCGCCAAGTACGACGCGTCCTGCGCTTCGTCCGGCGCCCAGAAACGCAACTCCCTGGGCGGCAAGGGCGTCGGTTCGACCGAAGGCATGGGCATCTGCCACGCCTATGCGCCGGACGGGCGATGCATCAGCCTGTTGAAGATCCTGCTGACCAACTTCTGCATCTATGACTGCGCCTATTGCGTGAACCGGGTGTCGTCCAACGTCACGCGGGCCCGCTTCAGCGTGAAGGAGGTCGTCGACCTCACCCTGAACTTCTACAAGCGCAACTATATCGAGGGCCTGTTCCTGTCGTCGGGGGTGATCCGCACCGGCGACTACACGATGGAGGAGATGGTCCGGGTGGCCAAGTCGCTGCGGCTGGACCACGACTTCCGCGGCTACATCCATCTGAAGCTGATCCCCGAGGCCTCGCCCGAACTGGCGGCGCAGGCCGGGCTCTATGCCGACCGGGTGTCGATCAATGTCGAGCTGCCGGGCGACGAGAGCCTGGCGGTGCTGGCGCCGGAGAAGGACGCCGCCGGCATCAAGAAGGCCATGGGCCGGATGCGGCTGCACATCGAGGATCGCAACGAGCCGGTGAAGGCGGGGCGGGCCAAACCCCGCAAGTTCGCCACGGGCCAATCCACCCAGCTGATCGTCGGGGCGGACGCGGCCAGGGACGGCGATATCCTGGCTCGCAGCGCGGCGCTCTATGGTTCCTACCAGCTCAAGCGCGTCTACTACTCCGCCTTCAGCCCGATCCCCGACGGCAGCGCCCGCCTGCCCCTGGTGCGCCCGCCCCTCGCGCGCGAGCACCGGCTCTATCAAGCCGACTGGCTGATGCGGTTCTACGGCTTCGGCCAGGGCGAGATCGTCGCGCCGGGCGAAGACCTGGATCTGGCCGTCGACCCCAAGACCGCCTGGGCCCTGCGCCATCGCGGCGACTTTCCGGTGGACGTCAACACCGCGGACCGCGAGACCCTGCTGCGCACGCCGGGCCTGGGCGCGCGGGGCGTCGACCGCATCCTGCGGGCCCGCGCCCAGACCCGGCTGACCCTGGATGACGTCAAGCGCGTCTGCGGCTCGGTCAAGCGCGCCAAGCCGTTCATCGTCACCGCCGACTGGACGCCGGGCGCGGCCACCGACGGCGCGGACCTGCGGGCGTCCCTGATCGCGCCGCAACAGCTGAGCCTGTTCTGATGCGGGTGGCGCGGCTGGAGTCCGAGATCGACTTCGACGGCTGGCGCGCGGCCGCCCGGACGCTGCGGGCCGAGGGGGTCGCGCCGGAGGCTGTGGTGTGGACGGTGGAGCGGGAGCTGTTTGATGAGAGCCTCTTCCCTCCCCCTTGTGGGGAGGGGGGACCAGCGAAGCTGGTGGGTGGGGCCTCCGGCGTCGAAAGATTTGACTCATCAAGCCCCACCCGACCCCTTCGGGGCCACCCTCCCCATAAAGGGGAGGGAAAGTCGTTTGGGGTCCCCGCCGCCTTCGTCGATCTGGCCCAGACCGTGATCCTGCATCGCTCGCCCGAGCGGCTGGCCCTGCTCTACCGAATCCTGCACCGCCTTGAGGCCCAGCCCAAGCTGCTCGCCAACCCCGCCGACGCCGATGTCGCCAAGGCGCGCGACATGGCCAAGAACGTCGGCCGGGCGATCCACAAGATGCACGCCTTCGTGCGGTTCCGGCTGGTCGAGGACGTGTCGCCCGAGACGTACGTCGCGTGGTTCGAGCCGGCCCACCGGGTCACCGAGGCCGCCGCGCCGTTCTTCGCCCGGCGGTTCGCCAACATGAACTGGTCGATCCTGACCCCCGACGCCTGCGTCCACTGGGACCGCGCCAACCTGACAATGTCGCCCGGCGCCGATCCCGCCGACGCCCCGTCGCAGGACGCCCAAGAGGAGATGTGGCGCACCTACTACGCCTCGATCTTCAACCCCGCGCGGCTGAATCCGGCGATGATGAAACAGGAGATGCCCAAGCGCTATTGGCGGAACCTGCCCGAGGCGGCGCTCATTCCGGAGCTGATCGAGAAAGCTCAGAGCCGGACCGAAACCATGGTCGCCGCCCAACCCAACAAGCCCTCGGACCGCGTGCTCAAGGCCGCGCTGAAGCACGCCCGCGACGGCTCGCTCGGCGAGAGCAACCTGGTCAATCTGGAAGAGGTGGCGGCCGGGATCCAGGTCTGCCGCCGCTGCGACCTGTGGCGCGACGCCACCCAGGGCGTGCCGGGGATGGGCCCGACCTCGAAGCATGGAAAGGGAGCCGCCCTGATGATCGTCGGCGAGCAGCCGGGCGACCAAGAAGACCTCCAGGGCATGCCGTTCGTCGGCCCCGCCGGCCAACTTCTGGACCGGGCCATGGCCGAGGCCGGCGTGCCGCGCGAGCGGGTGTTCGTGACCAATGCCGTCAAGCACTTCAAGCACGAGCCGCGCGGCAAGCGGCGCATCCACAAGACGCCGGATCGCGGCGAGGTCCAGGCCTGCCGCTGGTGGCTGGACGCCGAGCGCCGTCTGGTGCGGCCCAAGGTGATCCTGGCCCTGGGCGCGACGGCCGCGCAGGCTGTGTTCGGCAAGGCCCTGCCGATCGGCAAGACGCGCGGCCAGCGCCAGGCCCTGGACGGCGGCGAGCAGGGTCTGGTCAGCTGGCACCCGTCCTTCATGCTGCGGATACCGGACCCCGACGCCAAGGACCGGGCCTATGCCGAGCTGGTGGCCGACCTGCGCGAAGCTTGGAAGCTGGCGGGATAGGCGACCGTGTTCCTCCCCGCTGTCATCCCGGACAAGGCCCGAAGGGCCGCCGATCCGGCAACTGTGTCTCACGCTCGGAAGGGCTGCTGATCTCGCAGGACGGCGTTTGCGGTGATCAGCAGCTTTCGGGCGATGGCTATGAAGGCCAGCTTGGGGGGCTTTCCGGCGTC
>Ga0073929_1001570_pt1 | contig 19525 bp, 19 predicted proteins | sample DewCreD2012metaG_3_FD_76966 | JGI IMG/M metagenome (GOLD analysis project Ga0073929, IMG submission 76966) | Hot spring sediment bacterial and archeal communities from British Columbia, Canada, to study Microbial Dark Matter (Phase II) - Dewar... ... | reverse complement strand
TGCCCGAGCCGGAAGAGCGGCAACGAGAACTCGCCTCTCCCGGCATGCGTGAGCCAGGCGGCGCTGAGCGCGGTCGTCTGCGCGGCGGCGGTCTCGGAGATGCGCCGCCGCAGCTCGAGGAGTGCTGCGGCATCGGTTCGCAGGCGTGGCTCTTCGGCGCTGGCGAGCAGGGTCAGCGCGGCGCAGGCGCCGACCAGAATGTCGTCTCCCGCCGGAGTCAACCCGGGCCCGAGCCCGGCCAGCCGGCGCGTGGCCGCCAGGGCGGCCGCGCGGTCACGGCGGGCCAGGCCGTCGACGAGAATATCCAGGGCGCCTCGGATGGCCTCGGCGAAGGGGACGAGGAGATCGTTCCGGATCGCGCTCGTGCCCTGGCCGAAGCCGCTGCCGTATTCCTCCTCTGGCGGCAAGACTGCCGCGAGGTATCGGAAGCCTGCCGCGAGCGCGGCCAGCGAGACGAGGTCCAGATTCCACGCGAGCGATGGCTCCCAGAGGTCGGCTGACTGGCCGGTGATGCGCAGCGCGGCATCGGGAAAGCGAATCTCTCCCTTACCGATCCAGGCGCGCTGCCCCGGACGGAGACCGAGCAGGGTGCGCTCACCTCGGGTACAGGAGAGTACCAGCCCGTTGGGAACCCAGGAGGCAGTGGCGGCGGTCAACGTCACGAATCGCCCACCGACTTCGAGGTTTGCCGCCTGCGAGTAGGCGCTGTGGACGCGGGCGGCGCGCTGTGGGCCGGTGAGGAGATCGAGCACTGGCCGAGCGATCGCCGTCGCCGCGACCGTGAGCGGCCAGGAGCGGGTATCGCCTGCTGGATCGAACGACGCGTGAAAATCGGTCGCGGTCACCGGCTCTCCTCGGGGTTGGCCGGGCCGAACGACCCGGCACGAACCGCTCAGGGCTCGTCTGCCTGAGCGCCCCAAGCGCGACACAGGGCGAGCCGCTGGCAGTCTGGTCTTTGATCCTAGCCCGCTACTCCGGGATGTGCCAGGGGCGGCCGGCGCTACGGCGGTTGTCGCGATGCCGAGAGATCCTCTAACGAGGCGGTCGACACGGCTGGACTCTCGCGCGGGCCGCGCAGTTGGCCAATCGGTACCGGGCTATGCGATAATGCGACCGGACTGTCGGTGCATCCTGGCGCAACGCGTCTGCGGCGACTCGTGTACAGTTGTGCTGGGAGCGGAATCAGCAGGAAAGGGAGGGAACCATGGCGTTCGAGCTTCCCCCGTTGCCGTATCCGTACGACGCGCTCGAGCCGCACATCGACGCCAGGACGATGGAGATTCACCACTCGGGCCATCACGGTGCCTATGTGCGTAACCTTAACGCCGCGCTCGAAAAGCACCCCGAGCTCCAGAACCGGAGCATCGAGGATCTGCTCCGCAACATCAACCAGGTGCCGGAGGACATCCGTACTGCCGTGCGCAACAACGGCGGTGGTCATGCGAACCACAGCATCTTCTGGACCATCATGGGCCCGAACGCCGGTGGCGAGCCCAGCGGCGATCTGGCTGAGGCGATCAATCAGACGTTCGGCAGCTTCGCGACCTTCAAGGAGCAGTTCTCGGCTGCGGCCGCGGGGGTCTTCGGCAGCGGCTGGGCCTGGCTGGTGCTGAACAACGGGCGACTCGAGATCGTCACCCGGCCCAACCAGGACAGCCCGTACATGGACGGGCTCTATCCGGTGATGGGGCTGGACGTGTGGGAGCATGCCTACTACCTCAAGTACCAGAACCGGCGGCCTGAGTACATCGCCAACTGGTGGAACGTGGTCAACTGGGACGCGGTGGCGCAGCGCTATCGCGACGGGCTCAAGTAGCGAGCGCCTGTCCTAACTATTCGGCAAGGAGCACGAGGCCCCGCTGTGATGCGGGGCCTCTGTATTCTCTGGATCCCAGTGTGGGGTGGTCAATGCCCCTGTTCCGCCGGCACCAGCGGTCGCAGACCTGCCTCGATCTGCGCGCGGTACGGCTCGAGGAAGGGTGGCAAGGCGAGTCGCTCGCCGAGGTGCGCCGGGTCCTCATCGACGGCGAAGCCCGGTCCGTCAGTGGCGATCTCGAAGAGCACGCCGCCCGGCTCGCGGAAGTAGAGCGAGCGGAAGTAGTAGCGGTCGATTACCGGCGTCACCGCGAGCCCAGCCACTGCCACGCGCTCGCGCCACTGGCGATGCTGCTCGTCCGTCGGAGTGCGGAAGGCGACGTGGTGTACCCCACCGATGCCGGTGCGAGCACGCGGCAACTCCGGCCTGACCTCAACGTGGACCTCGGCGCCTGGGCCACCCGGCCCTGTCTCGAAGACGATACGCCGGTGTCCATCGAGCGCGCGCTCCGCTGCCCGGCGGAATCCGAGCACGTCGCGGAGCACTGCCTCGGTAGGGCCGAGGTCGCGCACCACCAGGGCGACGAAGGCGATGCCGCGGATGGCGAACTCGGCCGGAACCGGGCTCTCGCGCCAGGGCGAGCCACCGGGCCAATCGCTGGCGTCAATCAATGCAAGCCGCTGGCCCTCGGGGTCGGTGAAGCGGATCATGCCGCGGCCGCCGTACTCCTCTATGCCCTGATGGTCGATGCCTGCCCTGTCGAGACGGTCCGTCCAGTACTGCAGCGCGGGGCGGCCAGGCACGCCGAGCGCGATGGTCGCCACCTCGCCCGTCCCGGGGCGATGCGGGCCAGCGTCGGGCCAGTCGAAGAAGGTGACCTCAGTGCCGGGGCTGCCGGTCTCGTCCCCGTAGAACAGGTGGTAGGCGGACACGTCGTCCTGGTTGACGGTCTTCTTGACCAGGCGCATCCCCAGGACGCGAGTGTAGAAGCGGACGTTCTCGGCTGCCCGACCGGTGACTGCCGTGACGTGGTGGATCCCTCCGAGCTCCAGCTCGGTCACCGGGCTCCGGCTGTTCATCGCGCGATCCTTCCTCGTTGTTCCGCCACTAGCCATCGCCTGCCGGCGCGGCTGTAGCCCGCAGCAGTGTCACCGGGTCGCCCGGCCGCAGCGTGCCCGGCTCCAGGACGACCGCGGTCACCCCGCGACGGCCGTAGAGATGCTTGACCAGCAGCGGGTGGTAGACCGCGACCGTCTTGCACGGCTGGTTCTGCGCCGTGACCTCGACGAGCACCGGCCCGAGCCGCAGTCGGTCGCCGGGCTGGAGATCGCTCAGGTCGCCCAGCCCCCATACCAGCACGTTCTCGGCCAGGTCGCCAGGCTTGAGCTGGATATCCAGGAGCAGGTTCATCTCGTCCAGCACCTCCTGGGCGACGATAGTGAGCTGGCGCCGGTTCGGCTCCGGCTCACCCTTCTTCTTGTGCCGGTTGTATGGCCCGGCGTGGTAATCCCCGTCGATACCGTGCGGGCCGACCTCGACCTGCAACTGGGGATACTTCGGCACGCCACCGGTCGGGCTCGAGCACACGGCGACGACTTGTCCGGTTCTGGCCGCGCTCACGCAGTCACTCCTTCACGCTACCGGCTCGGACGGTCCTTCCGGTCGATTCCACCCGGGCGATGGCCGGGGCCGGCGAGTTCTCCGGGCGTGTCGCCGTTCCCTATCTAAACACGAGAGGGACGCGCCGGCAATCGATCGTTCGGCTGCCTTCACCTGGCTGCTCGCCTGCCCAGCGCCTCGGCAGCATAGACCACCACCGAGCAGCCGACCGGGAATACCAGCTCGTTGACCCCCCGCGTGAACAGGTCGATCGCCGACATGCCCTCGGCGGTCTGCAGGATCAGCACGAGCACAAAACCGCCGAACACCAGACCCACGAGGAAACCAGTGGCGACATAATGGCTGATCCGGCCGTGCTCCCACTTCTGGATCCTGGCGATAGCCAAGCCGAGTATGCCGTACTCGATCCCCTTGACCGCGGCGAGCAAGAACGGTGAGGGTGTGGCCGGGACCGCGCTGGCGATTGCCAGCGCCTGTGCCACGCTCTTGTGGAGCGTGCGGGCAACAGCGAAGGCTGCCGGCGCGATGAAGAAGCCGGTGAACTTTCCGGCCGGGATACCCGTCTTCGCGACGGCTAACCCCACGGCAAGCCCCGTGCAGACGAAGAATGACCACGCGATCTGCTGGACGAGTTTCACCGCGAAGGACCGAGCCGTGGTGCCCTCGCCGAAGGCGGCGGCGAGAACGAGGAGGATCACCTCCATCGTCAGCCCCAGGAGGATAGAGAGCCAGGCGACGTGCAGGAGAAGCGCGCGCAGGTCGAGTGCCGGCGCTTTCGCAGTCGCCGCGGGGTGGCCGCCGTTGGTCGCGCCCATGCGAGGCCTCCTCTCCGTAGAGATGCGCGACTCATGGAGAATGGCCAGCCGGCAACCGGGGCTGGCGGCTCTCCGCCCGACCAGGACGACAGCGTTGGCGTGCGTGCCTCGCCTCTGGCCCGTGGCCGATGTATTGCAGCAGTCTACCAGATGCGGCCGTGCTCCGATGCGGGGCGTGGCGGCTTCGATGATCGACCAGTCGTGAAGCGGTCTGGGCCTCTCCAGAGGCCGGAGGCGCGGTACAGTACGCCTGTCGCTCCGCCTGCGCGGCGGGGAGCGGTGGTGCTGCTCGAAAGGAGGGCGCGTGCGCATCGGGATCGACGTCGGCGGGACAAATACCGACGCGGTGCTGCTCGAGGGGCGCGATGTCATCAGTTGGGCCAAGCGCCCGACGACCCCGAACGTGACCGATGGGATCAGAGCCGCTCTGCAGGCTGTGCTGTCCGGTACGGACGTGTCCCTTCGCGATATCGGCGCGGTGATGATCGGAACCACGCACTTCACCAACGCGGTGGTCCAGCGCCGCGAGCTCGACCGGATCGCGGCCGTCCGGCTGGGGCTGCCGGCCACCCAGGCCATCCCGCCACTGACCGACTGGCCCGACGAGTTGCGCGAGGCCGTCGCCGGACTCGTCCGGCTCCTGCCCGGCGGCCACCAGTTCGACGGCCGGGAGATCGCCCCGCTCGACCGTGCGGCGGTCGATCAGCTCATCGCCGAGCTGCGCGCGGAGGGGATCGATACTGTCGCGGTGACCGCTGTCTTCTCCCCGGCGGTGCCCGACCACGAGCGCGCGATCGGAGCCTGGCTCAGAGAGGCGCTACCGGGCGTAAACCTGACGCTGTCGCACGAGATCGGCCGGTTGGGGCTGCTGGAGCGGGAGAACGCGGCCGCGCTCAATGCCTGCCTCACGACGCTCGCCCGCCGGACGATCAGCGCCTTCACGCGCGCGCTGGCCGAGCTGGGCATCGAAGCACCCCTTTACCTGAGCCAGAACGACGGCACGCTGATGGCCGCCGGGTTCGCGGCGCGCTACCCGGTGTTGACGTTCGCCTCGGGTCCCACCAACAGCATGCGCGGTGCGGCGGCGCTCAGCGGGATCGCCGACGCGGTCGTGCTCGATGTCGGTGGCACCACGACTGACGGCGGGGTGCTGGTGAACGGCTTCCCGCGGGAAGCCTCGTTCGAGGTCGAGGTCGGCGGCGTGCGTACCAACTTCCGCATGCCGGACGTGGTGAGCGTCGGGCTGGGCGGCGGGAGCCTCGTCACCGCCGACGGCGGGCGGGTCGGGCCGCAGAGCGTCGGCTACCGCTTGACCGAAGAGGCGCTCATCTTCGGCGGCCGAACGCTGACCGCGAGCGATATCGCCGTTGCCGCGGGCCGAGCCAGCTTCGGCGATCCAGCGCGCGCCCGCAGCCTCCCGCTGGATCTGGTGCAGCGGGCGCTGGCGGTCATCGATGGCCGGCTGTCCGAGCTGGTAGACGCGCTCAAGACTTCACCGGATCCGGTGCCAGTGGTGGTGGTCGGCGGTGGCAGCGTGCTGGTGCCGGACGAGATCGAGGGGGCCTCAGTCGTCGTCCGGCCGCCATATGCAGAGGTCGCGAACGCCATCGGCGCGGCCATCGCCCAGGTGAGCGGCGAGGTCGACCGGGTGTTCTCGCTCGAGGGCAGGAGCCGTGATGCGGTGCTGGCCGAGGCGAAGGCCGAGGCCGAGCGGCTGGCGGTGGAGGCGGGAGCCGATCCAGCAACGATGAAGGTCGTCGAGGTGGACGAGATCCCGCTGGCGTACCTGCCATCGACCGCGGTGCGCGTCCGGGTGAAGGCAGTCGGTGATCTGCGAGGAGTGTAGGCGTGTGGTACGTAGACGAAGAGCGGCTGGAACATATCGCCATCGGGGCTGGCATCCTCGGCACTGGCGGTGGCGGGAACCCGTACTACGGCAAGCTGCACGTGCGGCGGCTGCTCCGTGAGGGGGCGCGTATCCCGGTCGTAAGCCTCGATGAAGTGCCGGACGACGCGCTGGTCGTCTCAGTCGGAGGCATGGGGGCGCCGACCGTTGGGATCGAGCGGATTCACCGGGGCGATGAGCCGCTGGTCGCGCTCCGCGCGCTGGAGGAGCACCTGGGCCGCTGGGCGACTCACCTGATCCCCGGGGAGATCGGTGGAGCGAACTCGACCCGCCCGATGGCGATCAGTGCCATGACCGGCTTGCCGGTCATCGATGCCGACGGGATGGGCCGGGCATTTCCAGAGCTCCAGATGGACACGTTCGCGATCTACGGCGTCTCGTCGACGCCGGCAGCCCTGGCGGACATCTACCACAACGTCGTCCTCTTTCCGCGCCTCGCGGACGCCTTGACACTCGAACGCTACGCCCGGGCCGTGACCGTCCAGATGGGCGGGGCGGCCGGCTACGCCTTCCCAGCGATGTCCGGCGCGGAGGCGAAGCGGACGGCCGTCCCGATGACGCTCTCGCTCGCCGAAGCAGCCGGCGCGGCGGTGCGACGTGCCCGCCGGGAACATGCTGACCCAGTGGCCGCGGTGCTGCGCGTCACCGGAGGACAGGTTGTGTTTCGTGGCAAGGTGATCGACGTGCAGCGCCGGCTGGTCGCGGGCTTCGCCCGCGGGGTGGTGGAGCTGGATGGGCTCGGCGACGATCGCGGGAGCCGGATGTGCATCGACTTCCAGAACGAGAACCTGATCGCCCGCCGTGACGGCGACGTGGTGGTCGTCGTGCCTGACCTGATCTGCCTGGTGGACGCCGAGACGGCGGAGCCGGTCACGACGGAGGTCGTGCGCTATGGCCTGCGGGTAGCGGTGCTAGGCATCCCGGCGCCGGCGCTGCTCAAGACGCCGCAGGCACTGGCGGTCGTGGGGCCGGCCGCTTTCGGGTATCCGGGGATCGAGTACCGCCCGCTGCCGGGAATCTACGGGGGCGACCGCCTGGTTGGTGAGCGAGGCGGGACTGAGCCGAGCTGGCCTCGTTCAGGGTGAGACCGCGGTGAGCAGCATCTGCCGCAGCACGTAGAGCAGCAGGAGTGCCACGAGCGGGGAGAAGTCGAACATGCCGAGCGGTGGCAGCACCCGGCGGATCGGGGCGATGATCGGCTCGGTGAGCTGCACCAGGAACTGGCTGATGGGATTACGCATCCCTCGGTCGAACCAGGACAGGATCGCCCGAGCGATGATCGCGAACTGCATGATGGTCAGGAAGGTGAGCAAGACTTGGAAAACCAGGGTCACGGTCGGTGTCCTCTCTCCGTGTTTACTGACCAACCCTAACACGCGTCTGCCCCGGCGTCAACGATGATGCTGACGTTTGAGCGCTTGCCTGCACGCCTCTTCCGCGTGTAGCAGAGTTCGCTTTGGGACAGCTAGGGGCCCGTGAACTGCCCGCGCCCACGTTCGGCGCGGAGCAGGGGCTAGAGCGTGCGCTGCCTCGCGTTATCCATTGGTGAGACGAGCCGCGCCCGCGGCTTCGGCGTCGCCGGTGGATCGGCGCACCCTCGGCGACGCCGCGGCGGTCGGAGCTGGTGGACGAGCTCGGGTGGACGTGCGAGGCCGAGTAGGGTATGCTCCTCCTGGTGGTAACGTTATGGTAAGTACCGAGGAAGGGGGAGCTGCGCTGTCGCGATCTGCAACGGTATGCTGGCGGCGCCGAAGGGGGCCGGTGACGAGTGCCTATGCACGGATCGAGGCTTATGTCTTGTGAAGTGGTGCCAGATCGGCACCAATTCTTCACACGTTGCGTAGATCAAGTATCCACGCTCAGTCTTCACAAACTTGACACGTAACGCCTCATACAACTATATAAGACGAATGGGGAGGGGCAAGGCGTCGCCTGGCTGCGGTCACGGCACTGCGCGCCTGGCCTCGGATACGACGACGAAGGAGGTCTTGCGCGATGCGGATCGCCCAGATTGCGCCGCTCTACGAGGCTGTACCACCGAAGCTGTACGGTGGAACCGAACGGGTGGTGCATGCGCTGGTGGAGGAACTGGTCCGCCGTGGCCATGAGGTAACGCTCTTCGCGACGGCGGACTCTCGCACGAGCGCCCGCCTGGTACCGATGGCCGACGGCGGGTTGCGTTTGCTCGGTACGAAGGATCCCTGGGCTCTGCATGTTGCCATGCTGGAAGAAGTCTATGCCCAGGCCGACCAGTTCGACGTGATCCACTCGCACGTCGACTACCTTACCTTTCCGTTCGCCCGCCAAAGCTCCACGCCCACCATCACTACGCTGCACGGGCGACTCGACATGCCGGAGACCCGGCGGGTGCTCGCGCGCTTCCCGGAGCAGCGTCTGGTCAGCATCAGCGAGACGCAGCGTCTACCGCTGGCTGATCTGCCGCTCCGCTGGCAAGCCACGGTCTACAACGGCATTCGCCTGGAGCACTTCCCGTTCCGCGCGGAGCCGGATGATCCACCCTACCTTGTCTTCCTGGGCCGCATCTCCCCGGAGAAGGGGCCGCTGCAGGCGATCGAGGTCGCCAAGCGCGCCGGGATCCCGCTGAAGATCGCGGCCAAGATCGATCCGGCCGATCGGGAGTGGGCAGAGGCGAACTTCCTGCCGCTCCTGGACACGCCGGGCGTCGAATATCTGGGCGAGGTGAACGAGCAGCAGAAGGCAGAGTTGCTCGGCGGCGCGCTGGCGCTGCTCTTCCCGATCAACTGGCCAGAGCCCTTCGGGCTCGTGATGATCGAGTCGATGGCCTGCGGCACGCCGGTGGTGGCTTTCCCGGGCGGTTCGGTCGAAGAGATCGTTGTCGACGGCGTCACCGGGCTGATCTGCCACTCGCACACGATCGACGAGATGGTCGCGGCACTCGAGCGGGTCGAGCAACTCGACCGGGCAGCCTGCCGGCGACACGTCGAACGGTACTTCAGTAGCCGGGTGATGGCCGAGCGCTACGAAGCGGTCTACCGCCAGGCGCTGGCGGAGTCGCTGGCCGAGCGACTCGGCCCGGCGATCGCCAGCCTCGATGGGCGGCTCACGACGCGCGACCTCATCGGGCATGATGGCCGGCATCTCCTGCTCACCGCGCGGGTGCTGCGCAACGGCCAGACTCAGCAGACTCCCGACGAGAAGGGGCAAGCCTCGCTGGACTGGTACGACGACGGCCGGATCCCGGAGAATGGGCACGCAACCGCTGCGCCGGGTGTCACGACGTTGAGCGAGCAGAGCATCGATCGGGATCGACCGGCCGCCGATTAGGGTCGAATTCGGGCAACGAGGTCCGCATACGCGTGGGGATCTAGGTCGCCCGGCGGCGCCACGAAGACGTGCGTAACACCGATCTCCGCCAGCCGGCGCAGCCGGGCTCTGATCTCCTCTGCCGATCCGACATAACTGACGGCCGCGACCAGCTCGGTCGGGATCAGGCGTCGTGCTGTGGCGAGATCACCGAGCTCTCGCGCAGCGCTCAGCCCACCGCCTCGCGCCAGCACCTCCTCGGTACGCATCACCTCGCGCAGGCGAGCAATGAGTGCGGGCACGTCGAACCCAGGGACTTCGAGCTGCCTAGCCATGCCAGGCAACGTGCAGAGCAGCGCCATCAGGCTCTTGCGCCGCTCGAGGATCGGCTCCGGGTCATCGGTCACGGTGATCGCGGTGCGCACGAAGATGCTGAACTCGTCGGGATCTCGCCCTGCCATTTCGACTTTCCGGCGGAGCTCGGGTACGAGGCGGCGCAGAAACGGCTCGCTGGCGAAGTCGGCAACCAGCACCCCGTCAGCCTGGCTCGTGGCCAGGGCCAGCGCGCGTGGCCCAAGCGCGGCCAGGTAGATCGGGATCGAAGGCTGCACTGGGCCGAACGCGAGGCGCCAGTCCTGCACGCGAAACTGCCCCGAGGACGAGGCCCGGTACGGCGGTTGCCACCACTGGCGCAGCAGCGCGATCGTCTCTCGCAGCGCGCGGAGCGGCTGCCCGGTCTCGATTCCCAGGCTTACCCGGTACCACTCCGGCTGGCCACGGCCTAGCCCGAGGAACGCTCGGCCACCGGAGAGCCGGTCGAGCGTCACCGCCGACATCGCGAGCAAGACCGGATGCCGGAGGTACGGGTTCGTGACGCCCGTGCCGAGCCGGATACGCTCGGTGCGGTTCGCCGCCGCGCCCAGCACGGCGAAGGCGTCCCAGCCATCAGGGTCTTCGCTGAGCCAGGCCGAGTGCAACCCGGCCTGGTCGGCGACCTCGATGATGCGAATCGTCTCGCGGGCCGCTCGCTGCGGGTCGGCGCTGCGCGCCCACGGATGGTGCGAGAGGTCGAGGCAGAACTCCATGATGCCGGGCGTCCCTCAGAGCGGTGGCTGGCGGAGGTGCCAGTCCGTGCGCGCCTGGTAGGCCCGCGCCACCGCCAGCAGCCGGTTCTCCGAACCGGCCGCGCCGACGAGCTGGAGTCCGGTTGGCAGCCCGCGCTCGCCGAAGCCGTTCGGCACGCTGATGGCCGGCAACCCTGCCAGGTTCCCAGCGCTACCGAGCGGCAGACGGCGTCCCTTACCGGCATAGTCGTCGAAGCGCATGCTCAGCGGGCTGGCGACGACCGCCGTCGCCGGGTGCACGATGGCGTCGTAGCGAGCCAGCAGCGCCCTCAGCGCCGCGCGCGCCTGTCGCCGGATGCGCATGGCCCGCAGGTAGTCCACCGCGGGGATGGTCAGGCCAGCGTAGCCGCCTGTCCGGTCTTCCGGCGCGGTCAACCCCAGGAGAATGCCGGAATCGAGCATCTCCTCGAAGGCCGAGGCTGCCTCGGCGCTCAGGATCAGCCGGGCCGTCTCGTTATACGGGAAGTCGGGCAGCGTCACGGGTTCCAGGTGGGCGAACTCGCCCAGCACGCCGAGCGCCGCCTCGAAGTTGGCCCGCACTTCAGGCTGCGCGGTCTCCAGACTCTCTTCCAGCACGCCGATCCGGAACCCCTGCGTTGGTTCGTCTTCGGGCCGGTAGCGGAAGCGCTCGGGCGACGTCGAGGGGTCGTTCGGATCCGGGCCGGCGATGGCGTCGAGCACTAGGCCGCAGTCGTCGGCGCTGCGGCACATCGGCCCGATCTTGTCCAGCGTCCAGCTCAGTACCATGCCTCCGAACCGGCTGACGCGACCGTAGGTCGGTCGCCGGCCGGTGATCCCGCAGTAGCTGGACGGGGTGAGGATCGACCCCCATGTCTCCGAGCCGAGGGCGAAGGGCACGGCGCCAGCACCGACCGCCGATCCGGGGCCGCTTGAGGAACCACCGCTCCAGGCGTCGAGGTTCCAGGGGTTGAGGCCAGGCCCGGTCAGCGAGGCGTTCGGCTGCTCGTACCCCATCCCGCCAGCCAGCTCGACGGTGCCGAGCTTGGCGACCAGCACCGCGCCGGTGTCCCGCAACCGTGCGATAGCCGTCGCATCGAAGTCGAAGCGCTGCTCACGTAGCGGCTCGGCTCCCCAGGTGGTCGGGTATCCGGCCGCGGCCAGCAGATCCTTGGCGCCATACGGGATCCCGTGGAGCGGTCCGCGATCGAGCCCGGCGGCCAGTTCCGCCTCCGCGAGCTGGGCCTCGCGGAGCGCTCGCTCTCTGGTAACAGTGACCACCGCGTTGAGCCGCCGACCGACCGTCTCCAGCCGGTCGATGAAGTACTCGGCCAGTTCGGTCGGCGTCGTCTCCCCCGAGCGAAGGAGCTTCCCCAGCTCGCGGATGCTCAGGTAGGCGAACTCGCGGGTTGCCACGGCTCCTGCCTCCCCTCACGGCACGAAGATGAAGTCCGGCTCGTCGGCGTTGTCCAGCGCTCGCTGGCGGAGCGTCGCCGCTGCCTGCACGAGCTGCTCCAGATCCTCGCGGATCTCTTCCCACTGCGGCTCGGTAAACCGGTCCGGAAACCGGTTCCGCAGGCTGGCCAACCGCCGCTCGATCTCGCCGGTCATCTGGGGATCGCTCATGGTTCCCTCCTCCCGCCTGTCTCCGTGGCGCACCTGGCACTATACGGCGGAGACGCGTGGCTGTCAGCACTGCGGAAGCTCGGGCTCGGGACTGCGAAGCCAGCCCGTCTATCGCGCTTATCACGCTCCAGTGAGGCGACTCCGGTCTACTGGCCCTGCCCTTGTGGCGTGGGGATGACGAGCACCTGGCCCGCTTGCAAGGTATTCGGATCGCTGATGTTGTTCGCGTCGATCAGGGCCTGCACATCGACGTTGAATTTCGCGGCGATACCGAAGAGCGTGTCGCCAGGCTGCACCACGTAGGAGGTGGGAGTCTCTCCACTCGGCTGGGAGCCTTCCGGTGTCGAGTTGCCTTCGGGGACAGCGGTCGGTGTCGCGCCGGGGTTTACGGCTGGTCCAGGTGTCGGCGTGACGATCTCGAGCATCACTGGGGACGTGGGAGTCGGTGTGGCGCTCGGTGTCGGAGTCGCCTCCGGTTCGCTCAGGCCGAGGCAGCTCGCCGTCAGCAGCCCGCAGAGCAGAAGCCTCGCCCACCGCAGCACGCGCCAGGCATCGGGTGCAGACCCTTGCCGGCCCATAGCCCCTCCCACTCGAAGCTCGGTCCTTTCCGCCGCTAAGCATAGCAGCGATCGGTGCCGGCCAGTCACCTACCCCTGCTCTGTCCCCGGCTCGGGACCGAAGAGACGCTGCTGCAGGCTCCGGATCCGCTCTCGCCGCTCGCGCTCGGTCGCCGGATCCGGCTCCCAACGCAGCCGGAGGACAGAACCCCTCCGGGTTCCCGTCGGCAGAATGGCGAGCGGGACGACTAGTTGCTGGCCGTCGTCCAGCACCAGCACAGCGAGTAGTTCCCCTCGCTCGTTCGACTCGATCCGGTCCACAGTGGCAATAAGTGCCGGCTCGCTACCCATCGACGGGCCCTCCGCTGACCTGTACCCGATAGCTCGTCCCGTCGCTCTCGATAAGCACCGTGCCGTCGACATCGGTCCGGTAGACAGTGACGCCGGCAGCACGGAGGCGATTGACCACTTCGGCGTGCGGATGACCGTAGGGGTTATCTGCACCGGCTGAGATGACCGCGATCGCTGGCCGCACCGCGTCGATCAGCTCGGGCGTGGTTGAGGTCTGGCTGCCATGATGGGAAACCTGCAAGACCGGTGCGCGTAGCCCGCCGTCCTCCAGCGCGACGAGCTGGCGCTCCGCTGGTGCCTCGATGTCGCCGGTCAACAGGACCGTGACCGCGCCGTGCACGAGACGGACCACCAGCGCGTTGTCGTTGTCCGCGACCTCGCCACTCTCGTCTCGCAGGAGCGGATCGCGCGGCCAGAGGATCTCCAGCCTCACGTGCTCGCCCAGCATGAACGCCTGGCCGCGGCGGGCCCGCTGTGCCGGGATAGAGTGATCGGCCACACGCTCCAGCGTCTCCAGGTATGCCTGGTTGGTCGAGGGCAGCGCGGGATCGACGAAGGTGCCGATCGCGAATGAGTCGAGCACCGCGGGCATGCCGCCGACGTGGTCTTGATCGGGGTGACTCAAGAGCAGGTAGTCGAGCCGGCTTACTCCCCGGGCCTCGAAGAATGGGGCGATGACTTCCCGCACGTCGCGCGCGCTGTTGCCGGCGTCGTAGAGCAGCGCGTGACCGTCAGCCGTGACGACGGCCACGGCCAGGGCCTGTCCGACGTCGAGGAAGGCGATGGTCGTCTGACCGCCACTTGCGGACGGCTCTACGCTGGTACCGCGTAGCCAGCCGGAACGGGCCAGCAGCGTGAGCGCGGCCAGGAGCAGCAGGCCCAGTAGCAGCACCCAGGCCGGCAGGCGAAATCTTTCCCGCCGGGCCCTTCGACCTCGTACCACGGCATCATCCCCGAGGTGTGCCAGGCTGTTGGGGCCGGTCGAGTGCCCGGCTCCGGCGCCACATCAGATAGGTGCGCTGTAGCACCGTCAGATTGGTCGCGATCGCCAGAATCCAGAGAACCCAGACCGGCCGGTTGAGGAGCAGGAACAGCGCCAGCACGACGATCCGTTCAGGTCGCGCGAACAGGCCGGCAGTCAATGGCACTCCGGCTGCCTCGGCCCGCGCGCGGGCGTAGCTGACCATCAGCGAGCCGACGATGGTGGCATAACAGAGCAGCACAGCGACCTCTCCCAGGCCTGCGCGCAGGATATGGACGAGCAGCCCGCCGACGAGGACCGCCTCCGAGTACCGATCCAGCGTCGAGTCGAGGAAGCCCCCGAAGCGGGTGACACGCCGGGTCGCGCGGGCAACCGCGCCGTCCAGCATGTCGAAAGCGCCGGCAAGGAGCGCTAGCACTCCGGCCAGCCTGAGATGACCGGAAGCGATGACCAGAGCCACCCCGAAGTTGAGGAAGAACCCGATCACGGTCAGCGCGTTCGGCGAGAGCCGGGTGCGGGCGACGAACTCCCCGACCCGATGGAGTCGTCCGCGTACGCGGTCGGCCACGATGGAGCTGATCATGGTGTCTCACCACTCCACCAGCCACGCAGCGGGATGCGGGTGATCGACGGCCGGGGAACCGGCGTTGCCGTCTTCCGGATGTCCACGGCCCGCAGTCGCTCGTAGTAGGCCAGCGTCTGCTCGGCGATCACCGACCAGGAAAATCGCTCGGCACGCTGCCGCCCTGCCCGGCCCAGCCGCTCGCGCAGGTCACGGTCGGCCAGCAGGTGCACGAGCGCCAGCGCCAGCGCCTCCGGATTCTTGCGCTCCACCAGCAATCCCTCGACTCCATGCCGGACCACGTAGCGGTAGCCCCGGATGTCGGAGGCGACCACAGGTCTGCCGCTCGCCATCGCCTCCAGCAAGACGATCCCGAAGCTCTCCCGGCCGGTGGCCGGGGAGCAGAACACGTCGCAGGATGTGTAGTAGCGCGGCAGCTCGTGTGGCGCGATCGGCCCGACGAAGTGGAGGTGCGACTCCAGCTCGTAGCGATCGATCAACCACTGGAACCGGCGTGGATCGCCTGGGCCGACGACCAGGAGCAGGCAGGCAGGAAACTCGCGCCGCACCAGCGCCAGCGCTTCCAGGAGATACTTGAACCCTTTCCGCGACTCATTGTACCGGCCGACGAAGAGGATCGTCGGCCGGTCACCGAACCGCTGGATGGGCGGCACATCCGGCCGGAACACCTCCACATCGATCCCGTTCGGGATCAACTCGTAGTGGCCCGGAAAGTAGCGGCTCACGAACTCCAGCGCTGCCGGTGAGACGGCGATCCGTCCATGGAGCTTGCTGAAGAAATGCGCGAGTACCGGTTTGCCGTAGAGATAACCGAGGTTGTGCGAGCGCGCGGCGTGAAAGGTTCCGACGTTGACCGTCCGTGAGTGGAGCAGGACGAGAAGCGGGAGAGCGGGTGCCAGCGGCTCGTGGAGGTGGATGATATCGAACCGCTCCCGCTGGAGCAGGTCTTTGACTTTGCCCGAGACGAAGGGCGAGAGCGTGATACGAGCCGTCGAGCCGTTCGCCGGGATTGGGACAGCCGTCCCGAGCTTGATGAAGTGGCCGTCATCGTGCTCGTCTTCGCCGAGCGAGCGCGGGGTAAGCACGCGCGTCTCGTGCCCACGCTTCCGGAACTGGGCATCGAGGTGCAAGATATGCTCGTTGACGCCGCCGGGGAAGGTGAAGTCGAATGGTGAGACCAGGAGGATCTTCATGGCGCATGCTGTCCCGCATCCAGGCGACCGCCGCATGACCCGAGCTGGCCGGGAGGGGGGATCACGATGAACTGGGCCGCCGCGCTGTTCGCTGCCGGCCTCTGGTGGCTGCTGGCCACTGCCTGGCTTCTGTTGCGACCCAGGCCGCAACCCATGCGTCTCTCCCAGCTCGGACTGCGGCTGCTCCAGGATCTTCTGCCAGGGCTGCTGCTCGGTCTCCTGTTCGGCCGGCTGCTCTGATGCCGCGATCCCCAGGCTTACCGGCCTGCTGCCCCACCGGTCTCTGCTGTCCCCGCTTCGTCCGCCTCGACCGCGCTCTCCGGCACGACGACCACATCCCGGCCGATACTGATCACTTGCGCGATCGGAACCGACTGCCGCCGGCCGAAGAGCCCTGCAAGCCCCACCGGCGCGATCTCGATCGTCGTGAGGCGACCCGATGGCGTGTCGATCTCGCCGCCGGCCACAGTGCCTAGCAGGCGCCCCTGATCGCTTACCACGCGGAGGCTGGTGAATTCTCTGAGATTCAGCAGTTCCCGGTTCGAGTCATCGGACTCTGCCCGCACCACGTCGCGGCCGGGAATCATTGCGGCGTCGGGGCCGATGCTGGTCACCGCGTCCATCTCGACGAAGGTCGTGCGCCCGCTGAGCAGCCCGCCGCTGCTAATCTGCAAGCGCACGACCCGCCGGTCGCCCGGGCTGAGCAGGACATCGGACACCTCGCCGAGCCGCTGGCCGTCCTGGACCGCGACCACCGCCAGTCCCTTGAGGTCTTTGATGTCCACGGTCCACGTCCCTTCCAGGCTCTCCGGCTCGAGTCCTCGATCGTCATCATAACCGAAGGTCGGACCTGTTGTCCCGCGCTGGTCTTGCGCCCTGTCACCTGTCTCTGCCGCAGAATCGGTCGATGCCCCGCTAGCCGCTCACAGGCTGCCGCGGTACAGGCCGCCGTCGACGAGGATCGTCTGGCCGGTCACGTAGCTGGCAGCCGGCGACGCCAGGAAGACCACCACGTTGGCGAACTCCTCGGGCTCGCCGAGCCGCCCCAGGGGGATCCCGCTGGCGCTGTCCTTCAACGCTTCCTCCAGCGTGATCCCCTGGCGCTCCGCGCGCTGCCGGGCCAGATCGACGATGCGGTCAGTGCGGGTAGAACCCGGGCCCACATTGTTGACCCGGATGTTGTACGGCGCCAGCTCGTCGGCGAGCGTCTTGGCGAACCCGACGACGCCCAGGCGGGCGGTGTTCGAGAGAATCAGCCCGCTGATCGGCTGCTTGACCGAGATCGAGGTGATGGTGACGATGCTGCCGCCTTGCCGCTTGAGATAGGGCACCGCTGCCCGGCAGAGCCGGATCGTGCTCATCAAGTTGAGCTGAATCGCGTCGAGGTAGGCCTGCTCGTCGAAGTCCTCGAAGCCACCACCAGGAGGCCCGCCAGCGTTGGTCACCAAGATGTCGAGCCGGCCAAAGTGCCGCACGGTCTCGTCGACGACGCGTTGTACCTGGGCGGAGTCCCGGGCGTCAGCCACCTGGGCCAGGACGCTCGCGCCGGTCTCCTGGCGGAGGCACTCAGCGGCTTCCTCGATCCTCCCAGCATCGCGGGAGAAGATACTGACATAAGCTCCCTCACGCGCGAAGCCGCGCGCGACCGCGTACCCTAGCCCCTTGCTCGCCGCGGCGACCAACGCCACCTTGCCCTGGAGTCCGAGATCCATCGATGTCCTCCCCTCGCCGGACGGACGAACTCTCCGCCGGGGCTGATTGTAACGGAAGGCGTTCGGCTTCCTGTCTCGGCGCGCTCGTGCCTTGAAAACGCGTTTGCCCCGCGTGGTATTATCTTGAACCGCGGGCAGATTGCTTATGTCCACACTATGGTCCGGAAGCCCGTATCGGGTCACCTGAGGACGAGCGGCGGTGGATCGGCGGCGTTACGGACGCAATGGGCGCAACGGTCGTTCTGGCCGGGGTAACGGCTATCCGCCGATCTCCCGCCATGCCGCTCGCGGGCGGCGGGTTCCACCCTGGCTCCTCCGGACGCGATCTCGCAGAAAGCGCAACTCCAGGTGGGATGTGCTGACCCGGGTACTTGCCGGCGCGCTGCTGCTGATGACCTTGCTCATCGTCGGTACCGCCGGCGCGGCCGGCGCGACCGGCCTCTTTGCCTGGTCGTACCTGATGGGCGATCTCCCCTCGCCTGATCAGATCGAGGCTCCCCAGTTCCAGACCACGAAGATCTACGACCGCAACTGGCGGCTGCTCAGCGAGGTGACCGACCCGTATACCGGCTGGCGCTGGGCGATCAGCTATCAAGAGATCATGGATCACATCGAGCAACAGCAGGATGACCCGAACAAGCCTCACCGGGCCTGGATCATCGATGCGACCATCGCTGCCGAGGACGAGAGCTTCTGGGTCAACCCCGGTGTCGAGCCGCGAGCGATCATCCGCAGCTTCATTACGAACCTCAGTGGCGAGAATATTTCCGGGGCCTCGACGATTACCCAGCAGGTCGTGCGCTTGCTCTATCCAGAGAAGATCGGTACCGAGCGCACCTACTCCCGGAAGCTGCGCGAGGCTGTCATGGCGATTCGCTTCACTCGCCACTACACCAAAGAGCAAATACTCGAGATGTACTTGAACAATGTCTATTACGGCAACCGCTCCTACGGTATCGATGCGGCTAGCCAGTCGTACTTCAACAAGTTCGCCTGGGAACTGAGCCTGGCCGAGGCAGCTATGCTCGCCGGCTTACCCCAAGCGCCGAGCATCTACGACCCCACGCAGAACTACGAGCTGGCGAAGGCGCGCCAGCGCTACGTGCTGGAGCGGATGGTCGAGCTGGGCATGATCACGCGGCAGGAGGCAGACGCTGCCTATCAGGAGCCGCTCTTTCCCCAGACGCGCCAGGATCGAACCACGCTCGCCCCGCACTTCGTCAACTTCGTCAAGGAGTATCTGGAACAGCGCTACGGCGCGAACGCGGTCAACCGGGGAGGGTTGCTCGTCCGGACGACGCTCGACCTCTCGGTGCAGGAGACGGCCCAGCAGATCGTCAGCGACTGGGTCTCCCGGTTGTCCGGTTCTCGCGTCAACAACGGCGCGCTGGTGGCGATGCTGCCCTGGAGCGGCGAGATCATCGCCATGGTGGGGAGCGCTGACTTCTACAACGAGGCGATCGACGGGCAGGTCAACGTGACCGATACTCCGCAGCAGCCGGGCAGCGCGATCAAGCCGATCACCTATCTCGCTGCCTTCGAGTCGCTCGGCTGGCATCCGGGGACGGTCATCTTCGACTATGCCAAGACCTGGCGTCTCCCGAACTGCAAGCCATATTCGCCTCGGAACGCCACCGGCCAGCACTACGGCGCCATCACGGTTCGCGAGGCGCTGGGCAACTCGCTCAACATCCCGGCGATCCAGGCGCTCGAGGCCGTCGGTATCCCGGCGATGCTCGACATGGCCCAGCGGTTGGGAATCAAGACATCGTTCTGGCAAGATCCGAATCCGTGCGACCTGTCGATCACGGTCGGCGGGCGCGAGGTGAAGCCTATCGAGCTGACGAATGCCTTCGCGACCATCGCCAACAACGGCCGCTTCGTCCCATACAACCCTATCCTGGAGATCATCGCGCCTGGTAACCAGGTGATCTACCGGCTCGATCGCGCGAACGTCCTCAACCAGGCGGAACAGGTCGTCCGGGCCGAGTATGCCT
>Ga0073929_1001568_pt1 | contig 19552 bp, 16 predicted proteins | sample DewCreD2012metaG_3_FD_76966 | JGI IMG/M metagenome (GOLD analysis project Ga0073929, IMG submission 76966) | Hot spring sediment bacterial and archeal communities from British Columbia, Canada, to study Microbial Dark Matter (Phase II) - Dewar... ... | reverse complement strand
CGATCTTCTCACTGTAGTTCTTCTGCTCGGCGATCTCGCGGCCCAGGAAGATGAGCTCCTCCTTATGGCCCAGGGCGATGGGGCCGAGGCGCTTGCTCATGCCGTACTCGGTGACCATGCGGCGGGCGATGTTGGTGGCCCGCTCGATATCGTTTTCGGCGCCGGTCGTCATCTCGCCAAAGACCAGCTCCTCGGCCACGTGGCCGCCCAGGGCGAAGGCCAGCGTATCCTCGAACTGGGATTTCGACCACAGATAGCGGTCCTCGGTCGGCAGCAGTCGGGTGTAGCCGCCCATCATCCCGCGCGAGATGATCGTGACCTTGTGCAGCGGGTCGACGTTGGGCAGGTAGCGGGCCACCACCGCGTGGCCGGCCTCGTGGTAGGCGGTGATGAGTTTCTCTTTCTCGCTCATCACCCGGCTCTTGCGCTCGGGGCCGGCGATCACCCGGTCGATGGCCTCCTCCAGCTCCTGCATGCCGATTTTCTTTTTGTTGCGGCGAGCGGCCAGGATCGCCGCCTCGTTGACCACGTTGGCCAGATCGGCGCCGGTGAAGCCGGCGGTCTGCTTGGCCAGAACCGCCAGCGAGACATCGCTGTCGAGCGGCTTGCCACGGGTGTGCACCTCCAGGATGGCCAGCCGCCCCCGCACATCGGGCTTGTCCAGAACGATCTGTCGGTCGAAGCGCCCCGGGCGCAGGAGGGCCGGGTCGAGGATGTCGGGCCGGTTGGTGGCGGCGATGACGATGACGTTGGTCGTCGAGTCGAAGCCGTCCATCTCGACCAGGATCTGGTTGAGCGTCTGCTCGCGCTCGTCGTGGCTGCCGCCCAGGCCGGTGCCGCGCTGGCGTCCCACCGCGTCGATCTCGTCGATGAAGACGATGCAGGGCGCGTTGCGCTTGGCCTGGTCGAAGAGGTCGCGGACCCGCGAGGCGCCGACGCCGACGAACATCTCGACGAACTCCGAGCCCGAGATGGAGAAGAAGGGCACCCCGGCCTCGCCGGCCACCGCCTTGGCCAGCAGCGTCTTGCCGGTGCCGGGCGGGCCGACCAGAAGAACGCCATGGGGGATGCGGGCGCCGAGCGAGGCGAACTTCTCCGGATACTTCAGAAACTCGACGATCTCCTGGAGCTCCTGCTTGGCCTCGTCCTGGCCGGCCACGTCGTTGAAGGTCACGGTCGGCTTGTTGCCCATAAACATTCGGGCCCGGCTCTTGCCGAACGAGAGCGCCTGGTTATTGGTCCCCTGGGCCTGGCGCATCATGAACAGGAAGAAGAGGGCGATGAGCACAAACGGCAGCAGCTGGATGAACAGCCCGATCAGGCTGCCCAGTTCGGCCGGCTTGCGGTACTCGATGTCGATGCGGTCCAGGCGCTCGGGTGGGACGCCGGCGGCGTTGAACAACTGGTAGACATCGGTGTTGGGGTCGCGACGGGCGCGCAGTTTGACCGTCGAATCGGTCCGCTCGACGATCAGGGTGTCGCCCTCAACCACAATGCGCTTGACCAATCCCTGCTTGGCCAGACGCGTGACCTCGCTGACCGGGATCTCCGTGGCCTCCCGGCCACCGCTGCTGGGGAAGAGCGAGACGATCAGGGCGATTGCGGCGACCAGGATCAGGAGGTAGATGAAACTGTTGCGCAGCCACTTGGTGTCCATGCGGCGTCCTCCGCCTACCCACGCCATCGGATGCCGGCGGCCTGGCGCGGCGTCCGATCAGCCCGGGAGCCCGCAGCCGTTGGGACGAGGCGAGGCTGGGGTGGTGGATGGTCGGGGGCCCCGGTCTCCGATGGCCATTATAACAAAGTCGCGCCGGCCTGTTCAATCAAGCCGACGGCCGGTAATAGTCTGGCCGCAGAACCCCGATGAACGGCAGGTTGCGGTAGAGCTCGGCGTAGTCCAGACCGTAGCCCACAACGAACCGGTCGGGGATCTCGAAGCCGACGTAGTCGAGCCGCACGTCGGCCTTGCGGGCCTTCTGCTTGTTGAGCAGGGCGCAGATCCGCAGACTGGCCGGCTCCCGCGTCTGCAGGTTCTCGTAGATGTACCGTAGCGTGAGCCCGGTGTCGACGATGTCCTCGACAATGAGAACGTGACGGCCCTCGATGTTGGTGTCGAGGTCTTTGAGAATGCGCACAATGCCGCTGGTGGTCGTGCTGGCCCCGTAACTGGAGACGGCCATAAAATCGAGTTCGACCGGCGCGTCGATGTGGCGGGCCAGGTCGACCATAAACATGATCGCGCCCTTGAGAACCCCCACCAGGATCAGGTCCTGCCCCTGGTAGTCGCGAGTGATCTGGGCACCCAGTTCGCGCACCCGCGCCTGCAGGCGCTGCTCGTCGATCAGGACGGACTCGATAGCGTCAGCGAGATTCGTGACCTTCAGATCCATCGTTTCTCCCATTGTCGCCTTCCCAGTTCTGGCCGATCGACTCATCCGACCTCTCAGGGAGGGGCAGTTCGACGAAACGCAGGCAGAGAACCCGGCGCGTCGTCGGGGTGATCTTCACCCGCTCGTCGAGCCGCTGGCCGGCGACCCAGACGATCTGCTGGCCGTTGTCGACCACCGGGACGAGGTCGCGCAGGTCGCGCGGCACCTTGGCGTCCACCAGGAAGTCCTGGAGTTTCTTCAGCCCGGTCATCCCCAGCGGGATGAACCGGTCGCCCGGTCGGCGCCGGCGCACGATCAGGGTCTCCCCCGCGCGCTCTCCGTCCAGGTCGGCGTGCCAGGGGTCGGTCCAGTCCGGGCAGGGCCGATCCTGAACCCGGGCCACCACCCACCAGTCGGTCCCCGGCACCGCCGTCGCCCCTGGCACCGCGAGCCGAACCCCGGCCAGCGGCAGCCGTTCGATCTCCGGCCGGGCCGGCGCGATCTCGACCCGGTTGTAGCGAATGCGGACCTGCAGTCCCCCCGGCCAGTGGACTGTCGCGCCGGTGCGGCCGGTGACGATGAGTCGTCGGGCAGCCTCGATATGGACCATCGTCAGATCGAGAAGATCGCCACCGACGGTCCGGGCGGCCTGGCGGAGAACCGCTCGCTGCAGAGCGGGGGAGAGCGCCAGCCAGGGCGCCCGTTCCCAGCGGGCGATCCGGTCCTGCACCTGGACGTGATCGGCCCACCAGCGGCTCATCGTGGCGGTGATGACGGCCAGGTCGTCGCGGGCCAGTGCGGCCAGCCGGAGCAGGCTGGCCCGGATGCCGGGATTGTACTGCTCGAGGAGCGGGAGGAGTTCGTGGCGGACGCGGTTGCGCAGGTAGCGGCGCTCCTGGTTGGTGGGATCCTCGCGGGGGGTCAGGCCGATGGTCTGGCAGAGAGCCTGGGTGTCGGCGCGGCCCAGGGACAGAAGCGGCCGGATCACGCGGAGCGTCCAGCGCTGGCCGTCGAGGGAGAGGGTGAGATCGGTGGCCGGCGCCATGCCCTGCAGGCCGTGGAGGCCGGTCCCGCGCAGCCAGTGCAGCAGGACGGTCTCGACCTGGTCATCGCGGGTGTGGCCGACGGCCACCGCCTGGGCGTCGAGAGACTGGGCCAGGCGAGCGAAAGCGCCGTAGCGGGCCAGGCGGGCCGCCTCTTCCAGGCTCAGGTGGCGCTGACGCTGTAGGGCCGGCACGTCCACCCGCACGCTCGTGCAGGGCAGGCCCCACTGCTGGGCCAGGTCGGCGACGAAGGCGGCCTCGGCCGGGGCCTCGGGGCGCAGGCCGTGGTCGACGTAGACCACGTGCAGCGCGCAGCCGAGATCGGCTCGGAGCGCCTGGAGCGCCCAGAGCAGGGCCAGCGAGTCGGCTCCCCCGGAGACACCGACCAGGAGCCGCTCGCCGGGGGCGATGAGCCTCTCCTGCCGAATCATCTGCCGGACCTGATCGCGGAACGTCTGCGGGTCCACCGGCACCGCCGGAAAAAAGAATGGCGACCCGGAACGGTCGCCACTGGTTGCGGGGGTGGGATTCGAACCCACGACCTGCGGGTTATGAGCCCGCCGAGCTGCCGCTGCTCCACCCCGCGTCGCATTTGTATTATACGCCAGACCGGGGCGTCGCGTCAAGGTCTCATCCCGGCCGTGGTCCTCGCTCCCGTCATGCTGGCGGGTCCTCGCCCGGCCTGCACCGGCGCGTCCCTAAGACAGGCCCCGACCGCGGGTCGGGGCAGGAAAACTGGCGTGCAGCGCTGCACGCCAGCGGGAGGAGAACACGCGCCATCGCGTGTCCGTCTCGGGATCGATGGCAAGATCGGTACCAGCCGCTGCCACCCAGCTCGCTTGCGGCCTTTCAGTCGAAGACGATGATCCCCCGGGCGTTCTCGCCCCGGGCCAGGGCGGCGAAGGCCTCGTTGATCTCCTCCAGCCGGTAGCGACGCGTGATCAGCAGATCGAGCGGCAGTCGTCCCTTGAGGTACCAGGTCACCAGCCGGGGGAAATCGAGGGCCGGGCGGGTCGAGCCGTAAAACGATCCCTTCACCGTCTTCTCGTCGCCGGGGATCGTGGCCGGAATCGGGATCTCGGCTCCGGTGGCCGCCATGCCGACAATGACGGTCGTCCCGCCCCGGCTGGTCGCCTCATAGGCCTGCCGGCTCACCTGGGGGAGACCGATCGCCTCGAAGGCGTAGTCCACCCCCTGTCCACCGGTCAGATCGCGGATCGCCTGAACCGGGTCCTCACGGGTGGCGTTGATCAGGTGGGTGGCCCCGGCCGCCCGGGCGAACTCCAGCTTGTTGTCCCGCACGTCCACGGCGATGATCGGGTCGGCGCCGACCAGGCGACCGCCCAGAATGACGTTGAGCCCGACGCCGCCCACGCCGAAGACGGCCATGCTCGCCCCCGGCGGCATCTGCGCGGTGTTGAGGACCGCTCCCACCCCGGTCATGACCGCGCAGCCGATGAGGGCCGCCCGGTCGAGCGGCATCTCCCGGGGAATCGGAATGGCCTGCGATTCGTGGACGACGGCGTACTCGGCGAACGAAGAGACCCGCCCGAAATGGTTGATCGACTGGTCGCCTTTCCGCAGGCGGGAGGTTCCGTCGGTCAGCACATGTGATCCCCCGGGGAAGCCGTTACAGAGATGCGGTCGTCCGCTGAGGCAGTAGCGACAGCGTCCGCAGGTGGCGACGAACGAGAGGATCACGTGGTCTCCCGGGCGGACTCGTGTCACCCCCGGTCCAACCTCTTCGACGATCCCGGCCGCCTCGTGGCCCAGCACGACCGGGAGCGGCACGTGGGTCCACGAGCCATCGACCACGTGGTAGTCGCTGTGGCAGACCCCGGTGGCGGCGATCCGGACCCGCACCTCGCCGGCCCGGGGTGGCTCCAGCGTGAGGTCCTCGATCACCAGCGGCTGTTGGGCCGCGTAGAGCACGGCGGCCCGCATCTTCGCCCCCTTTCCGGCGGTCCTCCGCCGCTCAAAACGTCGTGGTCAGGTCCAGCGCCCGGCCGCAGCGAGCCGATTCCATAGCCTTGAGCATGATCTCCAGGACGTGGCGGGCGTGTTCGGCGCTCAGGACCGGCTGGCGTCCTTCGAGCAGGCAGTCGACCAGGTGCTCGACGATGATGCCCCGACCGTACTGGCGGGCGCGTTCCTCGGCCTGCTGCTGCAGCCGTCGCCACCGGGGCGTCACCCAGCCATCCAGTCCGGGGACCACGTCCAGCCGGAAGAGTTCTATGGGGGGTGCTCCCTGCTCGCGAACCGCCATCCAGTCGGCCAGGAGCAGCGTGCCGGCGCGTCCGTAGATCTCCAGTTGCGGCCCTTTAGCGGCGTTGACATTGAACGTGGCGTCGACGACGGCGAAGGTCGCCTCGCCGAAGTCGAGCATCAGCAGCGTGTTGTCATCGGCCGTGACCTCAATGGTCTTGCCCTTGAAGGGACCGCCGCGCACCACCCGCACCGGCTCGGTGATGCCCGAGAAGGCCACGACCCGCCGGGCTGGACCCAGGAGGCCGGTGATGTCGTGGAGGCCGTAGACGCCCATATCGAAGAGCGGTCCGGCCCCGGCCTGGTAGAACCAGGTCGGATCGCCCGGCCAGTCGGCGGCGGCCGGTCCGCCGTGGGAGCTGCGCACGCGGGCGAAGCAGACCTTGCCGATCGCCCCCTCCTGAATCAGCCGGCGGGCTTCCTGCCGCTCCGGTCGGAGCATGTTCGGCGGGGCCACGACCACAGTGAGCCCGCGGGCCCGGGCCAGATCGATGATGGCGTTGGCCTCCTCCAGAGTGGTGGCGATGGGCTTCTCGACGACCACATGCTTGCCGGCCCGCAGGGCGGTCAGCGTCGTCAGGCCGTGGACCGGGATGGGGGTCAGGTTGACGACGGCGTCGATGTCGGCCCCCTCCAGCATAGCCTCGAGCGAGGGGTAGACCTCGGGGATGCCGAACTGACGGGCCACCGCCTGGGCCCGTTCGATCACCGGGTCGGCCACGGCGACGACCCGGATCTTCTCGCTGAGTTTGACCATCCCCGGGAGATAGCCAAGCGGTGAGGTGGCCACCACTCCGCAGCCCAGAACGCCGACCGGAAGCGGTAGACGTGGCATCGGCGGAACTCCTCCTCGGACGAAGGGCATGTCCTGTCCCGGGACAGGCAGCGCCATTGTAGCAGGCAACCTCTCCGGAGACAAGCCGGCCCCGCTTCGAGCCCGGCGCCTTCGGCCTCGTGGCGGAGGACCGGGCCGTGGCGCCGTCGGCAGGTGGGGCTGAACCCCCCGTGGGGCCCTGGGCGCTTGCAGGGGATGTTCCTCGGCCCGGGGGATCAGGTGTTCCCGGTCGCCGAAGAGACCGCCGGTCTCTCCCCGAGGGGGAGGAGGAGCGGACGGCGCGCCGGCGTGGTCAGACGATAGCGAGCATCCGCTGAATGGCCGTCCGGGCGCGGGCGGCGATCTCCTCGGGGACGGTGACCCGATAGACCAGATCCCGGAGCGAGCGATAGAGTTTCTCCAGGGTAATCATTTTCATGTACTGGCAGACGGCTGATTCGCTGACCGGGTAGAAGGCCTTCTCGGGGTTCTCTTTGCGCATACGGTGCAGCACGCCTATTTCGGTGGCCACGATGAACTCGCGGGCTGGCGACTGCCGGGCGTGGCGGATCATCCCCTCGGTCGAGAGGATGTAGGCGCCCCGGCCGGGGGTATCGCCGGTCGCCAGGGCGTACATGCACTGCGAGACGCAGCCGCACTCCGGGTGGATCAGGAACTCGGCCTCCGGCCGCTCCTGGCGCATCCGGTTGATGTCCTCGGCGCGGATACCGGCGTGGACGTGGCATTCGCCCAGCCAGAGGTGGAGTCGGCGCCCGGTCACCCGCTCGAGATAGGCCCCCAGGAACATGTCGGGGAGGAAGAGAATCTCTTTCTCGGGCGGGATGGCCTGAATGACCTTGACCGCATTGCTGGAGGTGCAGCAGTAGTCGGCCTCAGCCTTGACCTCAGCGGTGGTGTTGACGTAGGCCACCACCACCGCGTCGGGGTGCTCCGCCTTCCAGCGGCGCAGGTCCTCGGCGGTGATCGAGGCGGCCAGCGAGCAGCCGGCCTCCGGGTCGGGGATGAGCACGGTTTTCTCCGGGCAGAGGATGGCCGCCGTCTCGGCCATAAAGTGCACGCCGCAGAAGACGATGACGTCGGCGTCGGTGCGGGCGGCCGCCTGGGAGAGGCCGAGGGAATCGCCGACGAAGTCGGCCAGGTCCTGGATCTCCGGGATCTGGTAGTTATGGGCGAGGATAACGGCGTTGCGCTCCCGCCGCAGGCGCTGGATCTCCTCGACCAGGGCGGTGCGGTCCAGCGTGCGCTCCATAGGGTCGCCTCCGGAGCGCCGAACCCGGTCGAGCCGGTGGACGCTCCGGTCTTATTCTACCGGCTGTCTTGACATCTGTCTACTCGCCGGTGCCGCGCGGGTCACCGCATGCCCTGAAGGACGATCCCCTGGACGAAGAACCGCTGGCCGACGAAGAAGAGCACAATGACCGGGAGGACGGCCAGCGTCGCCATCGCCATCATGATGTGCACCAGATCGAACCCCTGCTCGGTCTGGAAGGCGCGCAGCCCCACCGCCAGGGTGAAGAGATGCTTGCTGGAGAGGTAGATGAGTGGCTGGGTGAATTCGGTCCAGTGGGAGGTGATGCTGTACATCGCGACCACGCCCAGGGCCGGCTTGGCCAGCGGCATGGCGATGTAGCGATACAGATCAAAGAACCCGGCTCCATCGATCTTCGCCGCGTCGTCTAGCTCGACGCTGATGGTCATAAGGAACTGGCGGAGCAGGAAGATGTGGAGGGCGGAGCCAAACCAGTGGGGCACGATCAGGGGCAGGTGAGTGTTCACCCAGCCGAGCACCCAGAAGAAGATAAAGTGCGGGATCAGCGTCACGTGGGCTGGGAGCATCAGAGTGGCGAGCAATACGATGAAAAGCACATCACGACCGCGGAAACGCAGTCGGGCAAAGCCAAAGGCGACCAGTGAGCTGGAGATCAGGTCGCCAAGCGTGGCCAGGAGAGTGACCTTGATCGTGTTCCAGAAAAAGAGGTGGGTCGGTTGAATAGTCCAGGCCCGCCAGTAGTTCTCGATCTGGATGGGATTTGGGAGCCACTCTGGCGGAAAGACAAAGACCTGGGCCTGGGTCTTGAGGGAGCTGGAGAGCATCCAGACGAAGGGCGTCATAAAAAGGATCGCCCCGCCGTAGGCCAGGATCGCCCAGATGGCTGTGAGGGGGAGGTCGCGTAGCGATCGCGCGACCTCCCACCGGGCTATCCTCGCACGTGGGAGAGAGAGAAGATTCATCCGGTCCTCCCCGCCTTGCGTAGCTCGCCCTCATAATAGACCCAGACTGCCGAGGAGCGGAAGATAAGTAGCGTGAAGGCTAAGATAAGCATAAAGAGCACCCAGGCCACCGCCGCGCCGTAACCGAAGTGAAACTCCTGGAAGGCCTTACGGTAAATGTAGAGAACCATGGTCAGGGTGGCGTTGTTGGGTCCACCGGCCGTCAGGATATAGGCGTTGAGGAAAACCTGGAACGAGCCGATGATCCCCACAACCAGGCTATAGAAAATTGCCGGCGAGATCATGGGGAGGGTGATGGCGATGAACTGGCGCAGCGGTCCGGCGCCGTCAATGGCCGCCGCCTCGTAGAGCTCCTGGGGCACGCCGCGCAGGCCCGCCAGGTAAATGAGCATGGCCTGGCCCACACCCCAGAGACTGATCAGCATCAACGAGGGGAGCGCCCACTCCTCGCTGTAAAGCCAGCGGGGCCCGCGAATGCCCAGCATCGCCAGCCCGGCATTGAGCAGCCCGTAATCCGGGTTGAGGATCCAATGCCAGAGAAGAGCCACCGCCACCCCGGTGGTGACCGCCGGGAGATAGTACAGTGTGCGGAGCGCCCGGACGCCAAAGCGCTCCCGATTAAGCAAAAGAGCGATCGCCAGCCCCAGAGCGATGACAAACGGCATCCGGCCAATCGCGTAGATCGCCGTGTTCTTGAGCGCAATCCAGACGAGGTCGTCGGCTAAGAGATCCTGGTAGTTTTGAAGACCGACAAACCGGGACTCGGCCAGGGCGAGAGGATCAACTTTGAAAAAGGAGAGGCCGAAGGCGATGGCCATCGCCTCCAGTTGGAAGATAAGAAATCCAATCAACCAGGGGGTAATGAAAAGAAAGCCGGCTATCTCCTCACGGCGACTGTAGGGCAGGTGGCGGTACCAGCCGAGCATTGTCGCCTCACGGTTAGCCACGCTGTACCTTCTCCGCCGCTGCCTGCATCTTTTGCATCGCCTCTTCGACGGAGATCTTGTTGAGAATAAACAGCTCCTCCATAATCGGGTTCAGAGCGTTCCACGTCTCGGCTGCCTTGTTCCAGAGCGAGCGCGGATCGGGCCGCGCCTCATCCATGGTGTCGGCGGCGGCGCTCTTCAGATTGTACTTCGGGTAAGCAGCCACCCAGTCACTGATCGGCGACTTGCGGGCTGGTGGCAGACCAGCCATTTTGGCGCGCAGACGCATGATATCCGGTGTCGTCAGGTGGTAGATCGCCTGCCAGGCCTCGTCCGGGTGCTTAGAGCCTTTGTAGATGAAATAGCCATCCATCGAACTTCGCTGGCCGCGTCCACCTGGTCCTTTCGGCGGTGGGAGAACGTCGAACTCGAACGGCAATCCCTCGGGAATGAGCGCGAAGAGATGCGTACCGTCGAAAAGGGTGCTGAGCTTCCCCGCCCAGAAAGCATCCGAGCCGCTCAGGCCACCCATATCGCCGCTCGTCACCGGGGCGACCTTGTGCTTCCAGGGAATGTCGTGGACCCACTGGAACGCTTTTATCGTCTCCGGCTTGGTGAAAGTGAATTTCGTGATATCGTTCGGGTCATTGATCTGGCCGCCGAGTCCCCAGATGTAACTGATAATGCGAATGAACGCCGCGATCCACGGTGTGTAGTTACCCCAGCGCTCAACCCGGTCACCGCTCCGCTTGTGCAGCTTGATGATAAACTGCAGAAACTCGTCGTGATTGTAATCGTTAGAGGGGATTTTAGCGCCAGCCTCCGCTACAGCGTTCTTATTGTAATAAAGGACATTGACGTTAATATATTGAGGAAGAGCCAGCTGTTTGCCCTGCCAGCTCATTCCCTCCCACTGGCCCTTAAAAAAGTCATTGACCTCCTCGGGCTTCATGTGGCGCTGAACGTAATCGGTCAGCTCTCTGAGCTGACCCTTCTGCTGGTAGGTCCGGAACCAGTGCCCGAACACCGCCGCCACGTCCGGCGCCGCCCCGGCGGCCATTGCCGCGGTCAGTTTCTGCTCCCAGTCGGCCGGGATCGGCTCCGGCTGGACCTTGATCTTGGGATGAGCCGCCTCAAAGAGCCGAACCCACTCTTCGACGAACTTCTGGTAGCGGGGGTCTGCCCGGTCCATCACCCGGATGAGCACCTGCCCGGGCGCCGCCTGGACCTGCTTGACCGGCACCGGCGTCGGTGTGGGCGCCTCGCCCGGCTTGCCCGGAGCCGGCGCCTTCTCCGCGGGCGTTGGCGTCGCGGATGGCGCCGGCGCGCAGGCCACCCATCCACTACTCAGAAGAACTGTCCCCACACCCCCCAGGACCATTCTGCCCAGCAGATGCCGTCGCGAAAGCCTCTGGACCATCGCCTTTTCCCCCGACCGTGCGCGATGATTGACAGGCCTCATAGAAGGGGCCCTTTCTCTTGCCCATTATAAGGCCAACCAGGCGATACGTCAAGGGGGTTTATGCTGAGTCTGCTGAAATCTCCGCCGGGGTGACCGCCAGCCTCACGTCCCTCCCGACCCCGTCCAGCGGCCGGACGGGGTCAGGAGACCAGTATCCGGTTTCAGCCGGACCTCTTGACGGGCCTGCGCGCCGGTGCAACAATCGGCGGTGCGGGACCTGGAGCGTGGGGAGGGAGAGCCATGGGGCTGACAGCGGCTGACCTGCACGGGGTGATCCCGGCCATCGTGACCCCCTTCACCGAGGACGGCGAGCGCCTCGATGAGGCCGCCCTGCGGGCTATCACCCGCTATGTCCTGGACGGGGGCGTCCACGCCATCATGACCACCGGCGGCACCGGCGAGTTTCCCCACCTTACCGCCGAGGAGCGGACAGTGGTCACCCGGATCGTGGTGGACGAGGTCGCCGGGCGCGTCCCGGTCATCGCCGGGACGGCCGCCTGCAGCACCCGCGAGGTGCTGCTGCTCTCCGAGGCGGCCGCCCGGGTCGGCGCCGCGGCGGTCATCGTCACCGCCCCCTACTACTTCCGCCTGCCGCTCTCCGCCCTCTACCAGCACTACGTGACGATCGCCCGGCGCTCGCCACTGCCGGTCGTGGTCTACAACAATCCCCTCTACACCGGCAACGACCTGCCCCCATCCCTGATCCTCGATCTGGCTCAGGTCGAGGGGATCATCGGCCTCAAGCAGAGCAACCCCGATCTGGGGCTGCTGGTCGAGATCGTCCGCCAGGTCGGTGACCGCTTCAGCGTCCTGACCGGCATCGACAGCCAGTTCTATCCCAGCCTCTGCGTCGGCGCCCGGGGTATCTTCTCAACGGCTGCCTGTGTGGTCCCCCGCCAGATGGTCGAGCTCTACGCACTCACCCGGGCCGAACGGCACGCCGAGGCCCGGACTCTTCATCTGCGTCTGCAGGCCCTGAATCGCTTTCTGGAGTACGACCCCGGCTACGTCGCGCCCTGCAAAGAGGCGCTGGCGATGATCGGTCTGCCGGCCGGCCCGGTCCGGGCGCCGCTCCCCAGCCTGACACCGGCCGAGCGCGAGGCCCTGCGCCAGGCCCTGGCCGAACTGGGGCTTCTCCCCGCTCCCGCCGTCTGAGCTCTTCAGGACTCCTCGGGGGTGGCGATCCCGGCGGCCAGCAGCCGGTCGTAGGTCTGATCCAGCAGTTCGGGGATGAGGCGCACGCCGGCCAGGACCGGCATGAAGTTCGTGTCGCCGCCCCAGCGCGGCACCACGTGCAGGTGGACGTGGTCGGCCACCCCGGCCCCAGCCACCCGACCGATGTTCACCCCGACGTTGAACCCCTCGGGGTTGAGGGCCCGGCGCAGCACCCGCAGGCTGTGCTGGAGCAGACGCATCAACTCGCCGGCCACCTCGGCTGGCAGGTCCTCGAGGCTGGGGACATGGAGATAGGGCACGATCATCAGATGCCCGTTGTTGTAGGGGTAGAGATTGAGGATCAGAAAATTGTGGGCGCCTCGGTAGAGAATGTAGTTTTCGCGGTCGCGGTTCTCGCGGACCTTGGTGCAGAAGATGCAGTCTCGGGGCTTCTCGCCCAGGATGAAGCTCAGCCGCCAGGGCGTCCATTTGACGCGAAATCCCATCGGTCCTAGTCCCGCAGGAGATGCCGGTAGACCGCCACCAGGAGTTCGGCCCGCTGCTCCCAGGAGAACTGGCTCTCGGCCCGCCGGCGGAGGGCCCGGCCGATCTCCCAGCAGGCCGTCTCGTCGTCCAGCAGGGCCAGGATTTCCTCGGCCAGGCCCTCGACGTCGCCGGGACGGGCGTAGACCCCCAGGTCTCCCAGGATCTCCTGACTGGCTGGCAGTTTGTAGGCGACGGTCGGCAGGCCCACCGCCATGTAGTTCAGCAGTTTGCCGTTGCCCTCGGTTCGGGCCAGCTTGGGCGAAACGGCGATGTCTCCCAGGCTCAGGAGCGCCGGCGCCTCTTCGTAAGGCACCCGTCCGGTGAAGGTGACCGCGTCGGCGATCCCCAGGCTCTGGGCCACCGTCCGGTAGTGGTCCTGGCCCGGATAGCCCATCAGGAGAAAGTGCACATCGCGCCGGACCGCCAGCACCCGAGCCGCCGCCTGTAGAAGATGCCCGCTCCCCTGGTACTCGGCCAGGAGCCCCAGGTAGACCACTACCTTACGGTCCAGGGGGATGCCGAGGCGCTGTTTGTGGGCCAGCCGCTCGGCCAGCGGCACCATCCAGCGGGGCCGGAAGCGCTGCAGATTCACCGCGTCCGGCACCGGCACGATCTTGTGCGCCGGGCAGCCGAAGTAGCGGACCAGAAGACCCGCGCCGTGGCGGGTGCTGGTGATGATCATGTCCGGCAGATGGGTGATCAGCCGCTCCAGCCTCCGCAGTGGTCCATAGAGCGGGCTGTCGCGCCGCAGGAAGTGGTGGTCGATCATCTCGCTGACCAGACTGCCCTGGAAATCGAAGACCAGCGGCGCCCGCCAGAGTCGGCTGAGGGGGAAGCCCAGGAGCGCTCCTTCGTGGAGGTGGGCGTGGACGATGGCCGGAGAGCAGCGCCCGGCCTCGACCAGCGCGCGCAGGCCGAGCAGGATGTCATAGCAGAGCTTGCGTTTAGAGGAGCCGACCCGGATCGTCTGGAGCCCCGGCAGGCCGGGCGCCCGCCGGACCGTCAGACCGGGCAGGTCGCGCCCGCTCGGATAGGTGCAGATCGTCACCTGGTGCCCCAGGGCCTGCAGGGCCAGCGTCTCCTCCAAAATACGGACGTGGCAGCCGTAGTCGGCGAAGAAAGGTGTGGGGGCCAGGGCCAGGACACGGTACCCTGGCGCCCCAGCGGCGGACCGGTCAGTCCGACTGGTCAGGGGGACCGGACTCGGTCGCATCGGTCAGCGCTCGCGACGGACCAGAAGTCGGTGGGCCGCCCGCTGCTCCCGCCGGTAACGCCACCAGAAGCGGAGCAGTTCGCGGAAGGCACGCAGGATGACGTCCAGCCGCGCCCCGGTCGCCCGCCCGGCCTGGCGGGGCCGGTGGGTCACCGGCACCTCGCGGATGCGGTAGCCCAGACCGCGGGCCCGGACCAGAAACTCGGCGCTGAAGGTCGCCCCGCGCGATTCGACAACCACCCGCTCCAGCACCGAGCGGCGGAAGAGTTTGAAGGCGCAGTCCACATCGCGGGCGGTGTAGCCGAAGAGCGTGTTGATGAGCAGGTTCCAGCCGAAACCGTTCAACCGCCGGATGAACGGGTCGCGGCGCGGGGCCCGGTAGCCGATGACCAGATCGGCCCCGTCCAGGGCCGCCAGCAGCCGCTCCAGTTCGGCCATCACAAACTGCCGGTCCGAGTCGGTGAAGAAGACCAGGTCGAGCCGCGCCGCCGCGAAGCCCGAGGCCAGAGCCCCGCCGTAGCCCCGGTTCGTCGGGTGGCGGACCAGCCGAACGCGCGGGTTCTCGGCCGCCAGCGCCTGGACGATCTCGGCCGTTCGGTCGCGGCTGCCGTCGTCGACCACGATGACCTCGTAGTCGTCGGCCAGCCGGCCGGCGACCGCGACGGCCTCGCGCACCGCCGCGGCGATGTTGGCCTCCTCGTTGTACGCGGGCAGGACGACGCTGATCCCGGTCACAGAGAACACCGCCCGGCCGCTATTCTAGCGAAAGACCAGCGGCCACGCAACCCGCGCTGTGGCTTCCCCGTTCGCCTCTCTGAGGAGGGCATGGCTCGGGCCACTTTCTCGAAATCAGCCGGGCTGGAGTTCTACCGCACATCCGCTCGCTGTTCGGAAACAGCCGGACAGCGATGCCCTTTCTGTGCTATGGTAGAGGGGTGATGCGGAGACCAAAGGCCTGGCTGCGGTTCTGGCGCCTTGCTCTGCTGCTCGTCGGCCTCGTCGGGGGGCTCCTGACCGGGGAGCAGGCGGCGGCCGAGCCTCCGCCGCGCCCGCACTACCGCTTTGTGATCACCCTCCCGGCCGTCGGCGCCCCGGTCCACGTCCAGCAGCGCCTGCTGTTCCCCGATCGGTCCGGCGAGACGCTGGACCAGCTGGTCCTCCTTGCCGTCCCCGCCCACTACGGTGCCTTCCACCTGGAGAGCGCCACGGTCGACGACCAGCCGGTGCGGCCCCGGCTGCAAGGGATAGTGCTGACCGTGCCGCTGCCCCAGCCGCTTCCCCCCGGCGAGAGCCGGCGTCTCGACCTCATCTACACCCTGACCGTCCCCTCGCCGGGCACGCTGCGCTTCGGCCAGTCCCAAGGGGTCCTGGCCCTGGGCAACTGGTATCCGGTGCTGGCCGTCTACCGCCCCGGCACCGGCTGGCTGACCCATTCCTATACCGAGGTCGGTGACGCCTTTGTCACCGAGGTCGCGGACTACGAGGCGACGGTCATCACCGACCCAGCGGTCGTGGTCGCCCCCAGCGGCCAGGTGGTGGCCCGTGCTGATGGCCGCTGGCAGATCAGCGCTCCACAGGTCCGCGACTTCGCCCTGGCCCTCTCGGCCCGCTACGTTGTTCAGGAGCGCGACCTGGGGCCAATCCGCCTGGTCGCCTACACGCTGCCAGAGCATCGCGCGGGCGGCCAGGCCTATCTCCGCTGGGCCGCCGAGACGCTGGACTGGCTGCAGGGCTGGCTGAGCCCCTACCCCTGGTCGACCCTGCGCCTGGCCGAGACGGTGAGCCCCGACCCTCTCGGCGTGGGACAGGAGTACCCGACGCTCATCTTCCTCAACCAGCGCTCGACCGCCCAGCCTGCCGATAGCGCTGACGGTTACCTGGCCTACCTTGTCACCCACGAGGTCATCCACCAGTGGTTCTACGCGCTGGTTGGCAACGACCAGGTGCGCGAGCCCTGGCTGGACGAGGGGATCACCGTCCACCTGAGTTACCAGTTCCTGCGGGCCCGCTACCCCTCGCTCTACCCGGCCGCCTGGAACCGTTTGATCCAGAGCTACCAGGCCGGTCGGACCGTCTGGCCCGACCGGCCGCTCGACGCCACGATCTACGAGTTCGCCAACGATACCCACTACTTCACCATCCTCTACCGCAAGGCCGCCCTTTTCCTGGAGGACCTGCGCCAGCGGATGGGCGACGCCGCTTACACCCGCGCCCTGCGCCGCTACGTCCAGACCTACGCCGGCCGGCTGGCGACGACCGGCGACTTTCTGGCGATCATGGCTGCCGAGAGCCCGGTCGAGATCGAGACGCTGGTGGCCCGCTACTTCCGCCGGCCCCAGGCCACGCTGCCCACACCCACCCCACGGCCCGCGCCCATCCCCACCGCCACGCTGACACCCGTGCCACCGCCCGCGCCGACCGCGACACCCACAACGACGCCCTCGCCGACGGCCACCGTCACCCCATCGCCGACCCCCTCGCCGATGCCCACGCCGTCGACGACGCCGACTCCGACCCCCACCACGCCGACCCCGGCGCCTCCCACCGCAACGCCTTCTCCGACGCCGACCGTCTCTCTCCCGCCGGCGGAGGGTGGGCCGCCGGGCCCGGCGATCCTCCGGCTGGTGGCCGTCGGGCTCGTCGCCGGTCTGACCGGCGGATTCCTGGCCTGGCAGGCCCGACAGACGGTCCGGCGCCGCTTCTGACAGGCCCGACGGGCCTGTGCTATCATAGACCTGCCCAGAGGGGAGGGGAGATCGTGAACGTGATGCGCTACACCGTGATCGACGAGCGGGGAACCGTCAGTTTCGTCGCCGACTGCGCCGCCCTCCTGCCGATGGTCAGCGCCTGCGCGGACGGGGCCCAGACCCTGGAGGACCTCCTCGAGGCCGTCGACCGGAGTGGCTTCCCGCTCAAAGAGTACGTCACCTCGGGGCTGGCTGTCTTCGACGAGCACAACAGCCCGACCAACCTGCGGGCCATCCACGCGGCCATCGCCTACTTCCCCCCGCACGAACTGCCGGTCTTCCGCGTCCTGGACGACATCACCCGTCAGGCCAGCCTGCAGCCGGTCAAGGCCGGAGCCATTATTTTCAATCTGCCCCGCCGGCGGATCATCCAGCTCCAGAACAGTTACGCCGAGATCCGGCGTATGGGAACGCGTATGCGCCGGCTCCAGCGCGCCGGCTGGCAGGTCCTGCCCTGACACCCACCCCGAAGCGGGGTCCGACGATGAGACTGCAGGGAAAGGTCGCGCTCATCACCGGTGGGGGCGGGACGATCGGCGGGGCTCAGGCGCGCCTCTTCGCCCAGGAGGGCGCGGCGGTGGCCGTGGCCGATCTCTTCCCGGAGAAGGCCCGGGCCGTCGCCCAGGAGATCGTCGCCCGGGGCGGTCGGGCCATGGCCCTGAAACTGGAGGTGCGCTCGGCCGCCGAGTGGCAGGCGGCGATGGCGGCCACCGAGCAGGCCTTCGGGCCGATCACGATCCTCTGTAACAACGCCGGGGCCAACTTCCGCACCAGTTTCGATGACCACACCGAGGAGATGTGGCGGACAATCCTCGATACGATTCTGACCGGCTCATTCCTGGGGATCAAGGCGGTGGTCCCTGCAATGCGCCGGGCTGGCGGTGGGGTCATCGTCAACCTGGGCTCGCTGGCCTCCATCCGCCCCGGTCCCGGCAGCCCGGGCTACGCGGCGGCCAAGATGGGGCTGGTCAGGCTGACCTGTTGCGCGGCCCTGGCCTACGCCCGCGAGAATATCCGCTGGGTGATCGTCTCGCCGGGCCACGTCGACACCCCGTTTCTCCGGGAGAACACCCCCTACAGCCCCAACGACGCTACGACCGGCATCAACAACCCCGAGAACTACCAGCGCCGGCTCCAGCAGACCCCGCTCGGACGACTCCAGACCCCCGAGGATATCGCCCGGGCGGTTCTCTTTGTGGTCTCTGACGAGGCGGCGATGATCACCGGCTCGATGATCACGGTCGACGGTGGGGCCGCTCTCCTGTAAGGCTGGCGTGAGGAGAAGAGGAGTCCGGTGCCCTTGGCGGCTGGCTCGCCGGGCCGCCGGTCTCTAGAGGGTGAGCCCCAGGCGGGCCAGCAGCCGCTGGGGGTTCTCGGTCAGGACGGTGGCGGCCTCGGCCGGCGTCAGCCCCGCCCCCCGGGCTACCCGCTGGGCGAAGTCGGCCGAGAGCAGATCGCCGGGGGCGTGGCCGTCGCTGTCCACCAGCAGCAGCGCCCCGGCCGCCCGGGCCACCTGGACGATGTGGCCGTTAGCCAGGCAGTGGCCCCGTCGAGCGCTCAGTTCGAGGAAGACCCCGTTCTCGGCCGCGTAGTGGGCCTCATCAGGGGTGAGCAGCCCCGGGTGGGCCAGGATATCCACCGCCCGGCAGCGGACGGCCGCCAGATTGGTCCCGGGCACGACCGGCTCGACCGGCGTTTCGCCGTGGACCACGATGAGCCGGGCCCCGGCCGCCCGGGCCGCCTGGGCCAGGTCGGGGATGGTCTCCGGGGGGACATGAGTGATCTCGACACCGGGCAGGGCCAGGATGTCCCAGTGGGCCTGGCAGAAGGCGCAGTCCTGGGCCAGCTGTCGCACCACCCATTCAACGTTGCCCGGACCGACGTGGTCGGTCACCGCGATCACGCGATAGCCCTGGACCACCGCCCGGCGGATGAGTTCCACCGGCGCGAGGTCGCCGTCGCTCAGAAAGGTGTGGGTGTGAAAATCGAAGACCATCGCTGGCTCCCTGTGACGCAGAGTAAAACCTCGGTTAAAAGGCGCCGGCGGCGGGGGACAGCCGGTTGTCAATCGGCTGAGAGCCGGCTATAGTGGGCACCCGACTTGCCAGTGTTCGGACCAGACGCAGAGGACCGCCCGATGCGCCGTTCACCCTGGATCGCCCTGCAGCCGCTGCTGCTCATCCTGCTGGCTCTGGCCTGGAACCACCGTGGCGGTCTGGCCGGCCCGGCCGACCCGGCCTCTGGGCCACGGGCGAACGCTGCGGCGGTCGTAACACCGACCGTTCCTCCCTCTCCCACCCCAACCCAGCCGCCCGCCGCCCGGCTGGGCGGCCCGCTCTTCCGTCTCTGGACGGCGGCCACCCCGACCCCCGTGCCAACGCCCACGCCGACGGCGACTCCCACCCCGCTGGCCCCGGTCCGGGTAGGGGACGCTCCGCCGCCGGCCGTCACCGCCCGCAATGTGGTCGTCCTGGACGAGGACTCTAACATGGTCCTCTACGAGCGCGCAAGCCACGAGCGGGTGGCCCCGGCCAGTCTGACCAAGATCGCCACCGCCCTCGTCGCCCTCGACCTGGCCCCTCTCACCCAGCGCGTCCGGGCCGTGTTCGACCCGGCTGTGCTCTGGGACAGCACGGTGATGGGGCTGCGGCCGGGCGATGAGCTCAGCCTCGAAGACCTGCTCTACGGGTTGATGCTCCCCTCGGGCAACGACGCCGCCCTGGCCATCGCCACCGGTCTGGCCGGGAGCGAGGAGCGGT
>Ga0073929_1001541_pt1 | contig 19890 bp, 20 predicted proteins | sample DewCreD2012metaG_3_FD_76966 | JGI IMG/M metagenome (GOLD analysis project Ga0073929, IMG submission 76966) | Hot spring sediment bacterial and archeal communities from British Columbia, Canada, to study Microbial Dark Matter (Phase II) - Dewar... ... | reverse complement strand
TGGCCGCCAACCGGGGGATTCATATCTGGCTGGAGAAGCCCTTCGCCGCCCGGCTCGCCCAGGCCGAGCGCATGCTGGCCGCCGCCCGGGCCAACGGGGTGCTGCTGATGGTCAACTGGCCAACCGCCTGGCACCCGGCCATCGTCCACGCCCTCGAGCTGGCCCGGCAGGGAGTGGTGGGCGAGATCTTCCAGGTCAGGGTGCGGATGGGCCACACCGGGCCCAAAGAGTACGGCTGCTCCGAGTACTTCTGGCGCTGGCTCTACGACCGGCAGCTGAACGGCGCCGGGGCCTATATCGACTACTGCTGCTACGGCGCCAATATCATCCGCTATCTCCTGGGCCAGCCCACACGGGTGATGGCCATGGCCGGACGGCTCCAGAAAACCTCCATCACCGTCGACGATAACGCGGTGCTCCTCACCCGGCACCACCACGCCATCGGCATCGCCGAGGCCTCGTGGACCCAGGTCGGCCAGCGCCCCACCGGCGGACCGATCATCTACGGCAGCGACGGGGTGATCATCGTCCACCGTGAAGGCGGCACCCGCGAGGGCCACGTCGTCCGAACCGGCCAGGTCGAGGTCATCACCCGCCAGAAGCCCCAGGGCGAGATCATCGATCCGCCCGAGCTGCCGGTCGGCCGGCGCAGCGCCACCGAGTTCTTCCTGCGGGCCCTGGAGACCGGCGAGCCGATCACGGGGCTCTGCAGCGACCTCATCGCGCGGGACACCCAGGAGATCCTGGAGGCCGGCCTCATCGCCATCGAGACCGGCCAGGAGGTCTCGCTCCCGCTCGACACGCGGATCGCGGTCTAGACAATGCGACTGGCGCTCGGCCTCGACATCGGGGGAACCAAGATCGCCGGCGGCCTGGTCTCCGCCGAAGGAGACTGCCTGGTGGAGCGACGCTGCCCCACCCCGGCGGACGATCCGGCAGCCATCGTGACCGCCGTGGTGCAGCTGGCCCGGGACCTGCTGGCCCACGCCCCGGTGGCGCCGCTGGCCGTCGGCCTGGCCGCGCCGGGCTCGGTGGACAGCGCGCGCGGCGTCTGCCGTGAGGCGGCCAACCTCCCCTGGCGTGACCTGCCGCTGGCTCCGCTGGTGGCCGAGGCCCTGGGCCGACCGGCCTTCCTGGAGAACGACACCAACGCCGCCGCTCTGGCCGAATACACCCTGGGAGCCGGCCGGGGCTGCCGGCACTTCCTCTATGTCGCACTGGGCACCGGCATCGGGGCCGGCATCATCGCCGACGGCCGGCTCTACCGCGGGGCCCACGGCGAGGCCGGCGAGATCGGCCACACCATCGTCGCCGTCGACGGCCCGCCCTGCCGGTGCGGCGCCCGTGGCTGCCTGGAGACCCAGGCGACCGGCCGGGCGATGGTCGAGCGCGCCCGGATGGCCCTGGCCGCCGGCCAGCGCTCGACGCTCTCCGCCGAAGACCTGACGGTGGAAGAGCTGCTCCGGGCGGCGGCCGCCGGCGACCCGGTGGCGCAGACGGCGCGCGATCAGACGCTGGCCTACCTGGCCGCCGGCCTGGTCAGCCTCTTCCGGCTCTTCGATCCAGAGCGGCTGGCCATCGGCGGTGGGCTGGCCCAGGCGGGCGACTGGCTGCTGGCGCCGCTGCGGGCGGCCATGGCCCGCCAGCACGCCCCGCGCTACGACTACAGTCAGCGGGTGGTGCCGGCGGCCCTCGGCCACCGGGCCGGGGTCATCGGCGCGGCCCTGGTGGCCCTGGACCACCTGACCGAGAGTGCGCCCACGACCGTGTGAGGAGAGGAGTGCGATGTCTCGGATCGCCTACGGGATTATCGGCTGTGGGGGTATCGCCCAGATGCACGCCGAGGCGATCCGCCGTCTGGCGGATCTGGGCGAGGCCGACCTGGTGGCGGTGTGCGACACCGTCCCCGAGAAGGCCCGGGCGCTGGCAGCCCGGTACGACGTGCCGCACGTCTTCACCGACGCCCGGCAGCTGCTCCAGAGCGGGCTGGTCGAAGCGGTCTCGGTCTGCACCCCTCATCCCTCGCACTGCCCGCTGGCCATCCTCTGCGCCGAGCACCGGGTCCACGTCATCGTCGAGAAACCCCTCAGCGTGGACCTGCGCGAGGCCGACCGGGCCATCGCGGCCGCCCGCCGGGCCGGGATCCGGTTCGGTGTGATCTTCCAGCGCCGGTTCTGGCCGGCGGCCCAGCGGGCACACCAGGCCATCGCCGCCGGCAAGCTCGGGCGGATCATTCTGGGCGACTGCCTGGTCAAGTGGTACCGGCCACGGGCCTATTACGAGCGCGACCCCTGGCGCGGTCGCTGGGACAGCGAGGGCGGTGGCGTGCTGGTCAATCAGGCCGTCCACGCCATCGACATGTTCCAGTGGCTGATGGGACCGGTCGAGACGGTCTTCGGCTTCTGGGCCAACCTCACCCACCCCTACATCGAGGTCGAGGACACGGCGGTGGCGGCCCTGCGCTTCCGGAACGGCGCCCTGGGGGTGATCTCGACCAGCGTCTCGATCACCCCGCAACTGGGCGCCCGCATCACCATCCACGGCGAGAACGGCGCCACCATCAGCATCCTCGAGCACCCCGAGGGGATGTACGGGGTCAACGATATCTGGACCATCCCCGGTGAGGAGGCCGAGGCCGCCCGGATCCTGGCGGAGGAGCAGGCCCGGGGAGCGTTTATGTTCCGCACGGCCCTCCAGCCCGACGGCCAGCGCTCGGCCGAGCGCAACCCGGAGTGCCATATGCTGCAGCTGCGCGACTTCCTCCAGGCGATCCGCGAGAACCGCGACCCGCTGGTCACCGCCGAGGAGGGACGCAAATCCATCGAGATCATCCAGGCGATCTACGAGTCCGGGCGAACGGGGCGGCCGGTCCATCTGCCGCTCGGCGGCTGAGGCCGAACGCTCCCCCCGATGATCACGGTGTAAGGAGGCCACGACCATGGCGCAGGAGAAGATCCGTGTTGGGGTGGTGGGGCTGACGCACGACCACATCTGGTCGAACCTGGAGGCGCTGAGCCAGCTGCCCAACGCCCTCTTCGTGGGGGCGGCCGATCCCAATCCACCGCTCCTGGAGCGGGTCCGGGAGCGCTACGGCGCGGTCAAACTCTACACGCGCTACCAGGACCTCTGGGAACAGGAATCGCTCGACGCTGTCTTCATCTTCGCCGATAACCGCACCTCCGCCCTGCTGGCAGTCGAGGCTCTGGAGCGCGGGCTGCACGTTATGGTCGAAAAACCCATGGCCGCCTCGCTGGCGCTGGCCGACCGGATGCTGACAGCCAGCCGGCGGGCCAACCGGGTGCTGATGGTCAACTGGCCGACCTACTGGTCGCCGGCCATCCGCTACGCCGCCCAGCTGGTGCGGGAGGGCGCCATCGGCCGGCCGTTCAAGTTCCGCTACGCCGCCGGCCACCAGGGGCCGAAGGAGATCGGCTGCTCGCCGTTCTTTTACAGCTGGCTCTACAATCGGGAACTGAACGGGGCCGGCGCCTATATGGACTACTGCGGCTACGGCGCCAGCCTCAGCCGCTGGCTCCTGGGTTACCCCAGCCGGGTCCAGGCCAGCGCCGGCCGGCTGACCAAGGACTATATCGACGTGGATGACGCGGCGATCCTGCTCCTCCGCTACCCGCGCGCCTTCAGCGTCATCGAGGGAACCTGGGGCATGGTCGGCCGCAAGCCCGGCCCCGGACCGATCATCTGGGGAACGGAGGGGACGCTCCTGGTCAGCGGGTCGGGTCGGGAGAGCGTGGTCGAGCTCTGCGACCGGCAGAACCCGGAGGGACGGACGCTCACCCCACCGCCGCTGCCAGAGGGCGAGCGCAACGGCCCCGAGTATTTCCTGCGCTGCATCACCGAAAACCGGCCGGTCGAGGGCCAGTGCGACCCGGTGATCTCGCGCGACGCCCAGGAGATCCTGGAGGCCGGGCTGGAGAGCATCCGGACCGGGACCGAGGTGGCCCTGCCCTTCGAGCGCTACCTCTTCGCCTGACGGAGCCGGAGCATGCCAGAGATCGCCGAGATCGAGACGCTGGTGCGGCAGCTGCGCTCAACAATCGTCGGGAAAGAGATCGTCGACGCCTACTGCCGGCAGCCGCGCATGCTAAACCTCCCCCTCGACGAGTTCCGCCAGCGGGTCCGCGGTCGCGTCCAGGCGGTCGAACGGCGGGCCAAGCACGCGATTCTCGCCATCGACGGTCGGGCGCTCTGGCTCCACCTGGGGCTCAACGGGGTGGTCCGCTACCTCCCCCGGCCGGCCGGCGACGCCCCGCCGGGCACCTGCGGCCTCCTCTTCGCCGACGGCAGCCTGCTCTACCTGGACAAGATGTTTATGGGCCAGGCCCATCTTCTGACCGAACACGAGTCGCAGGCCCGCTCCCAGGAGTTCGGCCCCGATCCCCTGAGCCCGGCGTTCACCCTCGACCGCCTGCGCGCGATCCTGCGAGCCCACCCCACCCTCACCCTCAAGGCGCTGCTGATGGACCAGCGGCTCATCGCCGGCATCGGCAATACCTATTCGGATGAGATTCTGCTGGTGGCCCGCCTGCACCCGGCCCGGCGGGCGGGGACCCTGACCCCAGCCGAGCAGGAGCGACTCTACCAGGCCATCCAGACCGTCCTGCGCGAGGCGGTGGAGGCCGGGGGCACGCCAGACTACGAGGACCTCGCCGGCCAGCCCGGGCGCTATCGTCTCAAGGTCCACGGCCAGGAGCGGTGCGGTCTCTGCGGGGGACCGGTCGAGCGCCTGAAATTCGGGGGCCGCACCGCCTACTACTGCCCGGCCTGTCAGGGCCAGGCCTGAGGGGAAAGCCATGTTCACCTACGCCGTCAACATCTCCATCATGTTTCCCGGCCGGCCGCTGGCCGAACGGCTGGCGCAGGTTGCGGCGGCCGGCTTCCGCGCCTTCGAGTTCTGGTTCCCCCACGAGTTCGATATGGACGAACTGGCCCGCCGGGCCCGGGACCTGGGGCTCACGGTCGCTCTTTTTGATCTGGATATCGACCCGGCCCACCCCCACGGCTACCTGACCAGCCCCGATACCGAGGACCTCTTCTTCCAGCGCCTGGAGGAGGCCCTGCGGCTGGCCGAGCGGCTGGGCTGCCGGCGGCTGAACGTGATGGCCGGCCAGCGCCACCCCGAACTCTCCTGGGAGGACCAGTTCGCCATCGCCGTCGACCGCCTGCGCCGGGCCGCCCCCCGGGCGGAAAACGCCGGGGTGACGCTCCTGGTCGAGGCCCTCAACACCTTCGACCGCCCGCTCGCCTTTTTCCACCGCTCGGCCCAGGGGTTCGCCCTGGTCGAGGCAGTGAACAGCCCGGCGGTACGCTTCCAGTACGACCTCTACCACATGCAACTGATGGAGGGGAACCTTATCAACACCATCACCCAGCACCTGCCGCTTATCCGCCACCTCCAGGTGGCCGATGTGCCGGGCCGGCATGAACCGGGCACCGGCGAGATCAACGTCCCCAACGTCCTGCGAGCGGTGGCCGAGGCCGGCTACAGCGACTACGTCAGCCTGGAGTACCTCCCCACCGACCCCGCCCGCCCCTTCGACTGGCTGCCGCCAGCCGCCCGGGCGGCCGGCTAGCCGATGGACCTCCCGGACGAGCGGACGCTGGCCCACCTCTGGCGTTTCAGAACCTGGCCGGCTGATCTCCGGACGACCAGCGGAGCGCGCCTGGAGATCATCCACCGGGGCCGACCGGCCGGCGGCCCCGGACCCGATTTCTGTGACGCCCTGCTCCGCCTGGACGAGGGCCCCCTCCGCAGCGGCGACGTCGAGCTGCATGTCCGCGAGAGCGACTGGCACGCCCACCGCCACGCCGGCGACCCCCGCTACGCCCGGGTGATCCTGCACGTGGTCTGGCTGGCCGATGGGCCACCGGCCGCCATCGGTGGCCAGCCCATCCCAACACTGGCCCTGGCGGGACTGGTTCCTGGCGCGGCCCTGTCACCGCCCACCGGCCAGCCCCCGGTCGAGCCCTGCCACCGCTGGCTCTGCGCCCTCCCCGACGAGGCGCTGGGCAGGTTGCTCGACCGACTGGGCGAGGCCCGTCTGACCGAGCGGGCGGCCCTCTACGAGGGAGCCCTGGCGGCCCAGGACCCCTCCCAGGTTCTCTACACCGCCCTCGGCGAGGCCCTGGGCTACAGCCAGAACCGTCGCCCGTTCCGCGACCTGACCGAGCGCCTCCCCTGGGCCGACCTGGTGGCCCGGGCTGGGCAGGGAGCCGACCGCCGCCAGCGGGCCGAGGCGCTGCTCCTGGGCGCCGCCGGCCTGCTGCCCGAGCACCCTCCCGCCGACCCGACCGGCGCCGCCCACTGGCGGGCCCTGCGCACGCACTGGCTGGCCCTGGGCCAGCCCTGGCACCCCCTCCGCCTCGCCCGCTCGGCCTGGCAGTGGAGCGGCGGCCGGCCCGCCAACGCCCCTCCCCGGCGGCTCGCCGCCCTGGCCCACCTCAGCCTGACCGACCTCTGCACCCACCCGGCCACAATCCTGCCGACCGCGCTCGAGCCCGAGGGGCGGCGGCCGGGCCGGCGACTCCGCCGGTGGGCCCAGGTCGACGCCGAGGGCTACTGGGCCGACCACGCCGATTTCGGCCGGCCGCTCTCCCGGCCGGCCGCCCTGGTCGGCGCCGCCCGCGCCGATGATATCGCGGTCAACGTCCTCCTGCCGCTGACTCTGGCCCTGGAGCCGGGCCTGGCCGACAGGGTCCGGTCGGTCTACCGCCGCTACCCCGCTCTGGCTGACAACACGGTGACGCGCCTGATGCTCGCCCAGATCGGCGGTGAGCGCCGCCGACCGCTCCTGCGCACAGCCTGCCGTCAGCAGGGATTGCTCTATCTGTACCGCCGCTGCTGCTGCGCCCGTCAGTGCCCCGCTTGCCCGCTGGCCGCGGAGATCGGCGCCGGGGCGGCCGCCCCGGACAGTCCCGACCGCCCGCAACCGTCAGGCGCTGCGCACGCGTAGGACGTTCCAGAGCGGCACCCTGGTCTCACCGACAGTCAGCCAGGCGGCACCCTTTTCCATCGCCACTGCCTGGACCGTTCCCTGGACCGTCTCGCCTTTCTCGTCGACCGCCTCGACCGTCCTGCCAAGGAGCGCCGTCGCGCTGCTGAACTGCTGGAGCTCGATCGTGGTCTGGAGCTGCTGGGTCAGCTGTTCCAGCTGGTCCAGGGTCTGAAACTGGGCCAGCTGCACGATAAAGTCACGGTCCTCCAGCGGGTGGAGCGGGTCCTGGTTCTGCAGCTGGGCGATGAGCAGTTTGAGGAACTCATCGCGCCCCAGATCGGTGATGCTGGGAGGCGCCGCTGGCGTCGGCGCCGGCGTCGGCGAAGTGGTGGTCGGCGGCGTAACCTGCATCGTTCGACCTCCCTGTGGTCCCTACACCCGATAGTCAACCTGGTGCTGGCCGGTGGCCGGACCGCCGGTCGGGCGCTGCTCCTCGGGCGCCGGCCGCTCGCCGATCAGGCGAAGGGGCGGTGGTTCATAGGGAGAGCCAGACCCGCCCTGAGCCCCCCCGCCGACCGCGACCGAGAGCCGGGCCATCGCCAGCCCGCTCTCGCTCAGGGCCTGACGCAGATCGGGCAGATGGGCCTCCAGCGCCTGCCGGACCTGCGGCTGGTCCGGGTAGAGCGTGATGGTCAGATTCTCTCCCTCGTGGACGATCCGGACCGCCAGCCGCCCAAGCCATTCCGGCTGAAGGTGAAGGGCGATCTCCTGGCGCCGGCTCCCGCCACGGAGCGCGGCCAGAACCGGACCGACGAGCTGCGGGCCGACCGTGGGCCAGAGGCTCGCGGTGGACGGGCGTTCGGCGTGGCCGCCCGTCGCCACCGGCGGCTCCCCCGACTGGGCATCGGCGGGTGGGGGGACCAGTCGTACGCCCTCCGGTGCGGGAGGCGCCCCGACCGGTCCCTGTCTGTCGGCGGCCGCCGGTCCGGCTGGCGGCTGGCCAGCCGGCCGGGTCCGACCCGCCGACGCCCGTTCGGCCGAAGCGGGACCGGTCAGCACCGGAGACCCGGCGGGGGAGGCGGAGACCGTCGGCGTCCCCCCCGTCGCCGGCCCGGGGCGGTCTGCCGACCCGGGGCCGGGGTGCCCCTCCGCCCCGGCCGCCGGCGCCACGGGCCGGGCCTCGAGAGCCACGGTGGCCGCAGCCCTGGCCGACGCCCCCTCCAAGACCGGAGCGTCGGCCGATGGGGGGCCGGCCGCCGGCCCGAACGCCCCCGGCCCATCCGGAGCGCCGGAGAGGCGCCCACCAGCCTCCGGCGGGACCGACGGGGGGAAACGGGGCTCGGCGCTCTCCAGTGGGGACGCTGCCGGCGGCCGGGCCGGGGCTCCCGCTGTGACCGACTGCCCGGCTGGCATGCTGGCTGCCGGCCGGTCCTCTGCGGGTGCGCTGGCTCTCTGTGGCGAGGCGGTCGGGGGGCTGGTGGGCGCGCCGGCGGGGACGGCCGGCGCTTCTCCTGTCGCCGCCGGGGCGCCGGAGACCGGACGTGGGGCCGCCGGCTCCCCGGCGGTCCCGGCCGCTGGCGGGGCACCGCCGGCCGTCGGGCGCGGCCCAGCGGGTCCGACCGTCTCCTCAGGAGTCCCGCGAGCGGCAGGGGTCGTGGGCACCGCCGACGGGCTGATCGCCTCTGTCGGGGCCGACCGGCCGGCCGCCGCCTCCGGTCCCGGCGGCTGGTCGCCCCCTTCAACCCACCCGGAGGGGCCTGAGGGGGTGAAGACGGCGGCTGGCGGCTCCACCGTCGCGATCAGGGGCGCCGGCCCGCCGTGGAGCGTGAGAAAACGACTTTCGCCGGTCTGAGACCGCTCCCCGTGGTCCGGCTGGCCGGCGGGGTCGGCGACGATGAACGCAACGTCGGCCTGAGGGCCCTGGTCACCGATCAGCGCCGCCGGCCCCGGGGCCACGGGGAGACCATCGGCCAGCGGGGCCGGCACCGGGCCCGCCGATGCCGTCGCCCCGGTGGGAGCCGGGGCCGGAGCCACCGCCGTCGGAGCGGAAGGCCCGGTCGCGGTCTCGCTGGCCGGCCCGGGTGGCCCGCCCGACGCCACCAGGGGCGCCAGCATGCCGGCCAGCGCCGCCCCGGCCAGTGTCGCCGGCCCGACGGTGTCTGCCGATCGGTCCTCCGACGGCATCTCCGTCGGCGCGCCCCGGTCGAGGGCGAGGGCGAGCAGCACCTCGAACGACACCGCCTCGGCCGCGCCGGGCTCCGCGCTCTCCCGCGAACCCGGTGGCAGCGGTCCGGAGGCTGATGGGCAGACCGGCTCCAGCATCACCGTTCCCCCCATTACACCTGCATCCGGGCGATCTCCTGATAGGCCTCGACCAGTTTGTTGCGCACCTGGACCGCCAGTTGCAGCGCCAGGCTGGCCTGCTCCAGGGCCAGGGCCACCTCGTGGACGTCCACCGGCTGGCCGCTGGCCAGGGCCAGCGCCTGCTGTTCAGCGGCCCGCTGCAACCGGTCCACATTCTGGACCGCCTCGCGCAGCAACTGGGCGAAGGAGAGGGCGGCGCGGGCCGGGTCGCCCGGCTCCCGGCTCCCGGCCGCCGGCGAGACCGCGGGCGGGTGCGTCAATCGGTCGCCCCGAAGTGGGGAAAGCGCCTCCATCTCCGCTGCCTCCCTCAGGACCGTTCTGGCATCAGCGACGGCCCTCGGTGATCGCCGTCCGCAGCCAGCCCAGCGTCTTGGTCATCGCCTGAACCACCGTCTCGTAGGTGAGCTGGGTCTGGGCCAGCAGCAGCATCTCCCGGTCGATGTCGACCGTATTCTCATCGTTGCGCCAGCGAGTCGGCTCGGCCTCGACGACCTGGATGGGCGCCGGCGTGGTCTCCGGCGAAGCCATCCGGCGGCGGTGGTCCGGGTGTGTGGTCTGCAGGGCCAGCGTCGCGGGAGCGGGACGCGGCGCGCTGGCCTGCGCCAGCGCCTCCTCGAAGCGCACCGCCAGCGCCCGGTACTGGGGAGTATCAACATTGGCGATGTTCTGGGCGATCACCTCCTGGCGTCTGGCCAGGCCATCGAGCGCCAGGCGCAGCGCCCGGCTGGTCGGATCGCGGAAGAGACCGGGGATCATCGTGCGCCCTCCGGCCGGCCCACCAGTCGTCGGTAGAGGTCGAGCACCCTCTGCACATAGGTGCGGGTCTCACGGTACGGGGGGATCCCCCCGTAGCGGTCCACGGCCGCCGGGCCGGCGTTGTAGGCGGCCAGGGCCAGGGCGGGATCACGGTACTTCTGGAGCAGGCGGGCCAGGTAGGCCGTCCCGCCCCGCAGATTCTCGGCCGGGTCGAAGGGGTCCCTCACCCCCAGCTGTCGGGCGGTGGCCTCGGTCAGCTGCATCAGCCCTTTGGCGCCGGCCGGCGAGACCGCCCGGGGATCGAACTGCGACTCGACGGCCACCACCGCCTGGACCAGCGCCGGGTCCAGGCCGTTCTGCTGGGCGTAGCGGGCGATGAGATCGCGGAAGGAAGCCGTGGACCCGACCGGCGGCTGGGCCACGACCAGCGGCCGGCTGAGAAAACGGGGCCGTTCGGTCAGCACCACTGGCCCGGTGGTCGGCGGTGCCGGTGAGCGGTCGGCCGGCGCCGCCACCGCAAGGTCGACCATCCCCCCCGCCCCGAAGCGGCCGCCGACCGACTGCGGGTAGCCCCGCCTCGGGCCCAGCGCCCCGACCTCACTCATCGGCCCCCTCCTGACGCCGCCGATGCGCGCGTATCGTGGCGACCTCGTCGGCCTGGCGGGCCTCACGCTGGTTGAGCCAGGCCCGGTAGGCCCGGGCGTGGCGTTCGGCCAGCTGCTCCAGGATCTTGCGGTCCTGCATCGCGGCCACGACCTGGCGCCGCTTCTGCTCGACCTGGTCGGCCAGGGCCGCCAGGGCGGCCCGCTCCTGGGCCAGGCGGGCGTCGAGCCACTCCAGGAAGGCCTGAACCTGAAGGAGCGTCTCCAGATCCACCGGGTCGGTCTGCTGGGCCTGGGCCAGACGGGCGATCTGCTGCCTCTTCTCGACCTCCAGCGCCTGCAGCCGCTCGCTCTGCTGCTGGTACAGGGTCTTCAGCCGGGCCAGTTCCTGCTGGCGGGCTTCCTCCTGCTTCTGGCGATAGTTCAGAACCGGCTGGAGACGGAACCGCTCTTCCATCTCTGGCTCCCCTCTCAGGCGTCGCCGAGAATCGCCGCCAGGCGGGCCAGCGTCTCCTCCAGCGGCGTCTGCTCAAACGGCCCCTGACGGAGAAAGGCGGTGACCTGCGGCATGACCTTCAACGCGTAATCGATCTGCGGGTTGCTGCCGCTGACGTAGGCGCCGATATTGATAAGATCGCGAGCGTTACGGTAGACGGCCAGCACCTCACGCAGTTTGCCAGCCAGGCGCTGGTGCTCGGGGCTGGTGATATCGATCATCACCCGGCTGACGCTCTGGAGCAGATCGACGGGAGGATAGTGATTTTCGGCCGCCAGTTCGCGGGTCAGGACGATGTGGCCGTCGAGGATGCTGCGGACCGTGTCGGTGATGGGCTCGGTGAGATCGTCGGATTCGACGAGCACCGTATAGAAGCCGGTGATGGTTCCCCGCTCCGAGGTTCCGGCCCGCTCCAGCAGGCGTGGGAGCAGGGCGAAGACCGAAGGCGTGTAGCCCTTGGCGGCCGGCGGCTCGCCCACCGCCAGGCCCACCTCGCGCTGGGCCATCGCAAACCGCGTCACCGAGTCCATCAGGAAGGTGACATCGCACCCCTGGTCGCGGAAGTGCTCGGCGATGGCGGTTGCCAGCCACGCCCCCTTGAGGCGCAGCAGGGCCGGCTCGTCCGAGGTCGAGACCACCACCACCGACCGGGCCAGCCCCTCCGGGCCCAGATCGCGCTCGATGAAATCGCGCACCTCGCGCCCCCGTTCGCCGATGAGGGCGATCACGTTGATATCGCTGCGGATGTTGCGGGCGATCATGCCCAGAAGGGTGCTCTTGCCGACCCCGCTGCCGGCAAAGATCCCCATCCGCTGCCCCTTGCCACAGGTCAGAGCGGCGTCGATGGCCCGGATACCGGTGACCAGCGGCTCGCGAATACGCTGGCGCGTCAGCGGGTGCGGAGGGCGGGCGGTCCCCACGTAGATCCGGCGGCCCCGCAGCGGCCCCTTCTGGTCCAGAGGCCGCCCCAGGGCGTCGATCACCCGTCCCAGCAGCGTCTCGCCGACCGGAACCGTGAAGAGCGTCCCGGTGGCCACCACCGGCGTGCCGGGCTGAACGCCGTGCACCTCGCCCAGCGGCATCAAGAGAACGCGCCGCCCCCGGAAGCCGACCACCTCGGCGGTGATCGGCGGTTCGCCGGAGCGCGGGTAGATCTCCACCATCTCGCCAAGCCGGCCGATCAGCCCCTCGGCCTCGATGGTCAGCCCGATGACCTGGACCACCACCCCCTGGCAGCGGACCGGCACCAGATCGTGCAGGATCGTGCGGTAGCGGTCCAGCGAGAGCCGTTCCGGACCGGCGACGACCTCACTCACGGCTGCTCCTCCTCATCGGCTCCCAGGAGAGCCCGCCGAATGGCGGCCAGCTGCGTCTCCACCTGCGCATCGATCCGGCTCGGTCCGGCCTCGATGAGGCAGCCGCCGGGCCGGACCTGCTCGTCAGCCACGATCTCGTAGCTGCCCTCGCCGAGGGTCGGCTGGACGGCCGGCCAGTGCCGGCTCAGCGCATCCCAGTCCTGGGGATGAACGCGCAGCCGCACCGTGCCGGTGAGCGCAACCTGCTCCAGCGCGGCCCGCACCAGCGCGGCCAGCGCCTGAGGGTCCACGGCGAGCGTGTGCCGGATGACCTTTTCGGCGACGGCCAGGGCCAGGCGGACCACCTCCTCTTCGGCCTCGCGGACCAGCCGGGCCCATTCGACCCGCACGTTCTCGGCCAGGCGGCGCAGAGCCTCGACCTGCTGCCGGGCCTCGGCCTCGGCCCGGGCCAGGCCCTCAGCGTAGCCCTGGGCCTGACCCTCGGCCCGTCCGGCAGCCAGCCCCTCGGTGTACCCGGCGGCCCGCGCCGCCTCGCGGATCTGCTCCGCCTCGGCCTGCGCCGCCTCCAGCCGGGCCCGCGCCTCAGCCAGCAACCGGGCCGCCGCCGCCTGGGCCGCCGCGATCACCGCTTCGGGCTCGGCCGCAGACGGCTGGGGCGCCCGCGGCGCCTCCGACGGCGGGGGTCCGACGACGACCGCCTCGGAGACCAGGCGCGGCCGCTTGACCACCCGCGACCGCTCGGCCGCTCCCCGTCTTTCCGGGCCCGGCGTGTCGCCAGCCCGCTTGCTCATGGTCGCTCCCGCGTGTTATTGCGCGAGGGCTCGGGCGGCTGCTCCGGCGGTCGTGTCTCCTCTTCCTCCAGCCAGGTCCGCAGGAGGTCGGCCACCGCCTCGGGCTGGGACCGGGCCAGCGACTCGACATGCTCCTGGATGATCCGCCGGCGCTCCTCCGCCTCGCGCAGCCGCTGCTCGAGCGCCCGCAGGCGCTCCTCCTCGGCCGATGGCACCTCGGGCACCTCCACCCGCGTCAGCGGTCTCGCTCTTTCGCCTGTCGGCAGGGCGGAGACCTCCTCGCCCGGCAGCGCCGGCCGCCGGAGAACCGGCCGGCGCAGGAGGCTCCACACCACCAACAGAACCAGCACCGCGATCAGGACGGCGGCCGCTATCTTGGCCAGATTATAATAGAACTCCAGACGCTGGGCCTCCTCCAGCGCTCGGGCCTGCTGCTCCATCGCCGCCCGGTTGAACGGCAGAGCGGTCACCGTCACCACATCGCCACGCTCCGGCTTGACCCCGGCGGCCGCCGCCACCGTCCGCTCGATGGCCTGAACCTGCGCCTCATCCATCGGCCCATCGAGCATCACCGCCACCGAGATCCGCTCGACCGACCCCGGCGCCTTGATCAGCCGCTCGACCGCCTTCGAGACCTCGTAGTTGGTCACCACGTCTTCTTTTTCGAACTGGACCGGCGGCCCCGCGGTCCCCCCCGGAACCGTCTGGGGGCCCGGCCCGACGTTGGAACTCACCCCCGGTATGCCGCCGGGGAGCGTGCCGGGCGGACCGCTGAAGCGCTCCCGCGTCTGCTGCTGGCTGCGCACAATACTCGGCTGCCCGCCCGCCTGAGCGGGCGCGAAGACCTCCGCCTCGCGCCGGACCTGGTCCCAGTTCAGATTGACCGTCACCCGGACCACCGCCCGGTTAGGGCCAAGCGCCTGCTCCAGCATCTGGACGATGTTGCGCTCCAGCGTCCGCTCGACCTGGCGCTGGACCGCGATCTGGTCCCGGGTCAGGGTCGTGTCCGGCCGCTGGGCCCGGCCCTGGAGCCCGAGATCGGTCAGATCCTCGCCCTCGACCGTGACCACCGTCACGTTCTCTGGCTTGAGGCCCTCAACGCTGTGCGAGACCAGGTGCTGGATGGCCATGACCTGGCGCGGCTCCAGATTGCGGCCGGGGCGTAGTTTCAGCACCACGGCGGCGGTCGGCTCGCGCTGCCGTTCGGTCAGCAGCGCCGGCTGCGGCAGGGCCAGGTGGACGCGGGCGCTCTCGACCGGGTCCAGCCGGCTGATCGTCCGGCTCAACTCCCCTTCGAGCGCCCGCTGGTAGTTCAGCCGCTGGGTGAACTCGGTCATCCCCAGCGTCCCCAGCCCCGGCCGGTCGAAGATCTCGTAGCCGATCATCCCGCCCTGCGGCAGGCCCTGCGCGGCCAGCTGCAGGCGGATCTCATGGGCCCGGTCGGCCGGGACCCGAATGGCCGTCCCGTTCTCGGCCACCTCAAAGGGGATGCGCTGCTCGCGCAGACGGGCGACAATGGCGGCCGCGTCCTGCTCCGAGAGGTTCCGGTAGATCGTGGTGTACTGGGGGCCGGTGGTGGTGACGGCCACCGCCCCGATCAGAACCAGCAGCACGCCTCCCAGCGCCAGGATCAGGAGACGCTGGGTTCGCCCCAGCCGCTGCCACTGCTCCAGGAGCGCCTGCAGGACCTGCCGGACCTGCGGTGGCACCGACGCCCTCCTGCCCCGGCCCGTCAGCCGCGCGCCAGGTCAAGAGCGCGCTGGGCCATGGCTTTGGCCGCCTGGATGACGGTCAGATTGGCCTCATAGGAGCGGGTCGCCGAGAGCATGTCGGTCAGCTCGGTGACCAGGTTGACGTTGGGGTAGGCCACATAGCCCTCGGCGTTCGCGTCGGGATGGGTCGGATTATACACCAGCCGGGGTGGGCTGAGGTCGGGAAGCACCGCCACCACCTCCACCCCCTCGGCCAGACGGGCCGGCTGCGCCAGGGCGGCGACGTCGCCCCGCCGGAGAAGCGTCAGGAAGTCGGCCGGCGGCCGCAGGCGGGGGGCGAAGACGACCTGCTGCCGGCGATAGGGTCCCCCCTCTGGAGTCCGGGTGGTCTCACTGTTGGCCACATTGTGGGCGATGATATCCATGCGCAGCCGCTGGGCGGTCAGGGCCGAACCACTCGTGCGCAGAACTGCCAGCAGACTCACCGCCACCCTCCGCTGCTCCGTCTGCGCCGCATGCTAGCGCCCCAGGGGGCCGAGCCTCTATCGGGGAAGACCCTATTTTGATCGCCGCCCCGGCATGAATTTTACCTAGCGCAGCGCCTTGAGGGCCGCCACCAGCGGACTCACCCTGCCGCCCGGCTGAAAGAGCGCCTGGTGGCGGAAGGCCGGATCCGTTCCGCCGCCCTCTTCGTTGGCGATGACCCAGTAGGTGTAGGCGAAGAAGTAGGGCTCGGCCTGCCGCATGTACCGGTAGGCGTTGAGCACCCAGCGGACCTGGTCAGCCTCGCTCACCGGGGGATAGGTTTTGTCCTCGTGGGCGCCGACATAGGTTCCGCCCTCGGTGCCGATGATCGGCAGACTGCGCCCCAGCACCTCGCGCACGATCCGGTCGTACCAGCGGAATTTGAGGAACCCGTTCGAGTCGCGGGTGTACTCCGGCGGGTGGTTCAGGGTGTAGTTGTGCAGGCTGATCCAGGCCCGGTCCAGGACGTGGACCATTCCGCGCCGCTTGATGCTCGCCAGCGCCTGGCGCAGAAAGGCCAAGTCATCGTAGTCCCCGCCCGGCGCCAGAGCCCCGAAACCCGGGAGTCCCCCATTGGCCGCCACGACCTGGGCCGCCGGCAGCCAGTAGTCCAGGTAGCGCTCGACATCGGGGGCCTGGCCGAAGTTCTCGGCCCGCAGATTCGGCTCGTTATAGATCTGAAAGTAGCGGACGCCGCGCTGGACATAATGGCGGACCATCGCCCCCAGATCACCGGGGATAGGCCCCACGCCGGGCGTGTAGATGCGCATCACCGGCATCATCCCGTGGGCGACGATCTGCTCTACCAGATAGTCGTTCTGGCCGATATCGGCGCCATCATTCAAAAAGACCACCCACTTCATCCCCATCGCCGCCGCCTCTTTGAGGAAACGGTCGACGACCTCACGGCTGGAGCGGGTGGTGGGCACCCAGTGGATGCCCCGACCATTGTCGCCCGGCGGGCGCGGATAGGCCTCGAGGGGCAGCGGCCCGGGACGGGTGCGAGCCGGCTCTGTGGCGGCCAGCCGGGCGGCGAGCGGATCGGGCGCCGGTGGCCGGCCCAGCGGCTCTGTCGGTGCCTTCCCGGTCGCCGGCGACGGGGAGTGGACGAAGCGTCCGCCGATGAAGAAGCCGGTGGCGGGCTGGCGCGACGCGGTCGGGGCGAGCGCCGGGGTCGCCTCCATCCGCCGGCCGGAGACGGATGACCAGAAGGGACCCGGTCCGCCGGCCTGGGCCGGCGGGGACGGATGGCCCCGGAAGAATACTCCCGCCTGGCCGCCGGCCGCCGGAGGGCCACTCGCCTCCAGCAGCGCGGCGAAGGAGGGCGCCGGGTCCGCCGGCCGGTGGCGCCCTGGGCTGAAGGGCCAGGCCGGGCTGGTTTCCCCTGTCCGCTCCGGGCCGCCGATCCTCCCGACCATCTTCCGCTCTCTCCCTGCGGCCCACCGTTCGCGCAGCGCGGGGCCTCCGCCGGAGAGAGCATAGCCGGGGGCGGCGGTCCGCGGTATCGGGGAAACCCGGAAAGGGGAGGCCCTCTTTCCCCGAGGCAGAGAATCAGTCCAGAGGCAGGGCGCCGAGCAGCGCCCGGCCGGCGTCCACCACCAGGTCGCGGGCGCCGATGGTCACGCACAGAACCCCGCGCTCCAGGGCCTGGCGCACCGCCTCCACCCCGCGCAGGCCTCCCATCCCGGGCCGGCCGCCAGCCGCCCGGACGGCGGCGATGATCTCGGCGACCGCCGCCTGGACCGCCGGATGCTGCGGCAGGCCGTAGTAGCCGAGGGAGGCCGAGAGGTCCGCGGGACCGATGTGAAACACATCCACCCCCGGCACCTGCACCAGCGCGGCCAGGTTCTCCAGGGCCCGCCGGCTCTCCAGCAGGGCGATGACCATCGTCTCGGCATTGGCCTGAGCCATGTACTCGCGCAGCGAGGGGACCACCCCGTAGGCGGCGGCCCGCACGCCGGCCAGGCTGCGGTGGCCCTCGGGCGGGTACTTGGCGGCCGCCACCGCCGCCCGCAGATCGTCGGCCGTCTCGATGTGGGGCACCATAATGCCCTGGATGCCGATGTCCAGGTAGCGCAGAATGACGTGGGGGGCGTTGACCGGCACCCGGGCCAGCGGGGTGATGCCGGCCGCCTCGGCCGCCCGCACCAGGTGCTCGCAGCTCTCCGGGTCCATCGGCCCGTGCTCGCAGTCGAACATCACGAAGTGGAAGCCGGCCAGGGCAGCCAGTTCGACGAAGGCCGGCGAGGGGAACCCGAGGAGCGGGCCGATGATCGGTTTGCCCGCCAGGAGTCGGCGTTTGGCCAGGTTCGGGCGCATGGTGACCTTCATCCTCCCGTCAGAACAGCGGTAACTGCTGGTAGCAGCGGCGCGCGTCCCAGACCAGGCTCGGTCGGTCGCGCCGGGCGACGCCGACCGGGGTCAAGGCCAGACCGGCGGCCCGGAGCCGGCCTTCGACGGTCTGGCGGGCGATCTGGGGCGTGTTGTTGACCTGGCTGAGATGCGCCAGCCAGACCCACCGGGGCCGGCCGGTGGCCGTGGCGATGAGAGCGCTGGCCGTCTGCTCGTTGGCCAGATGACCGAGCGGGCTGGCCACCCGGGCCTTGAGGTGCGGTGGATAGGGGCCGCTGCGCAGGCGATGGGGATCGTGATTGGCCTCCAGGATCACCAGGTCGGCTGCGGCCAGATACTCGCCCAGACTCTCGGGCACGTGCCCGAGGTCGGTGGCGATGAAGACCCGGGCCTCGGGATGGGTCAGAAAAAAGCCCACCGGCTCGGTGGCGTCGTGGGGCACCGGGACCGGCAGGACAGCGAGGTCCCCCGGCAGCGTCAGCCAGCGTCCCGGGACCAGCGTCTGCCCCCGGGGCGTCTGTCCGAGCGCCTCCCAGGTGCCGGCGGTGGCCAGGACCGGCACCTGAAGGCGGCTCTGCAGCGCCGGGACGGCCAGCGCGTGGTCGTGGTGTTCGTGGGTCAGCAGAACCAGATCGAGGTCGGCCGGCGTCAGACCGAACCCCGCCAGGGCGGCCGCCAGGCGCGGCAGGCTGAGCCCGGCGTCGACGAGCAGGGTCAGACCCTCGACCCGAATGAGGAGGGCGTTGCCCGAACTGCCGCTGGCCAGCGCCGCCACCTGCATGGCTCAGCCGCTCCTTTCCGCGGAGGAGCAGGGCGCTGGCTGCAGGAGATGCCCATAACCGTGCTGCTCCAGGAAACGGCGGTCCTCGGGCGTCAGCTGGGCCCGCCGCAGCAGGTCGGGCCGACGCTGGGCGGTCCGCAGCAGCGCCTGCTCGCGCCGCCAGCGGGCGATCAGGGCGTGGTGGCCGGAGAGCAGAATATCGGGCACCCGCCAGCCCCGGAACTCGGCCGGCCGGGTGTACTGGGGATACTCCAGGAGCCCGCTGCTGATCGACTCTTCGCAGAGGGCGTCCGGCGCGAGCACCCCGGGGAGGAGCCGGACGACCGCGTCCACCACCACCATCGCCGGCAGCTCCCCGCCCGTCAGGATGTAGTCGCCGATGGAGATCTCGTCGGTCACCAGATGCTGGCGCACCCGCTCATCCACCCCTTCGTAATGGCCGCAGATGAGGATCAGGTGGGCCTCCCGGCTCAGTTCCTGGGCCACCGTCTGGTGGAACAGCCGCCCGGCCGGGTCCATCAGAATGATCCGCGGCTGCGCCGTCAGCCCTGCCGCCCGGGCCTGGGCCAGCACCGCCTCGGCGCAGGCGAAGATCGGCTCGGGCTTCATCACCATGCCCGGTCCACCCCCAAAGGGGTAGTCGTCGGTGGTCCGGTGCTTGTCGGTGGCGTAATCGCGGATGTTGTGGATGTTGATCGAAACCAGACCGCGCGCGATGGCCCGCTTGATGATGCTCTCCTGGAACGGGCCGACAAACATACCGGGAAAGAGGGTCAGGATATCGATCCGCACGGCTCTCACCAGACCACGGCCCGGCGCTCGCGGACGACCCGCTCGTAGACGGCCAGCGTCTGCTCGGCGATCCGGCGCCAGTTGTACTCGCGCCGGACCAGCGCGTAGGCCCGCGCCGCCCGCTCGCGGGCCTTCTCGGGATAGCGCAGGGTGTACAGAATGCCCCAGGCCAGCGATTCGACGCTATTGGGGTAGACGGTGACGCCGGTCTCGTCGTGGCGGACCACCTCAGCCAGCCCGCCGATCTCGCTGACCACCACCGGGGTCCGGGCCGCCATCGCCTCCAGCGCCACGATCCCGAAAGGCTCATAGAGACTGGGAAAGGCCGCCACGTCGGCCACCTTAAACAGGCGGTCGCGGTCCTCATCGGGAACGAAGCCGGTGAAGTAGACCTTCGGACCCAGACCCAGTTCCTCGGCCCGCCGCCGGACGACCGGGAGATAGTCGCCC
>Ga0073929_1001512_pt1 | contig 20331 bp, 17 predicted proteins | sample DewCreD2012metaG_3_FD_76966 | JGI IMG/M metagenome (GOLD analysis project Ga0073929, IMG submission 76966) | Hot spring sediment bacterial and archeal communities from British Columbia, Canada, to study Microbial Dark Matter (Phase II) - Dewar... ... | reverse complement strand
GACTACCGCTGCGTGAGCCAGAACGGCCCGAGGTACGGCCGCCAGCGCGAGGAGCGCAATGACGCAGCCCACCAGCCATAGCATCGCCTTGTCTCTGCGTCTCATAGTTCGTGGCAACCTAACGCATCGAGCAGATGCATTCTCAGTCTCGACTGGTTCCACCTGGCGCCCGCTACGAGGATAGCCAATCGCGCGCCGGGGACGGCTCGTCACTTTTCTGGCAGCTCGTCCCAGTCCTCATGGTCATACGCGCGTGCCCGCAACCCGGTAACCGAGCGCACGCTGCACTATCGTGAGGATAGCAAGCCGATGACTGCTCGCGCGCCGGGAACTGAGGAGGACGAGGGGCGCATAGAGGCTTGTTTCGTTTGTCCGGAGAACAGGCGAGATACTCGATGCCGTTGGCGCATTTCGTGGTAGGCTACGCCCTAAGAGCGCTAACGGATCGCTCAGTGCCGGGAAGAGCGTGAGGCCGATGCGGGCATGGGTCGAAGAGCCTGGCCAAAGGAGATCCGCCTCATCGACCAGACACGCGGCGTCGTGATCGCCGAGCGCGTACGCGTGGCCAGGTCCGTCGCGCAGCGCTTCCTGGGTCTGATGGGCCGCTCCGGGCTGCAGCCGGGAGAGGGCCTGTTGCTGGATCCGTGCTCCTCGATCCATACGTTCTTCATGCGCTTCCCTATCGATGTGCTCTACGTCGGTCCAGACCACATCGTACGCCGGGTGGACCATGCGATGCGGCCGTGGCGAATCGGTCCCCTGTTCACTGGGGCGGCGTACGTGGTCGAACTCGCTCCTGGGACGGCGAGGCGGACCGGCGTCGCTGTAGGAGATCGTGTGTGCTGCCAACCCGCTACGGCGGCGAACAGGCCGGAATCAGGCTCATGAGCAGGCAACCTGCTCAAACCTGGTTGGAGCGGACTCTCACTGTACTGGAGACTTTGCTGCTCCCACCGGTTTGTGGGGGCTGTGGTCGCCGGGGCGCGTGGTTCTGCGCTGAGTGCGCCGCGCGCGTTCGTCGTGACACTGTTCCACGCTGCGCCCGGTGCGACGCCCCGGCTGCGGAGCCGGTGGCGCGCTGCAGGCGATGCGCGACCTGGCCTCCAGAACTGCTGATGGTCCGCGCGCCCTTCCTGTTCGAAGGGCCCGTTCGTGCTGCGCTGCACCGGGTGAAGTACCGAGGGGAGCACGCGCGAGGTCGCGACCTGGGCCAGCGTCTCGCGGCCTTCGTCCGGGACGACCTTGCGGAGGTCATGCGGCCGGTCGATCTCGTTGTCCCGATCCCGCTCCATCCCTCGCGACTCCGCCAGCGCGGGTTCAACCAGTCCGAGCTACTGGCTGCCGGGGTCGTCGAGCTTCTCGGCTTGCCGATGGTCAAACAACTGGCACGAGGTCGCCCCACCCCGCCGCAGGTGGGACTAGGGCGCGAAGCGCGGCAGCGCAACATCGACGGCGCCTTCGGCTGGTTCGGCCCGTCGCTAGACGGCCAGCTCGTGCTCGTGGTCGACGACGTCGTGACGACAGGCGCGACACTAGGTGAGGCTGCCCGCGCGCTTTCGATGGCGGGAGCGGCTGGTACCATCGGACTGGCGCTGGCTCGTGAACCGTGATGCTCAACGCACGGGGCGTGCCTGCTGGATGCGACGCCGCGCCTCCGCGCGTGCCCAGGCATCGGCCTCGGCGATGTGTTCCAGCGTCAGTGGTCCTCCTGGGGCCTGGTGCCGTTCGAGCACGTCGCGGACGACGCGCGCGATGTCGGTGAAGCGCAGCTCTCCTCTGAGGAAAGCAGCCACAGCGACTTCGTCGGCGCTGCTGAGCACGGTGGGGTACGTGCTACCGGCCTGCCCGGCCTCCCGCGCGAGCTGCAGGGCGGGGAATCGCTCGAGATCGGGTGGCGCGAACTCCAGCCTGCTGACTGCTCCCAGATCGAGTGGCTGGCAGGCGGCTGGAAGCCGCTCCGGGTAGACCAGCGCGTACTGGATCGGCAGGCGCATATCGGGGCAGGCGAGCTGGGCCAGCACGCTGCCGTCGCGGAACGTGACCAGCGCGTGGACGATGCTCTGCGGGTGGATGAGAACGTCGATCTGCTCGAAGGGCAGGTCGAAGAGCCAGTGGGCCTCGATAACCTCGAGTCCCTTATTCATCAAGGTAGCGGAGTCGACGGTGATCTTGCTCCCCATCTTCCAGACGGGATGGGCGAGTGCTTCGGCTGCCGTGACCTGTTCGAGGCGCGAGAGCGGCGTGTCGCGAAAGGGTCCGCCCGAGGCGGTGAGCGTCACTCGGGCCAGCTCTTCGCGCCGGTGGGGAACGGACAGGCATTGCCAGATCCCACTGTGCTCGCTGTCGATGGGCCGGATCTGCACCCCGCGGCGTCGAGCTTCGGCCACGATCAGTTCCCCGGCACACACGACGGTCTCCTTGTTCGCCAGGGCGATGGTCTTGCCGACGGCGATCGCGGCGAGCGTGGGGCGAATCGCCTGGTGTCCCGAAGTCGCAACCACCACGAGGTCGACCTCTGGGGCGGTTGCGGCGGCGATCAAGCCGTCCTCACCGGTAAGGACGGTTCGAGCCTGAACCAGCGCGCGATCCTCGTCTCGAGCGACCGAAACGAGCTGTGGCCGGTAGCGGTCGATCTGCTGCTGGAGCAGAGCAATGTTCTGGCCGGCGGCGAGCGCCACCACGTCGAAGTGGTCGGGATAGGCGTCCACGACCTCCAGCGTCTGCCGGCCGATCGAACCGGTCGAGCCCAGCACAGCCAGGCGCGTCTTCATAGCCAGTGAACCTCCTCGACCAGTGTAGCAAGTGCGAGCGTGAGGGGGAGGGTGAAGAGGAGCGCGTCGATTCGGTCAACTACGCCGCCGTGTCCAGGGATGAGGTGTCCCAAGTCCTTGAGACCGGCGGCGCGCTTCATCAACGACTCGGCGAGGTCACCGACCTGGGCAGTCAGGCTGACGACGAGGCCTGCCAGCAACGCGAGCCAGAACGGCAGTGGCACGCCGAAGACCGCCGCGCCGAGGCATCCAGTCACCGAGCCGGCCAGGAGACCGGCCAGTGCTCCGGCTCTGGTCTTACCTGGGCTGAGGTGTGGCACGAGCTTGGTATGTCCGAAGCGAGCGCCGAAGAGGTACGCAAAAGCGTCCGTTAGCCATGTCACGCTCAGGCCCCAGAGAAACCAGGCGAGACCCAACCCGGTGTCCGCCGAGTTCAGGTACTCGGCGATGCGCTGAAGCCATCCCCGCGACGATGCGCCCTCCAATCCGCGCATCACGCCGGCGGCCCCCAAAGGCAGCGCAAGGTAGAGCACTGCGAGACTCGTCAACGCAGCGCTGGCAAGCGCCTCCTGGTGGCGAGCGCTCGTGAGCGACCACACGAGGGGGAACATGACGGCAACGCTGACCGCCAGCAAGATCTCGACGGGCGTGCGCAGGAGAGCGATACTGAGCAGGGTCACCAGGAACAGCGCGCCACTCAGGCGGTAGTCGACGCTGTGGCCAGCCCGTCGGAATGCGTGTGCTAGCTCTCTGATCCCGATCAAGCCGATAGTGACCAGCAGAGTGACGAAGGGCCAGCCGCCCAGCAGAGCAGGCACCACCGCGACCAGGACGACGATGACGGCGCTGGCTGATCGACGCCGCAGCACGGCTGCCGGCGGGTCAACGGTCTGAGTCAGACGGTGGCGAGGCGCAGAGGCCACCGAAGCGTCGCTCCCGCTGCTGGTAGTCGGTGATCGCCTGCTCGAGCTCCTCCGGAGTGAAGTCGGGCCAGAGCGTCGGTGTGAAGTAGTACTCGGCGTAGGCAGCCTGCCAGAGCAGGAAGTTGCTGGTACGGAGCTCGCCGGAGGTCCGGATGATCAGGTCGGGCTCCGGCATACCGGCGGTGTAGAGGTAGGAGTCGACGAGCTCCTCGGTGACCTGTTCAGGCGGGATGCGATCCTCGATCATGCGGCGGATCGCCTGGATCAGCTCGGCCCGGCCACCGTAGTTGAAGGCGATCGTCAGGACGATGCGATCGTTGTTCTTGGTCAGCTCGATCGCGTCTCGGATCTGCCGCTGCAGCTCCGGGTCCAACCCCTCGAGGCTTCCGATATGGCGCAGTTGCGCCCCGTTCCTGTGCAACTCGCCCGTCTCGCGCACGATCGCCTCGCTGAGGATCTGCAAAATGCCCTCGACCTCTTCGCGCGGCCGGCGCCAATTCTCGGTGGAGAAGGCCCACAGCGTAAGGTACTGAATGCCAAGTTCTGCTGCCTTGTAGGTGATACGCCGGATATTCTCCGTTCCGGCTTGGTGCCCCGCAATGCGCGGTAGGCCGCGCCGGGTGGCCCAGCGCCCATTGCCATCCATGATGATGGCGACGTGTCGAGGCACAGGGCGGCGATTGCTCGCCGGCTGCTCGAGGACCGCTGGCGCTGCACCCGGTGGCGAGTTCGGTTGTTGAGGAAGCATGTCGGGTGACATGTTAGACCTCGAGGATGTCATGCTCCTTCTGCTTCCCGATCTTCTCAGCTTCGACGATATAGCGATTGGTCAGCTCCTGCAGCCGCTCCTCGGCACGCCGCTCGTCGTCCTCGCCGATCTGCTTGTTCCGCAGGAGATCTTTGAGATCGCTGAGCGCATCCCGCCGCACGTTCCGGATGGCGACTTTCGTCTCCTCAACGTGCTCCCGAACGAGCTTGACGAGCGACTTGCGACGTTCCTCGGTGAGCGGGGGAAGCGAAATGCGGATGAGCTGCCCGTCGGTCGAAGGGTTGAGTCCGAGATCTGAGGTGCGGAGTGCCTTCTCGATCGCGCTCACGGCGTTCCGATCCCATGCCTGCACGACCAGCATGCGCGGTTCGGGAGCGCTGATGGTCGCAAGCTGGTTCAGCGGCATGGGAGTGCCGTAGTAGTTCACTTCGAGGTGCTCGATCAAACCAGGCGAAGCTCGTCCGGCGCGGATGCCGGCGAGTTCGTGCCGGAGCAGCTCGAGACTCTTCTTCATCCGCTGTTCGGCATTGTCGAAGATGTTCTCCAGCATGGCTGCTCTCCTCCCGCCCAGCGCACGTCGCCAGACTTGTTGAGAACGCTAGCACACGAGGGTGCCGACCTCCTGGCCGAGCGCGACCTTCTCGATGTTACCCGGCTTCAGCAGGTCGAACACGATCACCGGGAGATCGTTTTCGCGGCAAAGCGCCAGGGCCGATTGATCCATCACCCGAAGATTGCGCTCCAGAGCCTCCTGGTGCGTGATGACCCGGTACCGCTGGGCTTGTGGGTTGAGCCGGGGATCGTCATCGTAGACGCCATCGACGTTGTTCTTCCCCATGAGCAGGACGTCGGCGCCCAGTTCGACAGCGCGCAGGGCCGCCGCGGTGTCGGTGGTGAAGTAGGGGTTGCCGGTACCACCGGCCAGAATGACGATGCGGCCCTTCTCCATATGACGAATAGCGCGCCGGCGGATATACGGTTCGGCCACCTGGTGCATCTCGATTGCCGTCTGGACTCTCGTTTGCATGCCCAGGTGCTCCAGCGCGTCCTGCAGGGCGAGCGCGTTGATGATGGTGGCGAGCATACCCATGTAGTCGGCGGTCGCGCGATCCATTCCTCGGGCACTCGCGGCGAGTCCACGCCAGATGTTACCGCCGCCGACCACAATCGCGATCTGCAGCCCACGCGCGGCCACCCGGGCGATCTCGGCAGCGACGTTGTGCACCACTTCTGGATCGATACCGTATCCCGCGCTGCCCATCAGAGCCTCACCCGACACCTTGAGCAGCACTCGGTGATAGATACGGCGGTGCGCGTTGCAGCCACTCATCGGCTGGAGTCCACCAGGTTTACTCATCGACGCCGAGCTCGAAGCGAGCGAAGCGCCGCACGCGGATATTTTCTCCGAGCCGGGCGATAGCCTCCTTGACGATCTCTTCCACTGTGCGGGACGGGTCCTTAATGAAGGGTTGGGCCAGAAGGACAACTCGCTCGATGTACTTCTCCTGGCTCCCCGCTTCCTGCGCGCCGGCTTCCAGCTCGTCCGCTGGGATCTCGTCGGCCGAAACGTAGCGTGGTGCGGTTGCGGCTACCTGCATTGCCAGATCGTGCACGAGATCCCGGAACTCCTGTGTCCGGGCAACAAAGTCGGTCTCGCAGTTCACCTCGATAAGCGATCCGATTCGACCTGCGCCGTGGATGTAGGCGTCGACTAATCCTTGCGACGTTGCTCGTCCGGCCTTCTTCTCCGCACGGGCGAGACCCTGCTCCCGCAACAGCGAGGCTGCCCGTTCCATGTCGCCGTTAGCAGCTTCGAGCGCGCGCTTGGCGTCCATGACACCGGCGCCGGTTCGCTCGCGGAGCTCCTTAACCATCTGTGCCGTTACGCTCACGTGCTTCCCTCCCGCTCAACCTGTGGCCCTGAGCACGATCTGGCCGGCAGTGAGCTGCCGGCCGAGCCCGAATCCTCGATTTAGAAGGAATGCTTGGGAACCCTGGCGTCGCGCTCTTCCTCGACTTCCTCTTCGATCTCCTCGTCGAACTCCTCTTGAATCCCGACGTACTCTTCGTCGTACAACTCGTATTCAGGGACTGCGCCCTCCTCAGGCGCCAGCGCCTCCTCGGCCATCGTCGACTCGAATTGCGTGCGGCCGGCGATGATCGCATCGGCGATCCGCGAGGTAACAAGCCGGATCGAGCGGATGGCGTCGTCATTGGCCGGGATCACGTAGTCGATCAGATCTGGGTCGCAATTCGTATCCACCATGGCGATGGTGGTGATCCCGAGTCGCTGCGCCTCGCTGACGGCAATAGACTCACGCTTCGGATCGACGATATAGAGCGCGTCCGGGAGCCGATTGAGCCCGCGCAGTCCGCCGAGCACTCGCTGGAGCTTGTCCAGCTCCCGGATCTTGCGCATCTGCTCCTTCTTGGGCAAGTTCTGGAACACTGGGGTGGTCACCTCTTGCTCGAGCTGGACCAGATAGCGGAGGCGCTGGCGGATGGTCACGAAGTTGGTTAGCGTGCCACCCAGCCATCGCTCGGTTACCGAGTACATGCCACACCGCTCGGCTTCGCTGCGGATGGTCTCCTGAGCCTGCTTCTTCGTGCCGACGAAGACGACGATCCCGCCGCGCGAAGCCAGCTCGCGGGCGAATTCCTCGGCCTCCTGGAGGAGTCGCAGGGTCTGGCGAAGGTCGATGATATGGATACCATGCCGCTCGCCGAAGATATAGGGGCGCATCTTGGGGTTCCAGCGCTTCGTCTGGTGCCCGAAGTGCACCCCAGCCTCCAGCAGAGCCTTCAGCGGGAGTTGCTCCGTTTGGTGTTCGGCGATCGACGCCATAGCACGATCCTTTCGACTGGCTGGTGTTCAACACCCGTGCCCTTCATCCTGCGCGAAGACCGCGGATAGCGGCACACCCTGCGCAGTCCAAGCACGTGCTAACTTGCCGGCCACGAGCCGGCATAGCCCAGTATAGCATGCCAATGGCCTTGGCGCCCGGCGAACGAGATTTAGGGGGTTGCCGTCGCGGGCTGCAAGTAGTCGGCGACGACGTACCCGGAAAGGTCACCCGATTCGACCGGCCACCAGACGTACCCTTCGGCCGACACCGACTCGCCCACCACCGTGAGCTCGGTGCCTTCGGGCAAGGTCTGGACGATCTCAGCCGTGGTGCTGGGAGCTGCGCGCAGATTGACTCCTGCGCCATCGGTATTCGCCACGATGACGGTGGCGCCAGGGCCGATTGTTCCACTGGGCTGCGGGGTCTGAGTGGTCGTACCGGGTGAGACCGTCGTGACGATGATCGGACCGGACGGGGTAGTCGCAGGCGTGGCGGTCGGCCCGGTGATCACGGTCGGGAGGCTCCCAGTCTCGGGTGTGGGCTGGTTTGCGGACCGGTCGCCCAGCAAGTTGCTGATCCAAAACCAGGCGAGACCGAGTATGAGAATGACGCCGAGCACTGGCGCCGCGATCCGGATATAGTCTGTCCAGTACCGCTCGTCGGTCTGGTAGGTAAATTGCCGTTCGCTCCCGAACGGGCCTGGTCCTGAAGGCCGGCTCGTAAACGGTGGAACGGGCTGGTACTCGTCCTCGGGCTCGGTATCCCGAGATCCGCCCGGTCCGGTGTACTGGTCCATGCGCCCTCCTCGCTCTCTCGCGGTCCGTTGCTGAGCGTCGCCGATCGGTTGCAGCGGAATCACAAGCTTGTGTCGCATCGTCGGGGCGCTGTGGGCGAGCGCTTCTTGCGTTTCGGTCACCGGCGCCCCGGTGAGCTCGTCGGCCGGCTCCCAATAGTTGCCCATCCCGCGGTCGCAGTCCAGGTCGTCCTCGCCGACGAGATGGCTCTGGTGTGGGGCATAGAGGAGCGGGTTCCGGCACCATCCTTTTCGCCAGATGGGGGCCGGCTCGTAGTACTTGCACGTCCCACACTTCCGCTCGGTCATGTCCACCCCTGTGATCGTGCCCGGTATGGCGGGGCGAGCAGCGCCCAGCTCCCTCCGTTACTGCGTATGCAGGGCCGCATCGGGTGCCTGGGGAAGCGATTATAGAGCACACCTTGCGATAACTGCGACGCTCCCTCACCTTCCCTGCCGGCACTCAGTCACCGGGAAGCGGCGACGCCTTCTCCTCGTTGCTCCGGTCATCTCCCCCCTGACGACCGGAACGGCGCGACGGAGCGCGAACAGCCGAGGCGAGCATCGATTGGGTCGCACCGTCGCCGGCGTCCATCTGGAGCTCGCCTTCGCAGCGTCCGCCCTCGTTGACGACCAGGAGCTGAGTCGTGATCGTGCCCTGTACCTGGCCGGTATTGAGGATCGTGAGTTTCCCCCGGCAGGCGATCGAACCCCGGAGTTGTCCTGCGACGGTAATATTCGCCGCTTCCACGGTCGCCTCGACGACGGCACCCTCGGCGACGTGGACGTACCCGTCACAGCGCAGGGTCCCCCGAAGTTCACCCTCGATCCGTACGTCCCGTGTCGTTGTGAACGTCCCGTCGACCGAACTATATCGATCGATCAGACTCAGACTCTCTGGTGCAGTGGTTTGCGAGCTCATACGGGCCACAGCGGGCGATTCGTAGCTCATGCGCACTCCTCTCGCGTTTCTGCCGGGCGAGAACGATCCGACCTGAAGACGCTGAGCTACTGTGTCGTGGCACCCGGGCGTACCGGCTCGCTACCGCGTTCCATGCGAAGCTGGCCGGACAGCTTGGCCCCCTCGTGAACCACCAGCGAGGGAGCCTTGACATTACCGATGACCTTGCCGGTGGGAAAGATTTCCAGCCGCCCGTGAGCCTCTACCCGGCCACGTACCGTGCCGTGAATGAGCACGTTCTGTGCGAAGATCTCGGCTTGGACTTCTGCCCCCTCGTCTATGGTGACGTCTTCGGTCGCATGAACTTGCCCTTCAAGTCGGCCCTGGATCGTCACCGATCCCTCGCTCCGCAATGTGCCCTCCCAATGGGCATGCGCTGAGAGGATCGTCACATAGCTATCCGCTGAGGCCGGTACACGGCCGGTCCGTGAGCTCGGCAGCTCGGGTTCTGACGGGGTGGTTCGGCTGCTCGCTGTGCGTGCCGGAGCGAAGGGTGATTCGCTGGGGAGATCGAGCGAGAACGAGGTCTCCGTATTCTCCTCGACCGGTACCGGAGCGGTAGACTCCGGCTCGGACTCCTCGAGCTGCTGCCGCAAGCTCGAGAGCTGGCGATGGAATGACTCGCCACGGTTTTCCCGGCGAAAGATCATGCCCCACCTCCTGTCGCCTAGTCCCTGCCCTGGCCGGTTGCCGCCTGCCGATCTGCCAGCCCCAGGCTCAAGAGGCTGAAGGATACGGCCATAGCGGGTCTAGCGCGGCTTGCTCGTGCTCAGGATCCCCCTTCCCCGGACGTTGCCCGAGGCAACGGCGGTTCGAAACCGGCCCACCTCGATCCTATACCGGCGATTGTACCCCTCCCGCGCGTGCCTGCGACAGGTGCATTATCACCTAGCTCGCTCCGTATGTAGACTGTACGTACACCGCCCGGGAGGATCAGCTCGCGACTCGCCAGGGTCTCGGAACGCCGGGTGGGGCGCGAGCGAAGGAAGGCTCTGCCGGTAGCCCAGTCCGGTAGGCAGGAGCTGTGCGCTGGGGTACACTGGTGCCATGGACGAGGGTCAGAAGATCCGGCAGATCGCCATCTGGTTCATCGGGATCCTGGTTGCCTTCAAGCTCTGGACGGTCCTGCTGATCGTGATCTACTCCTCGAGATGGGAGACCGTCCAGTTCTTGCTGGCGAACCACGTGCTGTGGTTCGTCTCCGGCGCAGTTCTGCTCTGGGGGCCAGCGCTGTTCTGGGCTCGTCTACTACGGCTCCGGGCGCGGCGCCGGGAGTTGATTCGCTCCGAGTGGGAAGTTGAAGACTCGCACAAGCTGTACCGGTAGCCGAGATAGCGGCTGGTGGTTCGAAAGATGAGGGACCGGCTCAGCCGGCCCCTCGCGCGAGCGTGGTGCGCCCGGCAGGATTCGAACCTGCGACCTTTTGCTCCGGAGGCAAACGCTCTATCCTCTGAGCTACGGGCGCGTCGTGGCTTTGCTCACCAACTATAGCATGCCTCTTTTCTCGCCCGCAAGGTTGACGAGGACCGGCGGGTAAGGTATACTGGGCTTTTGCTGAGGGGTGGCGCTCACGCATGCGGATGCCTCTACGATTGCAGGCTCAGCGTCTGACACGCCAGAGGCTCGGGTTCGAAACCCTGTGCCTCCTGGCGCGCTTTGCTGTTTCTCGTCCCCAGCGCGGTGGCTGGGGCATACTCGACAACGATCCCCCAGGATGGGATGAGTTGGCCTCCTAAGCACAGTCCGGCCAAGGTGGCACTTTGGCACGGCGCTTGGTCTCTCGTTAGTCAGTAAAGGAGCGGTGCATGGCCGTGACGACGAGCGGCACACGTGCCTCGGCGGTGGGGTCCCGCCAGGTTCGGTCGAACCTCGGGATCGACCGCGTCTCCTTCTCCCGCATTCCCACTGTGCTCGAGATGCCGAACCTGATCGAGTTGCAGCTTCGCTCCTTCGAGTGGTTCAAGACCGAGGGGATGCGCGAGCTACTCGAGGAAATCTCGCCGGTTATCGACTACAACGGTAAGCTCGAGCTGCACTTCCTCAAGCACTGGTTCGAACCGCCCCGGTACTCGGTGGAGCTCTGCCGCGATCGGGACATGACCTATGCGGCTCCGCTCTATTTCCGCGTTCGGCTGGTCATCCGCGATACCGGTGAGGTCAAGGAGAGCGATGTCTACGTCGACGACTTCCCGATGATGACCGAGACCGGCACCTTCGTCATCAACGGGGCGGAGCGGGTCGTGGTCTCGCAGCTCGTACGCTCTCCGGGGGCGTATTTCGAACTCGTCGACGATCCGGCTACCGGGCGCCAGCTCTGCACCGCAAAGCTGATCCCCAGCCGTGGCGCCTGGCTCGAGTTCGAGACTTCGAATCGTGACGCGCTCTTCGTGAAGGTCGATCGCAAGCGGAAGCTGCCGGTCACGGTGTTGCTCCGGGCCGTCGGCTACGGCCGAGACGAGGATCTCTACGAGCTCTTCGCCGACGTCGACACCGACCCCGACCATCGCTACATTGCCGCCACCATCGAGCGGGACAAGACCAAGTCGGTCGAAGATGCGCAGATGGAGCTCTACCGGAACCTCCGGCCGGGCGATCCGCCGACCCGGGAGAATGCGGCCTCGCTGATCGACCGGCTCTTCTTCAATCCACGGACCTATGATCTGGCGAAGGTCGGCCGCTATAAGCTGAACAAGCGGCTCGGCGTGCACGCTGACCCGGCGACCCGGGTGTTGACGCCCGAGGATCTTGTCGCGCTCGTCAAGACGATGATCAGGGTCAACCGCGGCCTCGATCACGCCGACGACATCGACCATCTGGGCAACCGCCGGGTCCGGACGGTCGGCGAGCTGATCCAGATGCATCTGCGCACTGGCCTGCAGCGGCTCGAGCGCGGCATTCGCGAGCGGATGACGATTCAGGACATCGAGACGGTAACGCCCAACGGGCTCATCAGCAGCACCCGGCCGGTGCGCGCGGCCATTCGCGAGTTCTTCGGCGGGAGCCAGCTCTCGCAATTTATGGACCAGACGAACCCGCTGGCTGAGTTGACGCACAAGCGGCGCCTCTCTGCCCTGGGTCCGGGTGGGCTCAACCGCGAGCGGGCCGGCTTCGATGTCCGGGACGTGCACGACTCGCACTACGGGCGCATTTGCCCGATCGAGACGCCGGAAGGGCCGAACATCGGTCTGATCGGCTCGCTGGCGACGTACGCGCGGGTGAACGAGTACGGGTTCATCACCACGCCCTACCGGCGGGTCTACCGCGTCTTGGAGCTGCCAGCCCAGGCCGAGGCCTTGCTCGGTCAGGTCACGCGTCTGGATGTGACGGATCCGGCGAGCGGGGATGTTATCGTACCGGCCGGCACGGTCATCGATGAGCCGGCGCGGCGGCGCCTGCTCGATGCGGGCGTCAGCCAGGTACCGATCGTGCCGTTCGTCAGCGACGAGATCGAATACCTGACGGCGGACCAGGAAGAACACTTCACCATCGCCCAGGCGAATACGCCGCTGGACGAGGGGATGCGGTTCGCCGAGACGCGGATCGAGGCGCGACGAGCCGGGCAGTTCGTGCTCGAGAGCCCGGAGCGGATCGACTTCATGGACGTTTCGCCCAAGCAGGTCGTCTCGGTAGCCGCGGCGCCGATCCCGTACCTGGAGCACGACGACGCGAACCGGGCACTGATGGGCGCGAATATGCAGCGGCAGGCGGTGCCGCTCCTCAGGCCGCGGGCGCCGATCGTCGGAACTGGCGTGGAGTACCAGGCCGCGCGGGACTCTGGGCAGGTGGTCGTGGCCCAGGCTGGGGGCATCGTGACCTCCGTGACGGCCCGGCGCATCGTGATCCGTGAGGACGACGGCAACGAGCGGGTCTACAACTTGCGGAAGTTCGTTCGCTCGAACCAGGACACCTGCATCAACCAGCGGCCGATCGTGCACAAGGGCCAGCGAGTGGAGGCGGGCGACATTATCGCCGACAGCTCCAGTACCGAGAACGGTGAACTGGCGCTCGGGCAGAACGTGCTCGTTGCGTTCATGTCCTGGGAAGGCGGGAACTTCGAGGACGCGGTGCTCATCAGCGAGCGCCTGGTGCGCGAGGATGTGTTTACCTCGATCCATATCGAGAAATACGAAGTGGAGGCGCGCGATACCAAGCTCGGCCCCGAGGAGATCACGCGGGATATCCCGAATGTCGGCGAAGACAGCCTGCGTGACCTGGACGCCGACGGGATCATCCGGATCGGCGCCGAAGTCCGCCCGAACGACATCCTCGTGGGCAAGGTCACGCCGCGGGGCGAGACCGAGCTATCGGCCGAGGAGCGGCTGCTGCGCGCGATCTTCGGTGAGAAGTCGCGCGAGGTGAAGGACACCAGCCTGCGGGTGCCGCACGGCGTGCACGGGATCGTCATCGATGTGAAGCGCTTCCGCCGTGACGAGGCGAACGAGTACGAGCTCCCGGCGGGCGTAAACGAGATGGTCCGCGTGCTGATCGCTCAGAAGCGGAAGATCTCCGAGGGCGACAAAATGGCTGGGCGGCACGGCAACAAGGGGGTCGTCTCGCGGATCGTGCCGATCGAGGACATGCCGTATCTGCCCGACGGGACGCCGGTCGACATCATTCTGAACCCGATCGGTGTGCCGTCGCGTATGAATCTGGGGCAGATCCTGGAGACTCATCTGGGCTGGGCGGCCCACGAGCTGGGAATCAAGATCGCCAGCCCGGTGTTCGACGGGGCGAAGGAAGAGGAGGTTCGCGCGCTCCTGGCGAAGGCTGGCCTGCCGCTCGATGGCAAGGTCGAGCTGTACGATGGGCGCACTGGCGAGAAGTTCGATCGCCCGGTGACCGTCGGCTACATCTATATGATGAAGCTGGTCCACCTCGTGGAGGACAAGATCCACGCGCGCTCGACTGGCCCGTACTCGCTGGTTACCCAGCAGCCTCTGGGCGGGAAGGCGCAGTTCGGCGGGCAGCGCTTCGGTGAGATGGAGGTGTGGGCACTCGAGGCTTATGGCGCGGCCCATACCCTGCAAGAGATGCTGACCGTCAAGTCGGACGATGTCGTGGGCCGGGTCAAGACCTACGAGGCGATCGTCAAGGGTGAGGCGATTGTCGAGGCTGGCGTGCCGGAGTCGTTCAAGGTGCTGGTCAAGGAGTTGCGCAGCCTGGGTCTCTCTGTCGAGGTGATCAACGAGGACGAGGAGCCGATCGAATTTGCCGAGGATACCTCGCGGGAGATCCCGTCGCATCTGGATCGGATCAACCTGAGCGGCTTCGAGCGCACGGAAGATTGAGGGCGATACGCGAGCGTTCCAAACCGGTGAGGAAGGCGCATGAGCACAGCAGTGCGACAGCGTGAGAGTCAGAAGACGCTTGACGTCAACAACTTCGATGCGATCAGGATCGGCCTGGCCTCGCCAGAGGCCATCCGGAGCTGGTCATACGGCGAGGTGACCAAGCCGGAGACGATCAACTACCGGACGCTGAAGCCCGAGCACGGCGGCCTCTTCTGCGAGCGCATCTTCGGGCCGACCAAGGATTGGGAGTGTTACTGCGGCAAGTATCGCCGGGTCCGCTACGCCGGCACGATCTGCGACAAGTGCGGCGTGGAGGTGACGCGCTCCAAGGTCCGCCGCGAGCGGATGGGACACATCGAGCTCGCGGCGCCGGTGGCGCATATCTGGTACGTAAAGGGCACGCCGAGCCGGTTGGGCCTCTTGCTCGACGTGACGCCACGGAACCTGGAGCGCGTGCTCTACTTCGCCTCGTACCTGATCACGTCGGTCGACGAGGAGAAGAAGCGCCAGCTCATCGAGAGCGTGCATCAGGAGCTCGCCGCGGAGCTGGAGGAACTCGACCGCCGGTACGAGGAACAGCGACGCGAGCTCGAGGCGAGCCGCGAGCTTGAAGTTTCGAGCCTGCGAGAGGGCGCCGATAGCCTCGAGCAGCGTGCCCGGGAGCGCCGGGAGCAGGAGCTGGCCGTGGCGCGGGCAGAGGCAGCGGCCTTGCGAGAGCGGCTGCAGTCGTCCCAGGGCCAGGTTGCGGAGACAGACCTGGAGTTCCGAGGCCAGGTCATCGCCCGCACGGGGGAGACCATCACCGAGAACCACCTGGTGATCCTCGAGGAAGCGGAGCAGCAGGCGATCCGGGAGATCGATGAGGCCATCGAGCGCGAGGTCGCCGGCAACAGGACGCTGGCCGAGGCCGAGCAAGAGCACGTGCAGTCGCGAGCGATCGACCAGCTTCGCAAGCTCGAGCAGCAGATCGAGCAGCAGAAGGCGGACCTGCGGAGCGAGGCCGAGGAGATCGTCCGGCAGATCTCCGATATCCGGCCGATGCAGGTCATCACGGAGCAACAGTACCGGGAGCTGTCCGAGCTCGCGCCGGGCGCGTTCGAAGCGCGGATGGGCGCCGAGGCGGTCTACGACGTCGTCTCCAAGATGAATCTGGATGAGCTCTCCAAGCAGCTTCGCTCCGAGCTGCAGAACGCGACCGGACAGCGACACAAGAAGATCGCGAAGCGTCTCCGGCTGATCGAGGCCCTGCGCAAGAGCGGGAATCGCCCGGAGTGGATGATCCTGACCGTGTTGCCGGTCATTCCGCCGGATCTGCGGCCGATGGTGCAGCTCGATGGTGGCCGCTTCGCCACCTCGGACCTGAACGATCTGTACCGGCGGGTCATCAACCGCAACAACCGGCTCAAGCGGCTGATCGAGCTCGGCGCGCCGGAGATCATCGTCCGCAACGAGAAGCGGATGTTGCAGGAGGCCGTGGATGCGCTGATCGATAACGGTCGGCGTGGCCGGGTCGTGTCCGGGAGCAGCAAGCACAAGCTCAAGAGCCTCTCGGACATGCTCAAGGGCAAGCAGGGACGTTTCCGCCAGAACCTGCTCGGGAAGCGCGTGGACTATTCCGGCCGCTCGGTGATCGTCGTGGGCCCAGACCTCCGACTCGATGAGTGCGGCCTCCCCAAGCGGATGGCGCTGGAGCTCTTCAAGCCGTTCGTCATGCAGCGGCTCGTGGCTCATGGGCACGCGCACAACATCAAGGCTGCCAAGCGGTTGGTGGAGCGCGTGGATCCGCGCGTGTGGGATGTGCTCGAGGAGGTTATCCAGAACTACCTCGTGCTGCTCAACCGAGCGCCGACGTTGCACCGGCTGGGCATCCAGGCCTTCAAGGTGAAGTTGATCGAGGGCTCGGCAATCCAGTTGCATCCGCTGGTCTGCGCGGCGTTCAACGCGGACTTCGATGGCGACCAGATGGCCGTGCACGTGCCCCTCTCGGCGGAGGCGCAGCGCGAGGCGCGAGAGCGCATGCTCTCCACGCGCAACCTCCTCGACCCGTCCGACGGCGAACCGGTGATCGCGCCGACGCTGGACATCGTGCTCGGTTGTTATGCGATGACACTGCCGGATCCGGACGCGCGAGGCGCGGGCAAGGTCTTCGCCAGCCCGCACGAGGTGGTGCTGGCGTACCAGGCTGGGTTGGTGGACTTGCAGGCACCGGTGAAGGTCCGCATCGATCGTGACGGCCACGGGCCGGAACTGATCGACACGACGGTGGGGCGGGTTTTGCTCAACGAGGAGATCCCGCCGGCGCTCGGCTTCTGGAACGAGACGATGGACCGGAAGGCGCTGCGGCGGTTGATCGCAGCCTGCTACAAGCAGCTCGGCCCGGAGGAGACGGCCCGGCTGGCTGACCGGATCAAGGATATCGGCTTCCACTACGCGACCAAGGGCGGGTTGACGATCGGTCTTACCGATGTGCACATCCCGCCGGAGAAGGCCGAGATCATCCAGCGAGCCGAGCAGCGAGTGGCCGAAGTCGAGCGGCAGTACCGGCGCGGTCTCATCACAGATTCTGAGCGGCACCGCGAGGTGGTGACCATCTGGAACGAGGCGCGCGACGAGCTGGCCCAGGTCGTGGAGCGCAGCCTGGGTGAGAACAACTCGCTCTACATGATGAGTAAGTCCGGCGCCAAGGGTAACATCAACCAGATCAACCAGATGGCCGGTATGCGCGGGCTGATGCTCGACCCACGCGGGAACATCATCGAGCTGCCGATCCGCTCGAACTTCCGCGAGGGGCTCTCGGTGCTCGAGTACTTCATCTCCACGCACGGGGCCCGGAAGGGGTTGGCTGATACCGCCTTGCGGACGGCTGACTCTGGCTACCTTACGCGGCGGCTGGTGGACGTGGCGCAAGACGTCATCGTGACGGTCGATGATTGCGGCACCGAGGAGGGCATGTGGGTGCGGCTGGCCGATATGCCCGATCGGGAGTCGTTCGCCGGCCGCGTGGTCGGCCGGGTAGCTGCCTTGCCCGTCGCGGACCCGAACACCGGCGAGGTCCTGGTAGAACGTAACCAGGAACTCCGGGAGGAGACCGTTGACGACCTCCTGGCCCGTGGGGTCGATGCCGTCATGATTCGTACGCCGCTCTACTGCGCGGCCGACTACGGCGTGTGCCGGCTGTGCTACGGGCGCAATCTGGCAACCGGCGAGCTGGTCGAGCTGGGCGAGGCGGTCGGCATTATCGCGGCGCAGAGCATCGGTGAGCCCGGAACGCAGCTCACCATGCGGACGTTCCACACCGGAGGCGTGGCTGGCGAGGACATCACGACTGGTCTGCCGCGCGTCGAGGAGCTCTTCGAGGCGCGCGAGCCGAAGGGCAAGGCGGTGCTGGCGCGTAACGACGGTATCGTCCACATCGTGGAGGATGACCAGGGACGCAAGGCGATTGTTAGCTCCGAGCGCATCGTGACCGAGGAGCATCGCATTCCGGCGGGGTACCAGCTCCTAGTTGGGGACGGCTCCGAGGTGACGGTCGGTCAGGTTCTTGCGTCTGCTAACGGTACCGGTGGGGAGCCGGTGGTCGCGACGATGGCTGGCCAGGTCTTCGTGGATGGCGATTCGCTCGTCATCCGGCGCGAGGAGCAGGAGTCGGTCGAGTACGCCATCCCGGCGGCGGCCCACCTGCTGGTCGCCGAGGGTGAACGGGTCACGGCCGGTACGCCCTTGACCGACGGCAGCCTGAGCCCGGAGGAGCTGCTCGACACGCTCGGCCGGGACACCGTGCAGCGCTACATCCTGGACGAGGTGCAGAAGGTCTACAAGTCGCAGGGTGTGGTGACGAACGACCGCCACATCGAGATCATCATCCGGCAGATGCTGCGCAAAGTGGCAGTGACAGACCCTGGTGACACCGACCTGCTGGTCGGAGAGATGCTCGACCGGACCCAGCTCCTGAAGCTCAACGAGGAGATCGTGACCCAGGGCGGCGTTCCGGCTACCGCGCAGCAGGTGCTGCTGGGGATCACGAAGGCGTCACTGGCCACGGAGAGCTTCCTGTCGGCTGCGTCCTTCCAGGAGACGACGCGGGTGCTGACCGAGGCGGCGATCCAGGGCAAGATCGACTACCTGCGTGGCCTGAAGGAGAACGTCATCATCGGGAAGCTGATCCCGGCTGGCTCGGGCTTCTGGGAGCGCAAGAAGAAGCGCGACGCCGCGGCGCTCAGCGTCCTGGACGAGGTCATGCTCCGGGCCGTTGCCGGCGAGGGCCGGTTGCCGGAGGCGGCCGAAGAGTTGCCGTCGCTGTCGCCGGACAGCATTGAGCCGTTGGATCGCTCGACCGACTCGGCTCCGCCCGAGTCGACGGAGCAGACGCAGTGGGATCTGACGGCGGAGGGCATGGAGGACCTCGGCGATGCGGATCAGGGCGAGGACCTGGGCCAGGAACGGAGCCCAGGTGCCGAGTGAGTTGATCCCGCGTGTGGGTGAGCCTCACAGCTCTTCTGGTAGTTGACGCTGGGCCGAACGACTGGTAAACTTCACCCTTGTGACCCGCGAGGGTCACAAGGGTGAAGTCTTGTTCGGAACAGTCCTGGCGATCGTTGCCTGGACGGGAGAGAGACGTGCCGACGATCAATCAGCTCGTGCGCAAGGGCCGCGAGAAGCCGCGCAAGAAGCCGAAGGCACCGGCGCTGCGGTTCATCAACAGCCGCGTGGGCCGGAATGCCGGGCGGCTTCGCGCGGTGCCGAAGGGGTCGCCGCAGAAGCGCGGGGTCTGCACTCAGGTGCGGACGATGACGCCCAAGAAGCCGAACTCTGCGCTGCGGAAGATTGCTCGCGTGCGGCTCACGAATGGTCTCGAGGTGACGGCGTACATCCCCGGTGAAGGGCATAACTTGCAGGAGCATTCGGTTGTGCTCATCCGGGGCGGGCGCGTCAAGGACCTGCCTGGCGTCCGGTATCACATCATCCGCGGTGCACTCGACGCCCGTGGGGTGGAGAACCGCAAACGGGGCCGGTCCAAGTACGGGACCAAGAAGAGCTAGGCTGGGCGCCGGGGCGGCGACCCGTCGCGGCGCTGACCGGTCGTCAGGTACGGAAAGCGGGCTCACGACGTAACATCTCGTGCTGGCCGCTTTTTCGTGTCCCTCTCGGAGGGCAAAGCAGGCGGCAGGCCACGCTGAACCGAAGGCGTCGACAGGGAGGCGAGGAACGGATGCCGAGGCGAGCGAAGATCGAGCGGCGGGCAATTCCACCTGATCCGCGTTATGGCAGCGAGCTCTTGCAGCGCTTCATCAACAAGGTCATGCAGCGGGGCAAGAAATCGCTGGCCGAGCGCATCGTCTACGATGCGCTGGACATCGTGGCCAGCCGAACGGGCCAGCATCCGCTGGATGTCTTCCAGCGCGCGGTTCAGAATGCCATGCCGCTGCTCGAGGTGAAGCCCCGGCGAGTCGGCGGAGCGACCTACCAGGTGCCGGTACAGGTGGAGCCGCACCGGCGGGTCTCCCTGGCGATGCGTTGGCTGATCTCATCGGCTCGCGCGCGCTCGGGCAAGACGATGTCCGAGAAGCTCGCGGCTGAGTTGATCGATGCGGCAAACAACACCGGCGCGACCATCAAGCGCCGGGACGACACGCACCGGATGGCTGAGGCGAACCGTGCCTTCGCGCACTATCGCTGGTAACGCCGGAGCGTGGTAGACGAGCTTGAAGAGTAACGAGGGGAACTTCGGGACAAAGCATGAGTACGGTACAAGCACAGGTCACTGATGCCAGGCGCGTGATCTTGCAGCGCACGCGGAACATCGGCATTATCGCCCATATCGACGCTGGCAAGACGACCACGACCGAGCGCATCCTCTTCTACACCGGCCGGGTCCATCGACCGGGCGAGGTACATGAGGGCTCGGCGACGATGGACTGGATGGTTCAGGAGCGGGAGCGCGGAATCACGATCACAGCCGCGGCGACCACCTGCTTCT
>Ga0073929_1001507_pt1 | contig 20354 bp, 23 predicted proteins | sample DewCreD2012metaG_3_FD_76966 | JGI IMG/M metagenome (GOLD analysis project Ga0073929, IMG submission 76966) | Hot spring sediment bacterial and archeal communities from British Columbia, Canada, to study Microbial Dark Matter (Phase II) - Dewar... ... | reverse complement strand
GCGGCCACCAGCCGCCAGGCCACGGCCGGGATCGCGCGGGCCACGGTCTGGAGCTGCTCGTTCCGGGCGATGTGCACAATGAGGGGATCGGTCAGCGGTCGCCCCTTGGCGACGAAGAGGCGCCGGACCGCCCGCTCCTTCAGGGCGTTCGCCCCGAGGCCGTAGACCGTCTCGGTGGGGAAGGCGACCAGTCCCCCTTCGCGCAGGCAGGCGGCGGCCTCGGCGATGATCTGGGGATCGGGGGCCTGGGGGTCAACCTGACGGACGATGGTCGGGTAGGTGGGCAGGCGCGGCATGAACGTCCCTCCGGCGCTGGTCCAGGTTCCTCACGGGTGGGGGCCGGCGGCCGCCGGGCACCCGATCAGCCTGGGGGTTCCCCTTGCTATAATGCCATGAGAGGCGGTTGTCAGTCCCGGCCGGCGCTCCTATACTGTGGCCACGGCGGGCCTGTCGGACAATGCCGGGCGAGCGGACCCGACGGGCGCCGGCTGAGGAGGAGGAGGCGTTATGCGCTTGTACCAGGCCGCAGATATCCGCAACGTCGGACTCTTCGGGCATGGCGGGGCGGGCAAGACCTCGCTCTCCGAGGCGCTGCTGTACAACGCCGGTGTGATCACGCGGCTCGGGCGGGTGGACGACGGGACCACGACCTCGGACTACGACCCCGAGGAGATCAAACGCCACATCTCCGTGCAGCTCTCCCTGCTGCCCTTCGAATGGAAGGGACGCAAGATCAATCTGATCGACGTGCCGGGCTACGCCGACTTCGTCGGCGAGGTCCGGGCGGCCCTCCGCGTCGTCGACAGCGCGATCATCGTGGTTGACGCGGTGGCCGGCGCCGAGGTCGGCACCGAACTGGTCTGGCAGTACGCCGACGAGGGGCGTCTGCCCCGCGTGATCTTCATCAACAAGATCGACCGGGAGAACGCCGACTTCGACCGCACCCTCGACCAGCTGCGCGAACGTTTCGGGAACGGCCTCCTGCCGCTGCAGCTCCCGCTCGGCCAGCAGGACCGCTTCCGGGGGGTGGTGGACCTGGTCCAGCAGTGCGCCTACCTCGAGGCCCGGTCCGAGCCCCAGCCGATCCCGTCGGAGATGGCCGAACGGGTGGCCGCACTGCGCGAGCGCCTGATCGAGGCGGCCGCCGAGGCCGACGACGACCTCATCACCAAATATCTCGACGGCGGCGAACTGACCGCCGAGGAGATCGTCCGGGGGCTGCGGGCCGGCATTCAGGCGGGCCGGGTGGTGCCGGTCCTGGTGGGCTCGGCGCTGCTCAACCGCGGGGTCTCGCCTCTCCTCGATCTGATTGTCGAGTATCTCCCCTCGCCGGCCGACCGGGGGCCGGTCGCCGCCACCGACCTGGTCACCCAGAAGAGCGTGACGCTGCCGCCCGATCCCCACGGGCCGCTGGCCGCGCTGATCTTCAAGACCACGGCCGACCCGTTCGTCGGCCGGCTGAACTACTTCCGCGTCTACAGCGGCACCTTCCACGCCGACTCCCACGTCTGGAACGCCAGCAAGGGGCGCGAGGAGCGGGTCGGGACCCTCTTTCTGCTGCGCGGCAAACACCAGGAGCCGGTCGGTCAGGTGGTGGCCGGCGACATCGGGGCGGTGGCCAAACTGCAGGAGACGGCCACCGGCGACACCCTCTGCTCCCGCGACCGCCTGCTGCTCCTGCCCGGCATCACCTTCCCCACGCCGGTCTTCTGCCTCGCCGCCTACCCCAAGACCAAGGCCGACCTGGAGAAGATGGGCAGCGGCCTGCACCGTCTGGTCGAGGAGGATCCGACGCTGGCCGTGCGGCGCGAGCCCGACACCGGCGAGACCCTGCTCTGCGGGCTGGGCGAGAGCCACGTCGAGATCGCGGCCGAGAAGCTCCGGCGGAAGTTCGGGGTGGAGGTCGTCCTCCAGACGCCCAAAGTCCCCTACAAGGAGACCATTCAGACGACCGCCCGGGCCGAGTACAAGCACAAGAAACAGACCGGCGGTCGTGGCCAGTACGGCCACGTCTTCCTGGAGCTGGAGCCGCTGCCACGGGGGGCGGGCTTCGAGTTCGCCGAGCGGATCGTCGGCGGGGTGGTGCCCAAGCAGTACATCCCGGCGGTCGAAAAGGGCGTCCGCGAGGCCATGGCCGAGGGGAACCTGGCCGGGTTCCCGGTCGTGGATGTCAAGGTGACGCTCTACGACGGGTCGCATCACCCGGTGGACTCGTCGGAGATCTCGTTCCAGATCGCGGCGGCCCACGCCTTCCGCAAGGGCTTCGACCAGGCCAGGCCGGTCCTGCTGGAGCCCATTATGAACGTCACCATCCGGGTGCCCGACCAGTACGTGGGCGACATCCTGAGCGATCTGAACACCAAGCGGGGCCGGGTCCTGGGCATGGAGCCGGAGGGCGGGGTGACGGTGATCCGCGCCCAGGCCCCGCTGGCCGAGATGCAGCGCTACGCCACCGTCCTGCGCTCGCTGACCCAGGGCCGGGGCACCTACACGATGGAGTTCGACCACTACGAAGAGGTGCCCCCGCACATCAGCCAGCAGGTCATCGAACAGGCCCGGAAGGAGCGGGCCGCCGCCCGCGAGGATTGACCGGGGCGCCCCGGTCCGGTGGGCGGTCTGACCCCTCCGGACCGGGGTGTCTCAGTCCTCGTCGTCCGACCAGGCCCGCCGGCGGATCTCCTCGGCCTGCTGGATCTCCTTGCGCCCCAGGACCGGCCGTGGTGGCGGGGCGCTCTCCTCCTCGTCGGCGCCCCCCCGTTCGCCGGAGAGAACGGCGAAGGCCGAGACCAGTTTCCGCACCTCCTGTCCCCCGCAGCGGGGGCAGACCGGCTGGGGCGTGGCGTGGATCGAGGGCAGGAAATAGGTGAACTTCTCCTGGCAGGGCGTGCACAGGTACTCGTAGATCGGCATGCCTCTCCTCCCCCTAGTCGACGCTGGCCGGGGTCGGAACGCTCGCGGCCGAAAGCGGCCCGGGCCAGGGCAGCCGGGCCAGGATCGCCCGGGCCGTGGCGATGTCCTGCCGCATCTGGCTCACCAGGGCCTCGACCTCGCGGAAGGCCAGTTCGTCGCGCAGCCGCTCGGCGAAGAGCACCTCCAGATCGCAGCCGTAGAGATCGCCGCTGAAGTCGAACAGGTGGACCTCGACGGTCCGCGGCCCGCCGCCGAAGGTCGGACGCGTGCCGATGCTGGCCACCCCGCCCCGGACCTCCGCCTCCCAGCGGACAAAGACCGCGTAGATGCCGTCGCGCGGGATCAGCCGCTGCGGGGGTACGGCCAGGTTGGCCGTCGGGACCCCGAGCTGGCGTCCGCGCTGGTCGCCGGGGACCACCCGGCCGTGGACGCACGGATAGCGGCCCAGGAGACGCGCGGCCGCGCTCACCTCGCCCGCCGCCAGGAGCGCGCGGATCCGGCTGCCGCTGACCACCGCGCCGTCCACCAGCAGCGGGGCGACGGTGGTCACCGTGAAGCCCATCTCCGATCCCAGCTGCCGGAGGACCGGCACCGTGCCCTCGCGGCCACGCCCCATCGCGAAGTCGGGTCCGCACCACAGTTCAACCATCTTCAGACGCTGGCAGAGGGCGGCGGCGAAGGCGCGGGCCGGGAGTTGGGCCAGATCGCGGGTGAAGGGGCAGACGGCCACCACGTCGACCCCCAGCGCGGCGATCAGCCGGACCCGCTCGGCCAAGTCCGTCAGGGCCAGGTAGGGGACCTCCGGGCGCAGCACGACCGGGGGTGGGGGGTCGAAGGTCACCACCGCGGAGAGGCGGCCGGTCGAACGGGCCCGTTCGACGACCTGACGGATCAGGGCCTGATGGCCCCGATGGACGCCGTCGAACTTGCCGATGGTGACGATGCTGGGTGTCGGCAGCGTCAGACTCCAGAGATCGACTCCGTGCCAGGTTGGGCTCATCACAGGACCTTTCTCGGCTGAAAGCCCTGCGGGGTGGCCACGACCACCCCGATGAAGGCGCCCTCAACCGTGTAGGCTCGGGCCGTCTGCCCCGCTGGCCAGCGCTCCATCGCTGGGGGGCGCCAGAGCTGGCCGTGGCGCAGGGCGCGGGCGCCCGTGGCGTCCACGACGATGGCCGGCAGATCCAGCAGCGCCTCGTCCGGGGCCCGGGCGCAGGTCGACCAGGTGCCCAGGGCGAAGGCCCGGCAGAGGTCGGCGAGCGGGACCGCCTCTCTCAGGTGAAATGTACCACTGGCCAGCCGGACCAGTCCACTGAGGTGGGCGCCGGTCCCGAGGGCCCGGCCCAGGTCGCGGGCCAGCGCCCGGAGATAGGTGCCGGCGCTGACCTCGGCCTCGACCACGAGAAGAGGCGGGGCGAAAAGGCGCAGCGCCAGCCGGTAGACCTCGACCGGCCGTGGGGCTGGCTCGACCGCCTCGCCGGCCCGGGCCAGCGCGTAGAGCGGACGCCCGCGCTGCTTGAGGGCCGCGTAGCGCGGCGGGCGCTGGAGCAGCGGCCCCTGAAACCGTCCCAGCGCCGCCAGAACCTGGTCCCGCGTCACCCGGACCGGTCGTACGGCCAGGACCCGTCCCTCGGCGTCGTCGGTCTCGGTCTCGACCCCCAGGGTGATGGCCGCCCGATAGGTCTTGGGATGGCCGAGCAGAAACTCGCTCAACCGGGTGGCCCGGCCGGTGCAGATGATGAGGAGCCCCCGGGCCAGGGGGTCGAGCGTGCCGCCGTGGCCGACCCGGCGCTCGCCGCTGGCCCGCCGCACCGCCTCGACCACGTCGTGGGAGGTCAGGCCCGGCGGCTTATCGACCAGAAAGAGCGCGTCCACGGTCAGACGGTGGCCGGGCCGCTGGCCAGGTACTCCCGCAGGTAGCCCAGGACCTGCCGCTCGACCTCGGCGAGGGGGCCGGCCAGGGTGCAGCCGGCGGCGCCGGGGTGGCCACCGCCGTCGAAGCGCCGGGCCACCTCGGCCACGTTCACCCGTCCGTCCGAGCGCAGGCTGACCCGCACCGTGCCGTCGCCCTGGTCCTTGAAAAGGACCGCGACCCGGGCCTCGCGGGTGTCGGCGAGGAACTCGACCAGACCGTCGGCCGCCTCGTACGAGGCGCCGCTGGCCGCCACCATCGCCGGGGTCAGGCTGCTCCAGACGATGCCGTCCTCGCAGCGGACGGCCTGGAGCGCCTCGCCCCAGAGGCGCAGGGCGCAGGCCGAGCGGGTGCGGTGGACCCGGTCGGTGATGGCGGCGAAGGGGACGCCGGTCTCGATAAGGTCGGCCGCCACCCGGAGCGTCCGGGCGGTCGTGCTGGGCGTGCGGAACGAGCGGGTGTCGGCGATGAGGCCGGTCAGCAGGCAGGTGGCGATGGCCGGCGTCACCGGGACGTCGAGGGCGCGGAGGAGGTCGGGCAGGAGTTCGCAGACCGCCGCCGCCGATGGGTCGACCAGGTTGACGGTGCCGAAGAGGCGGTTGGTGAGGTGGTGGTCGATGTTGAGGACCGGGACCCGGTCGAGCCGCTCGGCCAGCGGCTGGGCCAGCGCGCCCAGGCGGTCGAGGCCGGTGATCTCGATGGTGACCACCAGCTCAATCGGTGGCAGGCTGGTCGGGGCGATGAGCACCTCGTCCAGGCCCGGCAGAATCTGCAGTTCGGCGGGGATCGGGTCGGGCGAGGCCAGGAGGCGCTCCTGGCCGAGGGTCGCCAGGGCCTGGCCCATCGCCAGGAGCGCCCCGATGGCGTCGAGGTCGGGATTGGGGTGGATGACCACCAGGCTGGGCTGGCGCTCCCGCAGCAGGCGCGCGGCGGCCGCCAGGGCCGTCTCCCAGGGCTGCTCCACGGGCTCTCACTCCTCACCCGAGGTGGGGGGGTGGGGCTGGGCCTGGGCCTGGACCTGGCGGAGCAGTTCCAGGATGCGGGCGCCGCGGGCGATCGACTCGTCGAGTTTGAACTGGATTTCGGGGATATAGCGGAGCCGCAGCCGTTCGCCCAGTTCCCGGCGGATGAAGCCGGCGGCGCTGCGCAGAGCGGCCATCACCGCCTTCTGCTGATCCTCATCGCCGTAGACGCTGACGTAGACCTTGGCGTGGCGGAGATCCGGCGAGGTCTCCACCGCCGTGATGCTGACCAGGCCGGTCAGGCGCGGGTCGCGCAGGTGCCGGGTCAGCATCTCGGTCACCTCATCGCGGATGAGTTCGTTCACCCGAGCGATGCGTCGCGTGCCCATGGCTTACCCGCTCGTCTTGGTGTAGGCTTCGAGGACATCGCCGACCTGGAAGTCGGTGAAGCCCTCCAGCGTCACGCCGCACTCGAAGCCCGCCGCCACCTCGCGGACATCGTCCTTGAAGCGCTTGAGGCTGGCCACCCGACCGTCGAAGATGACGCTGTCGCCGCGCCGGACCCGCACCAGGCTCTGGCGGGTGATCTTGCCGTCGGTGACGTAGCAGCCGGCCACCACCAGCCCCTTGGACAGCCGGAAGACCTGGCGGACCTCGGCGTGCCCTTCGACGACCTCGACCTGCTTGGGGGCCAGGAGCCCCGTCAGCGCCTTCTGGACATCCTCGACGAGATCGTAGATCACGCTGTAGAGGCGGATGTCCACCCGGTTCTGCTCGGCCAGCCGGCGGGCGCCGGGCTCGACCTTGACGTTGAAGCCCAGAATGATGGCCTTCGAGGCCTGGGCCAGCAGGACGTCGCTCTCGGTGATGTTGCCCGTCCCGCTGTGCAGGATCTTGACCGTCACCTCCGGCGTCGAGAGTCGCTCGAGCGACACCCGGATCGGCTCGATCGAGCCCTGAACGTCGGTCTTGACGATCAGGTTGAGCTCCTTCACCTGGCCGGCCTGGATCCGCTGGAAGAGGTCCTCCAGCGAGACCTGCTCCGGCTGGCGGCTGGCCTCCTCCTGCTGGCGCTGGGCCGTCTGGGCCCAGGCGCGGGCGGTCTTCTCATCCGGGGCGACCACGAACTTGTCGCCGGCCTGCGGCACGGCCGGCAGGCCCAGGATCTCGACCGGTGTGGCGGGGCCGGCCTGCTTCAGCCGCTTGCCCCGGTCGTTGAACATCGCCCGGACCCGGCCGTAGATCGGCCCGACGACGATGAAGTCGCCGACGTGGAGGGTGCCGTTCTGGACCAGGAGCGTGGCCACCGGGCCCCGGGCCTTGTCCAGTTTCGCCTCGATCACCACGCCTCTGGCCGGCCGGTTGGGGTTGGCCTTCAGCTCCTGCATCTCGGCCACGAGCAGGATCATCTCCAGCAGCTGGTCGATCCCGGTCTTGCGGCGGGCCGAGACCGGCACGACGATGGTGTCGCCGCCCCAGTCCTCCGGCACCAGCCCGACCTCGGCCAGCTGCTGCTTCACGCGGTCGGGGTTGGCCTCGGGCTTGTCGATTTTGTTCAGCGCCACGATGATCGGGACGTTGGCCGCCCGGGCGTGGTCGATGGCCTCGAGCGTCTGGGGCTGGACCCCGTCGTCGGCCGCCACCACCAGCACGGCGATGTCCGTGACCTGGGCGCCACGGGCGCGCATGGCGGTGAAGGCCTCGTGGCCGGGGGTGTCCAGGAAGGTGATCTTCTGGCCGTGGATCTCGACCTGGTAGGCGCCGATGTGCTGGGTGATCCCGCCGGCCTCGCCGGCGGCCACGTTGGTCTGCCGGATGGCGTCGAGCAGGGTGGTCTTGCCGTGGTCGACGTGGCCGAGGATCGTCACGATCGGCGGGCGCGGGACCAGCAGGCGCGGGTCGTCCTCGGGTTCGGCCAGAGCCGACGGCATCTCCCCCGTCGGCGCCGTCGTCTGCTCCTTGACCTCGAAGCCGAGGTCGTGGGCGACGATCGCCGCCGTCTCGTAGTCGATGGTCTGGTTGATGTTGGCCAGGACGCCGTTCTTCAGCAGTTCTTTAATAACCTGGGTCGCCCCCACCCCCAACCGCTCCGCCAGCTCTTTCACGGTGAGCCGGGCCGGCAGCTCGATGACCCGGGGCGTGGCCGGCGCCGTGGCGGCCGGCGTGGCGGGCGCAGTGGCCTGCCGCCCGTTCCCTCGCGGCTGGTTGCGCGCGGCCGCGGGGCGGGTCGGACGTCCAGTACCGACACGCGGGTTCATACTCTCGCCTCCTTTCTGCGCGGGGTAGGGGAGAGGGGTCAGGGACCGCCGGCGACCCCTGGCCTCTCTCCCCTACCCGGACTCGGGCAGGGTTGCCGCGTACTGCCGAAGCATCTCCCGGTCGGCCTCGGTCAGGGTCGTCTTGAGGGCGTGGTCGAGCGCCCGGCGGGCCAGCGCGGCCTCCCAGCAGGCGCGGCGCTTGCAGAGGTAGGCCCCCCGCCCGGCCTTCCGCCCCGTCGGGTCGATCTCGATCGACCCCGCTGGCGTGCGCACGATCCGGATGAGATCGCGTTTCGCCTGCTCCTGCCGACAGGCGACACAGGTGCGCAGAGGGACGTGGCGCGGACGCGGTCCCTTCGCCATCGTCTTCCCCCTTCGTCAGGCCAGCGGACTGGGCGATTCGGTCGTCTCCCCGCCACCCAGGTCGGCGCCCAGACGCTCCAGCGAGGCCGCCTTGATGTCGATCCGCCACCCGGTCAGTTTGGCCGCCAGCCGGGCGTTCTGGCCCTCCCGGCCGATGGCCAGCGAGAGCTGCTTGTCCAGCACGGTAACGGTCGCGGTCCGCTCGGCCTCGTTGAGCTGGACGCCGATGACCTGGGCCGGGCTCAGCGCGTTGGCCACGAAAATGGCCGGATCCGGATGCCACTGAATGACGTCGATCTTCTCGCCGTTCAGTTCGTTGACGATGCTCTGGATCCGGGCGCCGCGCTGGCCCACGCAGGCCCCGACCGGGTCGATCCCCTCCTGCCGGGCGGCCACCGCCACCTTGGTCCGGGACCCCGGCTCGCGGGCGATGGCCTTGATCTCGACCAGCCCGTGGTAGATCTCCGGAACCTCCAGTTCGAACAGGCGCCGGACCAGGTTGCGGTGGGTTCGCGAGACGATGATCTGCGGCCCCCGCGCGGTCTTGGTCACGTCGACCACGTAGACCTTCAGCCGCTGGCCGGGCCGGTAGTGTTCAGTCGGCACCTGCTCGCTCACCGGCATCACCGCCTCGGCCTTGCCCAGGTCGACGATCACCGCCCGCGGCTCGACGCGCTGGACGATGCCGGTCAGGATATCGTCCTTGCGCTCGCTGAACTCGGCGTAGATACGCTCGCGCTCGGCCTCGCGCAGCCGCTGGAGCACCACCTGCTTGGCCGTCTGGGCGGCGATCCGGCCGAATCCCTGGGGCGGGACGGTCTCGACCTCGAGCGTCTCGCCCACCGTCACCGTCGGCTTCAGGGCGCGCGCCTCCGCCAGCGAGATCTCGGAGCGGGGGTCCTTGACGGTCTCCACCACCGTTTTGACGGTGAAGAGCCGCACCGTCCCCGTCTGCGGGTCCACCCGCACCGTGGCCGGGGGGACGGTGGCGTTGCCGAACTCCCGCTTGTAGGCCGACGCCAGCGCCGCCTCCAGCGCCTGGATGACGACCTCTTTGGGCACGCCTTTTTCGGCGCTGATCTGATTGATCGCCGCGATGAAATCGCTCTTCATACCCGTTCCGAGACCTCCACCGGGCACGACCGGCGCAGCCCAATAAGAAAAGTGGGGAAGCCCCACTTTCCGTCGTGCCCGCAGTCCTAGACTGGTGTAAGTATACCATGCCCCGGCCCGGCCGGGCAAGGACGCGACAGCCACCGACCGGCTTCTCTGCTGCCTGGCAGTCGGGGCTAGCGCGGCGGGGTGAGCGGCCGGACGACCGGCTCGACGTGCGGCGGGACCGGCAGGAAGAGACGGGCATCGAAGTAGCTGGCCAGGCGCTGGAGGCGGTTCCCCCGCCACTCCAGGATCGTCGCCCCCTGGTAGGTCAGACGGCGGCCGGTCTCGGCGGTGGTCCCGGTCGCGGTCCACTCCACCGCCGCCCGGAGCGCCTCCTGGATGATGGTCAGCGGAACGGTCCGGACCTCGCGGAAGGCGGCGCGGTAGTCGCGCCAGAACTGGGCGACGCCCTCCGGACCGCGAAGCGGCGCGGCGTAGCGGGGGCTCCAGACCTCGGCCGTCGGGGCGAAGAGGGCGAGCAGCGGGGCCGGGTCGTGACGCTCCTCGAGGGCGTGCAGGGCCTGGAGGAAGCTATCGACGTCCATGGCCTCTCCCTCAATGCTCTCCCGGCGGCGAGACCGCCTCGACCCGGACGACCACACTCCCCGGACGGATCTGCACGATGTCCTGGGGCGAGATCAGCCGCTGTTCGGCCCAGAGCATGCCGAAGAGGCCGCCCACGGCGATCAGGCCCTGGACCTGCCGCCCGTCGGCGCTGAAGACCAGATCGCCCACCCGGCCCAGCGGCTCCTGATGGGGGCCGACCAGCCGGGCGCCCAGGATCTCGGTGGCCCGGGGCAGCCGCCAGAGATCGGGCCGCCGGCGGGGATCCTCGAGGGCCGCCGCGGAGTCGAGGACCACCGTGTCGTGGCCGGCCAGGTGGACCTGCTCGATGGGGACCACCCACTCCTGGACCGGGGGCTCGCTTTCGACCACCAGGCCGACGACCCGGTCGCCGCGCTCGTTCAGGATAAGATCACGCACCCGTCCGACCGGCCGGCGGTCGGTGGCGGTCAGGACGAGGCGGTGACGGATCTCGGCGAATCGCATGGGCGTGCCCTCGCTGTCTGTGTCGGGGTGGGGGTGCACGAAGGGTGCCACGGGTGGCATAGCCCGTGCACCGACGGGCCCGCGCGCTGCGCGTCGGCGCGTCGCGCGGAGGTGTCTGATGCCGCTTATCGGCGCGTTACTGCTCCTGGCGGCGATTCTCATCGTCCTGCTCTGGGCGCTCAGTCTGGGGGTCAGCCTGGTGGGGGTGATTCTCATGCTGATCGTCGCCGGCCTCATCGGGTTCATCGCCGATGCCATCGTCCCGGGCGAGATTCCCTTCGGCTGGCTGGGGGCCATCGCCACCGGTCTGCTGGGCAGCTGGTTGGGGGTCGTGCTGATCGGTCGGGTGGGCCCCGAGCTCTTCGGCCTGCCCATCATCCCCGCGCTGGTGGGCGCGATCATCGTGGCCCTGGTCTACACGCTGATCGCCCGCGCGGTCAGCCGGCCGGCCGCTTAGGGACGGCCGGCGCGCCGGGCCCGGTCTGCTGGAGGTAGAGGGCGGTGTAGCCCAGGCCGAGCAGGCCGAGCCCGGCGACGCACCAGAACCCGACCAGATACGAGCCGGTCCGGTCGAGCAGGGCCCCCACCAGCGGCGGGAAGGCCAGCGCCCCCAGATTGGCGATGAAGTTGACCGCCCCCGAGCCGGTGCCGGCCGTGCCCGGACCGAAGAGCCGGGCCGCCCGGCCGAACAGCGCGCCGAAGGAGAGGCCGCTGACCAGCCCCAGGCCGAAGAGCAGCCCCAGGACCACCGGGAAAGGCAACCCGGCTGGCAGTACGGCCGCCGTCAGCAGGCTCAGCAGGCCGGCTCCCAGGAGCAGCCCCTGGTCGCGGGCGGTCCGGGCCGCGAGGTGGCCCCCGAGGAGGCGTCCCAGAACCGCGCCCGGCGTTATCAGCCCGGTGACCAGCCCGGCCAGGGTCGTCGGCAGATGGTAGCGGTCGAGGAGCCAGGTGGGGGCCCAGGCGCTGACCGCCGTCACCGTGCCGTAGGTGGCCACATGGGCCAGCCCCAGGGCGTAGACCCCGGGGGCCCGGAAGACCAGCGCCCAGGGAACCGGCACCCGTGGCCGGGCGTAGCGGGGGACCGGCAGGAGGCGTCGGCCCGCGAGGGCGACCAGCCCGATGGCCGCCCCTTCGCTGAGAAACGCTCCGCGCCAGCCGACCCGGTCTGCCAGGACCGGGGTGAGGGCCAGGGTGAGGAGGGTGCCGGCCTGGAACGCGGCGCCGTAGAGGCTCTGCTGCCAGGGAGCCCGGGCTGGGGGAACCGCCTCCGCCGCCAGGACCAGGGCGGCCAGGAAGGCCAGCCCGGTTCCGACGCCGACCGCGAGACGCGCCAGGAGCAGGGCCGGGAACGAGGGGGCCAGCCCGCTCAGGAGCACGCCGACCGCCACCACCCCCAGCCCCACCAGCGTGGCCCGGCGGCTCCCCAGCTGGTCGACCAGCGGCCCGGCTGGCAGCTGCAGGGCCGTGTGGCTGAGGAGAGTGGCGGCGGCCAGGGCGCCGGCCTGGAAATTGGTCAGCCCGAACTCGCGCCGGAGGAGGGCCAGGAGCGGGGCGGTGTTGAGGAAGGCCAGCGCCAGGGCCAGCGCCGCCACCACCGGTCCTCCGGTCGTCGACCAGCGCGATCCGGTGGCCAGACCCGACGGCGGCATGCGGCTGACGACCGTCCCCTAGGCCCAAGCCTCATCGGGAGGGTAGAGATTGGTGCCCCGGCCGACCACCGGCGGGCTGGCGAACCAGTCCTTGACCGTCGCCTGCCATTTCAGGAAGTGGGGGGTCTGCAGGTGCGCCTCGAAGGCCGCCCGGTCCCGGTAGACCTCGTAGAGATAGATCCGGTTGGGGTTGGTTTCGTCCTGGATGACGTCGAAGCGCACACAGCCGGGCTCGTTCTCGCGTGAGCCCCGGGCGTCCTCCAGCATCGCCTCGATGAAGGCCTCGCGGTGCTCGGGCTTGATATCGATGGTCACCACCAGGATGTACATGCGCCTCCTCCCTGTTGGTGCTGCCGTTCTCCGGGCGGCTCGTCGGTCGAGACGGGCGACCGGAGCAACCCTGCCGCCATAGTAGCCCAAAGCGGCGGCCACGGCAACGGGGGAAGGCTGGTCCCGGCCGGCCGCTCTGTCCTGGCCGGTTGCCCGCCCTGAGGCGGCCAGGTACAATGTCAGCGCCGCCCTCACGATCATTCCGGGCGGCGCGAAGGAGGGCCCGATGTCCCCGCGTGGCGTCCATCCTCTCCGACTGGCTCGCCGCCGACTGCTCTCTACCCTGCTGGTGGTCCCGGTGCTGGCGGCCTGCGTGCCCGGGGCGGCACCGACGCCGACCCCGGCGCCGTCAGCGGTCACCCCCGCCTCCAGGCCGGCGGCGGGTCAGCCGGGGAGCCCGGAGAATCCCCTGCGCATGGCCTTTGTGCCCTCGGTGGACTCCCAGCGGGTGCTGGCCGCCGGCCGACCGCTGGCCGATCTTCTCGAACAGGTTACCGGCTACCGCTTTGAGGTCTCGGTGCCCACCAGTTATGTTGCCGTCATCGAGGCGCTGGGAGCGGGCAAGGCCGACATCGCCTGGCTGGCGCCCTTCGCCTACGTCCTGGCCCACGACCGGTACCGGGTCGAGGTCATCCTCACCACCGTTCGCCAGGGCTCGCGCACCTACCGCGCGCAGTTCATCGCCCACGTCGACGCCGGCATTCAGCGGCTCGAGGATCTGCGGGGCAAGCGCTTCGCTTTCGCCGACCCGGCCTCGGCCTCGGGCTTCCTCTACCCGGCGGCCACCCTGAAGGAGAAGGGCTACGACTACCAGACGTTCTTCCGGGAGGTCGTCTTCGCCGGCGGCCACGACAAGGTCGTCATCGCCGTTTACAACCGCCAGGTGGACGGCGGCGCCACCTTCGGCCGGAGCAGCGAGGACCCAAACGCCCCGCCCACCGACGCCCGGGTCCGCCTCCAGAGCACGCTGCCCGATGTGCTGCAGAAGGTCAGAGTCATCGCCGAGACCGATCCCATCCCCAACGACACCGTCAGCGTGCGTCAGGGACTGCCGCCGGCGGTGGTCGAGCGGGTCAGGACGGGTCTGCTCGAACTGGCCCAGACCGGCCGGGGGAAAGAGGTCCTGCGGCAACTTTACCAGATCGACGGCTTGGCCGAGGCCCGCGACAGCGATTACGACGGTCTGCGGCGCAAGGCTCAGATCCTGGGCTTCAGCTTCGAGCAGGCGCTGCAGCCGGCGCCCACCCCGGTCGCCACGCCGACCCCGGCCGCGCGTTACTGAGCCCGGCAGGGAGAAGCATGCTGCGGATCGAGCATCTGACCAAGGTCTACGAGAACGGCGTCCGCGCCCTCGACGACGTCAGCGTGACGATCGGCGAGGGGGAGTTCGTGGTGGTGGTCGGACTGAGCGGCGCCGGGAAGTCGACCCTGCTCCGCTGCCTCAACCGCCTGGTCGAGCCGACCGCCGGCAAGGTCTACATCGACGGTCTCGAGGTGACCGCCGCCAGCCCGCCGGCGCTGCGGGCGGTCCGGCTGAAGATCGGCATGATCTTTCAGCAGTTCAATCTGATCCGGCGCTGGTCGGTGCTGCGCAACGTCCTGGCCGGACGGCTGGGCTACGTTTCGACCCTTGACAGTCTGCTCGGGCGTTTTCCGCCTGCGGACTACGAGCGGGCCTGGCGGAACCTGGCCCGAGTGGGCCTGCTGGACAAGGCGTTCCAGCGGGCGGACACGCTGAGCGGTGGTCAGCAGCAGCGGGTGGCCATCGCCCGGGCGCTGATGCAGGAGCCCCGGATCATCCTGGCCGACGAGCCGGTCTCCAACCTCGACCCGGTCACCGCCCATTCGGTGCTGCGCTACCTGGAGGAGATCAACCGCGAGGATGGCATCACCATCATCGCCAACCTGCACCTGCTGAGCCTGGCCCGTCGCTACGCCACCCGCGTTCTGGGACTGCGGGCTGGCCGCCTGGTCTTCGACGGCCCGCCGGCCGCCGTCGACCAGCAGCGCTTCCGTGAGATCTACGGTGACGAAGCCGAAGACCTGGAGATCGCCTGAGGAGTGCCGTGGCCCGACCGACATCTGGTAAGACCCGGTGGACCCAGCTGGAACAGGGGACTCCATCCTGGCGGACGCTTCTGGTGATCGTTGTGATTGTGGCGGCCCATGTGTACGGCTGGCATGTGACCCAGATCAACCTTGTGGAACTGGTCCGGGGGCTGCCGAACATGCGTCACATCGTCCTCGGCCTGCTCACCCCGGATCTCCTCGAGCGGGTCGAGGCCAGCCTGAGCGCGGAGGCGCCGCTGCAGCTGGGCTGTCCGGCCCAGGGCGAGATCAGTCGGCAGATCCCGACCGAGCACGGGCTGGTCGGTCTGACCGTCCGTCCGGCCTGTGCGCAGGCCGGCGACACCGTCACCGTGCTGGGCGAGGGGTTTCCCGCGGGCAAAGAGGGCAGGTTTTTCTGGTTGACCGGACCGGCTACAGCCGTCCCGGGCCGCGCTTCACCGTCGGGCCCGACGGTCGGTTCGTCCAGGGGTTTATCGCCCCGGCCGGGAGCGGCGAGTACCGTCTGCGGGTGGTCGTTCGCTGGCCGCTCAACTGGTGGCGGCCGAGTGAGACGCTGCTGCTCACGGCCCGGCTGATGGTGGAGACGATCTTCCTGGCGCTGATGGGGACCACGCTGGCCGTGCTCATCACCCTGCCGCTGAGTTTTCTGGGGGCCCGCAACCTGATGCGGGGCAGCCGGGTGGGGATGGCGCTTTACTACGCCACGCGGACTCTCTTCAACGTCCTGCGTTCGGTTGAGGTGATGATCATCGCCGTCATCATGGTCGTGGTGGTGGGGATCGGTCCCTTTGCCGGGGTGCTGGCCATCGTCGTCCACTCCATCGGCGCCCTGGGCAAGCTCTATTCCGAGGCCATCGAGGGGATCGATCCGGGGCCGATTGAGGCCATCACCGCCACCGGGGCCAACCGGATCCAGATCATCGCCTACGCGGTGGTGCCGCAGGTGGTGCCGCAGTTTATCGCCTTTACCCTCTACCGCTGGGATATTAATGTCCGTATGTCCACGATCATCGGTTTTGTCGGTGGAGGAGGGATCGGCTACATTCTCATTCAGTACATCAACCTGCTCCAGTGGAACCAGGCGGCCACGGCGATCTGGCTGATCACGGCGGTGGTGATGGCGATGGATCTGACCAGCGCGCTCATCCGTGAACGGCTGGCCTAGCGGGTGGTGACCGCTGGGGGATCCGCCCGGTCGCGGTCGGAATGGAGCGGAGACGGTGGTTTGATCGTGCGGGCGGCCTTTGCTACAATGTCTGCGGGATGGCCCCGTAGCTCAGAGGACAGAGCGGCGGCGTCCTAAGCCGCGCGGCGGGCGTTCGAGTCGCCCCGGGGCCGCCGTGCCCGCCCGGTACGGCCGGGCGCATTTTTGTGGGCGCGGGGAAGAGGGAGGGTCCTGCGGGTGTGGTACGGTGTGGTACCACGGGCGCGGTGTGGGGAAGGGGAGCGTGCGACGACAGGGTGGACAGTCTGAGAGAACGCTGCTAGACTGAGGATGTCAGGGTCGCCTCACCCGGCCCTGACCACGCCTGGGGTGGTCACGCACCGCCAGGCTCTTTGTTTGTGAATGTGCAGGCCCCAGGGTACACCCCTGGGGCTGTGCGTTGTCAAGAGGGGGGCCCGGCGTCCCGACCGGGCCCCAGGGGCTCAGGCGTCTCGCAGCAGCCACGCCTCAAACCTGGTGGCGGCCTCGAGCGTCGTCTCGGTCAGGAAGACGGGGGCCTCGGTGGCGCCGGCCGGGGGGCGGTGCAGGGCCACCGCCAGCGCCAGGGCCTTGAGCCGAATCTGGAGCCGGTCCGGGGTCGGGGCCTCGCTCCGGGTCAGGGCCTCGGTCTCCTGCGGGGGCTCGCGCAGGACCTCCAGGGCCTTCACCCACTTGCCCTGGGAGACCTGGAGCCGGACCTGAGCGCCGGGCTGGGGCCGCTGGACCTCGGCGAACTTGCTGAAGTTCAGCCAGGTCCCCTGGCCCTGGAGCCGCAGCCCGTGCTCATTGACCGCCGCCACCACGCCCTCCAGGGTCTCGCTCTTGCTGCTCTTGACCGTCCCGTTGACCTGGGTCATCGCACACCTCCTGCTTTGTGTGTGGGGCCGGGGCTCTCACCCCGGCCCCGTGCTCTCGCCTCACCGCAGCCCGTAGGCCTCAACCAGCACCCGCGCCCCGTGCTTGCAGGGCTTGCCGCTCTGACCGGCCGGGCACCCACACCGGACCTCCAGGCCCTCCAGCACCACCGGGTACCAGGTCCAGGCGTCCCGGTCCGACCGGGCCCACCACTGATGCTTGCTCGCCCGCACCACCGCCCCGTGGTGCTGGACCGCCCGCCGCAGCACCTCGACCAGGTCCACCGTCCGCCCGTTCACCGTCCACCGCTCTGTCTGCACCGCCAGCCGCATTACCGACCTCCTGAGTGATTGTCTAGTCTAATCATAGCGCTATGCGTTCCCATTGTCAAGAGGGGAGAGGGTAGGAAAAAAGTACTAGTTTTGCGCTAGGCGCAGACTTCTGCTAGACTAGGGGGCGAGAGAGTTTCCGGGGAGGGGAGGGGTTGACGATGGCCACGAATCCCAGCGACATTGGGCGCCTGCTGGCCTCGCTGCGTAAGGAGAAGGTCCGCCGCTGTGAAGAGTGCGGCCGGGAGTTCACCACCAAGGGCCGGGGGCGCTACTGTAGCAAGCAGTGCGCCTGGCGGGTCCGCAAACGGCGCTATCGCCAGCGCCGCAAGGACCAGGCCCAGACCGACGCCGCCGAGGGCTAGCGCGGATTGCGGACACCATGTCCGCCCGCGGCCGACAGCCGGCAGAGACCGGCAGGCTGTGGCAGTCCCGGTCCGACCCCTGGCAGCCTCACAACGGCCAGCCGGGCCACCGCCTGCGCAATCGCCGCTCCTGGGCCTTCAGCCGTTGGGCCCGGAGTTGGGCCGCCAGGGCCTCCAGCCGCTCCCGCTGCTCCTGCTCCCGCTGCTGGCGGTCCTGGTCCCGCCTGTCGGCCCGGATGATGGCCTCCAGGACCTCGGTGAACGGGTCAGGCGTCGGGGACCTCCGCGTGCGTTCTGGTCAACCACCTGTAAATGCGCAGACACGCCAGGAACACCTCCAGGGTCTCCGGGTCGGGGAAAATCTCTCGCGTGGCGTAGGTGCCGTTGGGGTTCAAGCGCACGATGAGCAGCCGGTCCACCGCCGGCATCGGGCGGGGCTGGCCGGTCAGGTCGTGATAGATGTCGGCGAAGGCGTAGGCGGTGACCTGCAAATCGTGCTCCGGCCGGAAGTCGCCTGTCGTCTTCAGGTCAATGAGGGTGATGCTGGCGTTGTCGGTCGCCAGCAGGTCCAGCGTCCCCGCATAGCCGTAGGTCTCGCTGATGACCAGGCCCTCGGCGGCGAGAATGGTCTGGAACCGCTCTCGCTCCCAAAACTTGAGGAAGGCGCTGAGACACCCCGCCTCGGCCGGCCCCAGCCACGGGGTCGGGGCCCCCAGCAGGACCGCCCGAACGGCCTCGTGCACCGCCCGGCCCCGCTCAGCGGCCTCATCTCGCAGCGCCGTGGGAGCTGCCGCTAACCAGGCCGCCGCCCGGTCGGGGTCCTGCGTCGCCAGCCGCTGGAGGGTCGTGAGCCCTCCGACGGCTCGCTCTGCGACCTGGGCGGCGGCCCACTCCACCAGGCCCGGACGGGCGAGGACGCTCAGGACGCGGGTCACCCGGACATAGGGACGCCCGCGGATGAAGTAGGCGTCGGAGTTGCGGGCGGTGGCCACCTCACCCCTCCCCAGGGGTCTTCACGGCCCCTGTCCAGGCCGGTATCTGTGGTCCTCCCAGAAGGGGAGAGGGATGCTGTCGGGCATACTCGGCAGCCCAGGCCCGCAGGAGTTTTAGATACCGCTCCAGTCGAGGGTCGCCCGACCGGGCGCCACGGGGCACCAGTTGAAGCGCCCGGTCGCGGGCGTGGCGGAGCCGTCCCAGCCGGTCCTGACGGTGGCGCAGGAGGGCGATGAGGGCCGCCCGGTGGGCCTGAATCTCCTGGCGCAGGTCCTCTGGCAGGTCCACCCCGGCCGGGCGGTGCAGCACCAGACGGTCGCCGTCCAGGCGCACCGGGCACCCCAGACGGCGCAGCCGGGCGAGGAGGGTGCGGGCGCTCATCAGAACACCTCCTCAACCCACGGGCCGGCCTCGCCCGGCGCTCCCGCTCCTGGGGTGTGCAGGCCCGCTGGGGGTCTGCGTGGGACGGGCTCCCCCGAATTCGTTTTTACCGCTATATAGGAATAGTCCAGCGGTAAAAACGAATTCGGGTCGAGGGTGGGGGTATCGGATTCGTTTTTACCGCTGGGAGAATCATCCGGCGGTAGAAACGCATTCTGGCGGTAGCGGTAGGGGTCGCCCCGCTTCCCGGTGCCGGTCCGCACCACCTGGCCGCTCTGGACCAGGGCCTGAAGCGTCTCGGCCACCCGCTGCTGGGGGAGGCCGGTCGCCGTGGCCACTTCGGCCTGGGTCAACCCCTCCCCTTCGGCGGGGAGGGCCTCCAGCACCCGGACCGTCCGCTCCTGAGCCGAGACCTCGTCGGGCGTCCCCAGGAGCACATACTGGCCGTCCCGGAGTTCAATCAGGAGGCTCTCCGGGGTGGCCTGGTAGCGGCTGCGCCCCTCCAGTCGGCGCCGCTGGGGGTGCTCGTTCTCCCGGTGCAGGGTCAGGATGATGTCGGCCAGGGCGGTGATGGCCGTCGACCCGCGGGCCTCATCGCCGACCTTCGTGGTATGGTGGAGCACCAGCACCGCCAGCCCCGCCTGGGCGGCCTGGATGAGCGGCCACAGGGCCTCCTGGGTGGCGCCGGCCGAGTTCTCGTCGTCGCCGCGCAGGCCTCCCCAGAAGCCCAGGGTATCGACCACCAGCAGTCCACACCCGTGCTCCTGGGCTTCGGCGATGGCCGCCGGGATGACCTCATGCAGGGTGGGGCGCTGGGGACCTAGCCCCGACCGGCTGAGGATGTGCACCTCCTCATCCTGGTCCAGACCGAAGCGCTGGAGTTTTTCGACGATGGCATCGTCGGGCTCCTCGGAGAGGACCACCACCCCGGTCGGGCGGACGGGCTGCCCCAGGAACCCATGGCCGCGCTGGAGGGCCGCAACCAGGGCGTAGGTCAGGGTAGACTTTCCGGCCTTCTCTCTGGCCGCCAGGAGGGTGATGGCGCCGGGGGCAAGGTACCCCCGCCAGGTCCACTCCGGCTCGGTCGGAGCGGTGGCCGCGAGCTCCTTCGCAGACCGGAAGGTGAGGGGGGCCGAATTCGTTTTTACCGCTGGACTACTCTTATACAGCGGTAAAAACGAATCGGGGGTGTGCCCGTTCCCCTGCCCCGGTGGGTACTTGCCCACCGACCGGGCGATGGCCTTGACCTCATCTTCGGGCAGAGGCGGGTCGCAGCGCCGGGCGTTCAGCTCCAAAAGCACGGCCTCAATAAGGCTCTGGTCGGCGCCGCGGGCCCGGAGGCTCCCCGCAATGCTGGTCAGGGTCTGATTCCGCTCCCCTTCCCGGATGGGCTCGCCCAGGGCCTCCACGGGCACCCCGGCCCCGGTCGCCCGACCGTTGGATGAGGCTGCGGGGATGTTGCCGGGGTTGAGGCGGACGGGCTGCCTCCGGCTGAGCCAGCGGTAGGGGCGGCCGGTCTCTGGGTGGACCGAAGGGGGCAGGACGCAGACGCTCCCCTCGCCTCT
>Ga0073929_1001505_pt1 | contig 20384 bp, 12 predicted proteins | sample DewCreD2012metaG_3_FD_76966 | JGI IMG/M metagenome (GOLD analysis project Ga0073929, IMG submission 76966) | Hot spring sediment bacterial and archeal communities from British Columbia, Canada, to study Microbial Dark Matter (Phase II) - Dewar... ... | reverse complement strand
CGTCGCCCCTCCGCCCGCCGGGGGCCTCTCTCGGGAGCGGGTTAAAACCCCGCGCCCCGGAGGCTCACCGGAAAACGCGCCGCGCGGAGCGTCTAGACCCTGTCGAAACGGTACACTCCACAAACTCTATACCGGGCATGGCCCGGACGCTCCGCCGCCTCCCCAACCCGCCGGTATTCCCGTCGGGGACATGCCCTTGCGGCGTGTCCCCAAACGTCGCAGTGCGTCTGGCGGGGACACGCCCGAGGGCGTTTCCCCGGCTTACCCCCGGGCGTAATACGCCTCGACCAGTTGCCGATGCGGCGGCAGGCGCCTGACCGCCTCGCGCGCCGCTTCGGCCACCTTGGCGAAGCTCTGCCGGGCTGCCGCACCCTCGTCATACCGCCCCGCGACCGGCGCGAAGTCGGTGGCCGCGTTCATGCCGTAGAGGATGTACTGGTAGCTGGACGGCAGGAAGGTCTCCAGATCGACCAGGAAGTCGAAGCGCGACACAGGCCGGTGCTTCCATTGGGCCAGCAGGTCGGCAAGCGCCTCGGGCCAGGTGGCCGGGTCGGCGTTGTCGCGCCAGTAGGGCTCGTCGCGCCTGGTCAGTCCGTAGTGCAGCTTGAGGAACGAGACGATCCGCTCGAAGCGGCCGGCCATCAGGCGGTTGAAGTTGCGGGCGCCGGCGTCCAACGCGGCCCGGTCACGCAGCGGGAAGACCTCGGCGATCATCACGGCGGCGGCCTCGATCAGCATGATGCCGGTCGATTCCAGCGGCTCGAAGAAGCCCGCCGACAGGCCCACGGCCACGCAGTTGCCGATCCACTGGCGCTCGCGATAGCCGGTCTGGAACTTCAGCAGACGGGCGTCGAGTCCGTCGCCGGCCCGGCCGACATAGCCGCGCAGCACTTCCTCGGCCCGGGCCTCGTCGGTATGGCGGCTGGAGAACACGTAGCCGACGCCCCGCCGGCTATCGAGGCCGATGTCCCAGGTCCAGCCAGCCTCGTGGGCGGTGGCCAGGGTATAGGGATCGATCGGCGCGTCGGGCGTCTCGTACGGGACCTGGATCGCCAGGGCGCGGTCGTTGAACAGCACATCGTCGACCCGCTTGAACGGCGCGCCCAAGGCCTCGCCGATCAGCAGGGCGCGGAAACCCGAGCAGTCGATGAAAAGGTCGCCCTCGATCGTGCCCAGCTCGCCCGCCTGGATCGAGGCGATGTCACCGCGCATGTCGCGGGTGACCCCGTCGACCTTGCCCTTCAGGTGCGTGACCCCCGCCTCGACCGCTACGCCGCGCAGGAAGTCGGCGAAGCGCGCGGCGTCGAAATGGTAGGCGTAGTTCATCGGCCCCTGGAAGTCGGGGTCCTCCGGGCGCTTGGGCGCCCTGCCCTCGCCGATGATCGCGCCCTGAGTCGTCACCGCGTCGGCGAACGGCAGGGTCGCGCCGGCCTGATGCTCCAGCAGCCAATAGGGCGACAGATCGCGGCCATTGGGGCGGAGCGGCAGGTTGAACGGATGAAAGTATTCGGAAGATTTCCCATTTTCCGATCGCCGTTCCCAATTCACGAAGCGGACGCCCTGCTTGAAGGTCGCCGAACTCTCGCGCAGAAACCGCGCCTCGCTGACGCCCAGCTCGGCCAGGGTCGATCGGATGGTGGGAAACGTGCCCTCGCCCACGCCGATGGTGGCGATGTCCGGAGCCTCGACCAGGGTGATTTTCGCGCCGTCCGGCCGGTCGGCGCCCAGGCGCTTGGCCAGATAGGCGGCGGTCAGCCACCCGGCCGTTCCCCCGCCGACGATGACGATGCGATTGCCTGTCATGCCCATCGCTCCATGGCGTCGGCCCGAAGATCAAAGGAAGTCCGAGTGCGCCGCGAGGGCGACGGAAAAGAAAAAGCCTGGGTGACGGTCAGGAGGGCCGTCACCCAGGAGAGCGTAGTCTGGGAGGCGTTACGCTCTAGAAAGATCGGTGGAGCGACGCGCCCGGGGGAGACACGCCGCTCCTTCGAAGCACGCCCGATAACCGGAACGCGCTCCAAGCCTTGGACCGAGCCTAGAACTTCGTCCGCAGACGGAAGCCCCAGGTGCGCGGCGGCTGATAGACCGACGACCAGACCACCGGATAGTTGCCCTGACCGGCCGTGCCGGCGCCGGTCCGGATGTTCTTGTCCTCGAGGTTCTGGACGAAGGCCTCGACCGACCACGGATCGGTCGGCGGCTCGTACCGGACGGAGAGGTCGGTGCGCGTGTAGCTCTTCTGCCGATCCGGTTCGCCCTGGTTGAAGTAGGACAGCCAGCTCTTGCTTTCGAAGTGCGTGCTGATCCGCGGGACGATCCGCCCGCCGTTCGAGAGCTCGAAGTCGTGCTCGTAGGCGACGTTGCCCGAGAAGTGCGGGGCGTGCGGAAGCTCGTTGCCCTTCACATCGACGGCGTTGGCCAGGTTGCCGCCGTACAGACGCCCGTCGACCGAGATCAGGGTGTCCATCTTGGTGTCCTGGGCGGTCGCCGAGATCTGCAGGCGATCGTTGGCGGTCAGATTGGCCGTCAGCTCGGCTTCGACGCCCATGGCCTTGGCGCCCTCGGCGTTGTCGGTCACGACCGAGGACGAGATGGTGTTGCCCTGGGCGTCCTTGACCGTGACGACCTGATTGACCTGGTAGCCCTTGAAGTCCGCGTAATAGGCCGCGAGGTTCAGGGTGGCCCGGCCGTCCAGGAAGCGGATTTTCGAACCGACTTCGTAGTTGGTCAGGGTTTCCGGATCGGCCAGGCGACCGCCGTCCAGGATGTTGCCCGACTTGAAGCCCGTGCTGACGCTGGCATAGACCAGAACGTCGTCGGTCAGGTCGGCGTCGGCGCGCGCCAGCCAGGTGAACTTGTCCCAGCTGCCCTTCACGTCGTTGTTGCTGATGGCGTAGCCAGGACCCAGCAGGGCCAGCAGTTCGTCGGCCGTGGCGCCGCGATCGCGACCGAAGATGCCGGCGTCGCACCGCGAGGGATTGCCGCCGCCGGGCAAAGCGGCTTCGGCGGTGAGGCAGTCGGTATAGCCGCGGAACGTGACGTTGCGGCCGCCCTGGTCCTGCTTGGTGTCGTCGGTGTAGCGCAGGCCGCCGGTCAGGCGGACGCGGTCGTTGACGTGCCAGACGGCCTGACCGAACGCGGCCTTCGACTCGATGGTCCGCTTGGCCTGGATGAAGCTGCCCGACCAGTTCATCGGACCGTCGCGATAGCCGTCACGCTGGTCGATGTCGAAGCGGATCGAGTTGTCCTCGTGGCTGTAATAGCCGCCGATGATCCAGTCGATCGTCTGCTGGCCCTGCGACTTGAGCTGGACCTCGTGGCTCCAGGCGTCATTGCGCGACCAGGTGGTGCGGTTCTCGCCGAAGCCGCCGCGCGGATAGAGGAAGCCGTTGGCGTCGGTCGAGCCGTCGATCCGCAGCAGGCCGCCGTCCGCGTCGCTCACGGCGCTGCCGCCTACGCGCTGCCAACCGGTGATGTAGGTCAGGCCGACATTGTCGTTGATGGAGTAGTCCATCGTGCTGCGCACGCCGTACGAGAAGCGGTCGCTGTCCGGGGCGGTGTCGATCAGGGCCGACCAGTGCTTCTGGCCGGCGCGCGGCGTCTGGGCCAGGGCGATCACCGGCGCGCCGGTGTCCTGATAGCCCTCGACATTGACGTTCCAGGTGAACTGCTCGTTCGGCCGCCACAGGGCGCTCAGGCGGGCCGAGCGTTGATCCTGGGCATAGTACTTCTTGCCTTGGGTGACGAAGGCCGACGGGTTGACGCCGGCCACTTCCGGCGGACGCTGGAAGTCGACATAGCCGTCGTGCCGCTCGGTGATCGCCGCCAGGCGCAGGGCGAAGGTGTCGGAGATCGGCATGTTGACCGCGACGCGAGCGCCCAGGCGGTTGTACGAGCCGGCCACGACCTCGGCGTTGCCGTAGTAGTCGCCCAGCGTCGGCTTGGCGGTGCGCAGGCTGACCGCGCCGACCGTGGCGTTACGGCCAAACAGCGTGCCTTGCGGGCCGCGCGCCACTTCGACGGCGTCCATGTCGTACATCAGCACGGCCGCGCCCTGGGCGCGGGGCGAGTAGATGCCGTCGACATAGATGGCGACTTCCGGGTCGGCGACTTCGGTGTAGGCGGTGTCGTTGCCGATGCCGCGCATGGTGATCAGGATCGCGCCTTGGTCGCCCTGCTGGTTGATGACCATCGACGGCACGAACTTGGCCAGGTCGGTGACGTCCTTGACCTGGTTGCGGTCGAGCGCGGCCTGGCCGAACGCGCTGATGGCGATCGGCGTGTCCTGCAGGTTGGTCTCGCGCTTGGTGGCGGTGACCGTGATTTCTTCGAGTTGGGTGTTGTCAGCCGGAGCCGGCGCGGCGATCTGCGCCTGCACGGCGGTGGCGGCGATCAGAGCCGCCACGGCCGAGGTTCCGGCCAATAGGGTACTGCGGAGCTTCATCTTCATCCCTCTCCTGCGTGCGATCTTTTTGGGTCGCGACTTGTGCGCCGTGAATAGCTACAGTAGGACAACGTTGTCAATCAGTCTTGTACTCATGATTTAGTTGATGAAAGTGCGTCACGAGCCTTGAATAGTTGAAATTAGTCACCCGGCGACAAGATTTGACAAAGGGCTCCGCGCGTATAGCCTAAGACAAAAAAGGGAGGAAAAAGAATGAAACGACAGCAGATGCGAGGCCTGGTGATGGCCTTGATGCTGACCACGGCGCTGCCGACGGCCGCCGCTCACGCCCAGGCCGCGGCTCCGGCCGCCTCGAAAGCTTGGATGAACGCCAAGCTGAGCGCCGACCAGCGCGCCGACCTCATCGTTGCGCAAATGACGCAGGATGAGAAATTGACCCTGGTGTTCGGCTATTTCGGCTCGAACCAGGACAAGCCCAAATTCACGCCGCACGCAGAAGCCCGAATGGGTTCGGCCGGCTACATCCCCGGCATTCCGCGCCTGGGCGTGCCTCCGCAATGGGAAACCGACGCCGGCGTCGGCGTCGCCACCCAGCGCGAGTCGAGCGATCCCTATCTGGAGCGCACCTCCCTGCCTTCGGGCATCGCCACCGCCGCGACCTGGAACCCGGACCTGGCCTTCAAGGGCGGCGCGATGATCGGCTCGGAAGCCCGTTCGTCGGGCTTCAACGTCATGCTGGCCGGCGGCGTCAACCTGGCCCGCGACCCGCGCAACGGCCGAAACTTCGAATATGGCGGCGAGGACCCGCTGCTGGCCGGTGTGATGGTCGGGGCCCAGATCAAGGGCATCCAGTCCAACAACATCATCTCGACCATCAAGCACTGGGCGCTGAACGGCCAGGAGACCAACCGCATGACGGTCAGCTCCAACATCGCCGACGCCGCGGCCCGCCAGTCCGACTTCCTGGCCTTCGAATTCGCGATCGAGCAGTCGAACCCGGGCTCGGTGATGTGCGCCTACAACCGCATCAACAGCGTCTATGCCTGCGAGAGCGACTGGCTGATGAACGAGGTCCTGAAGAAGGACTGGGGCTACAAGGGCTATGTGATGTCGGACTGGGGCGCGACCCACTCGACCGCCAAGGCCGCCAATGCGGGCCTGGACCAGGAGTCGGCCTACACCTTCGACAAGCAGCCCTTCTTCGGCGCGCCGCTGAAGGCCGCCCTGGCCGACGGCTCGGTGTCGCAGACGCGTCTCGACGACATGGCCCGGCGCATCACCCGCTCAATGTTCGCCCACGGCCTGTTCGATCATCCCGTGGTCAAGGGCCCGATCGACTTCGCCGCCCACGCCAAGGTCACCCAGGCCGACGCGGAAGAATCGATCGTCCTGCTGAAGAACGACGGCGGCTTGCTGCCGATCGCCAGAACGGCCAGGAAGATCGTCGTCATCGGCTCGCATTCCGATGTTGGCGTGCTGTCAGGCGGCGGCTCCTCGCAGGTGTTCCCGATCGGCGGCATGGCGGTGAAGGGTCTGGGGCCCAAGGGCTTCCCCGGACCGATCGTCTTCCACCCCTCCTCGCCGCTGAAGGCGCTGCAGGCCAGGAACCCCGGCGCGACCTTCACTTACAACGACGGGACCGATCCGGCCGCCGCCGCCAAGGCCGCCGCCGGCGCCGACCTGGTCATCGTCTTCGCCCACCAGTGGGCGGCGGAGTCGGAGGACTATTCCCTGACCCTGGCCAACAACCAGGACGCCCTGATCGACGCCGTCGCGGCCGCCAATTCCCGGACCGCCGTGGTCCTGCAGACCGGCGGCCCGGTGCTGATGCCGTGGCTGCCCAAGGTCGGCGCCGTGGTCGAGGCCTGGTACGCCGGCACCAACGGCGGCGAGGCGATCGCCCGGGTCCTGACCGGCGAGGTCAATCCGTCCGGCCGCCTGCCGATCACCTTCCCGCAAAGCGCCGACCAGTTGCCGCGCCCCGTTATCGACGGCGACAACAGCAAGCCGGACCTGATGGTCGACGCCAACTACGACATCGAAGGCGCGGCCGTTGGCTACAAGTGGTTCGACCAGAAGGGGCACCAGCCGCTGTTCGCCTTTGGCCACGGCCTGTCCTATTCGACCTTCGGCTACAGCGACCTGAAGAGCCGCGTGACGGGCGACACCCTGACCGTCAGCTTCAAGGTGACCAACACCGGCAAGACCGCCGGCAAGGACGTGCCGCAGGTCTATGTCGGCCCCAAGGGCGGTTCTGGCTGGGAGGCGCCGCGTCGTCTGGGCGGCTTCAAGAAGGTCGATCTGGCGCCCGGCGCCAGCACTCAGGTCAGCGTCACCGTCGATCCCCGTCTGCTGGCGACCTTCGACTCCAAGGCCAAGACCTGGACCATCGCCGCCGGCGCCTACGAGGTGTCGCTGGGCGCCTCGTCCCGCGACCTGGGCGCCAAGACCGACGTCACCCTGGCGGCCAAGACGCTGCCCGTGTCGTACGACGGCAAGTAGTCCCTACGGCTGGGGGCAGGCGCATGCGCCTGTCCCCGATCCGCTAGCGCGGCGCCGGTCCTGTCGAAGCCCGAACCATCAGTTCGAACGGCACGAGCGTATTGCCAGCGATCTGCTTTTCCCCCGTCGCGCTGGCGACGATCAGCATGTCGGCGGCCTTCTCGGCCATCTTGGCCACGGGCTGGCGCACGGCCGTCAGGGACGGCACGCTGAGCCGCACGCCGATCGTATCGTCATAGCTGAGGATCGACAGGTCGCCCGGCACGGCCAGGCCCCGGGCCTGGGCGACGCTGACCACACCCAGCGCCATCTGGTCGTTGGAGGCCATGATCGCGGTCGGCGGCTCGACCAGGTCCAGCAGGGCCCGCGCCCCGGCCACACCGGCCTCGAACGTGAAGTCGCCCTTGTAGATCCGCTCGTCAGGCACGGGCAGGCCCGCCGCCGCCATGGTCGCCTGGAAGGTCTCGACCCGCAGGATCGAGGACGAGAACCTGTAATCGCCAGCGATCATGCCGATGCGCTTGTGACCCAGGCCCAGCAGGTGCTTGGTCGCCTGCCGGGCGGCCGCGCGGTCGTCCATGTAGACCCTAGGCCCCTGGCCGCGCACAGGCGTGTTCAGGCGCACGAACGGGATATTGCGCTTCTTCAGCGCGCCTAGCACCACCGGGTTCTCGCAGTTAGGCGGCGTCAGGATCACGCCGTCGGGTTGCAGCGAGGACAGCACCGCGGTGATCTGCTTTTCCAGTTGGTCCGACTCGCGGTCGACCAGTTCGAACATCAGGTGATAGCCCGATTGCTCACAGCGCAGCATGGCGCCGTACAGCATCTGGTCGATCCACTCGTTGCCGCGCTCGCTGCGCCAGTTGTCCAGCGTCAGGCGGCGATCGTTGAAAGCGACCAGCAGATAGGAGCGCGAGCCGGCCATGGTCCGCGCGGCCTTGCTGGGGCTGTAGCCCAACTTTTCGACGGCCGCGAGCACCCGCGCCTTCAGGTCCGGCGTGACATTGGGCTCGTCATTGAGCACCCGCGACACCGTCTTGACCGACACGCGCGCCTTTTCGGCGACATGGATGATCGTGGCCGGCCGCTTCGCCATGCAGAATCCGTTTCCCCCGTTTCGAATGACCGTAACGAGCGTGAAACACTCTGTCTGCCCCCGCGCCGCTTGACGACGATGGGAGCGGTATCATTTAAGACCCTGAACTGATTTCAAAAGACGAGGAACGCGCCATGACCATCACTGGTGAACTTCTGATCGACGGCGGCGCGCGCGCCGGAACCGGCGGCTCCATCCTCGCGATCGATCCCAGCACTGGCGGTACTTTGGACGTCACTTTCGGCGGCGCGACCAAGGCTGACCTCGAAGAGGCGAGCGCCCTGGCGGCGGCCGCCTTCGGCCCCTACCGCGCCACCTCGCCCGAGCAGCGCGCCGTGTTTCTGGAAACCGTGGCCGCCAAGATCGAAGCGATCGGCGACGAGCTGATCGTCCGCGCCATGGCCGAGACCGGCCTGCCCCGCGCCCGCCTCGAAGGCGAACGCGGCCGCACCATGGGCCAGCTGAAGATGTTCGCCGGCGTGCTGCGTGACGGCGGCTGGCTGGAAGCCCGCATCGATCCGGCCCAGCCGGACCGCAAGCCGATGGCGCGTCCCGACCTTCGCCTGCGCAACGTGCCGCTGGGCCCGGTGGCCGTGTTCGGCGCCAGCAACTTTCCGCTGGCCTTCTCGGTGGCCGGCGGCGACACCGCCTCGGCCCTGGCGGCCGGTTGCCCGGTGGTGGTCAAGGCTCACCCGGCGCACCCCGGCACGTCCGAACTGGTCGGCCGCGCCGTCCAGGCGGCCGTCAAGGACTGCGGCCTGCCGTCGGGCGTCTTCGCCCTGCTGCACGACGCCGGCATCGAGATCTCGCAAGGCCTGGTGGCCGACCACCGCATCAAGGCCGCCGGCTTCACTGGTTCGCGTCGCGCGGGCCTGGCCCTGCTGGCCATCGCCCAAGGCCGTCCCGAGCCGATCCCGTTCTACGCCGAGATGAGCAGCATCAACCCGGTCCTGCTGCTGCCGAACGCCCTGAAGGCGCGCGGCGCGGCCATCGCGCCCGAGTTCGTCGCCGCCCTGACCCAGGGCGCGGGCCAGTTCTGCACCAATCCCGGCCTGATCCTGGGCATCGACGGCCCCGAGCTGGACGCCTTCCTGGCGGCCACGGCCGAGGTCATCGCCAAGGCCCCGGCCGGTCAGATGCTGACCCCCGGCATCTGCAACGCCTTCGCCAACGGCGTGAAGGCCCTGGCCGGGACCTCGGGCGTCACCGAGGTGGCTCACGGCTTGGACGGCGGTCACGGCCAGGGCCGCGCCTCGCTGTTTTCTGTCGACGCGGCGACCTTCCTGACGACGCCGCACCTGCAGGACGAAGTGTTCGGCGCCGCCTCGCTGGTGGTCCGCGCCAAGGATCTGGCCCAGTTGACCCAGGTGATCGCCGCCCTGGAAGGCCAGCTGACCATCGCCGTGCACATGGACGAGGCCGACACGGATCTGGCCCGCGCCCTGCTGCCGGCCCTGGAGCTGAAGGCCGGCCGCGTGCTGATCAACGGCTTCGGCACTGGCGTCGAGGTGGGCCACGCCATGGTTCACGGCGGCCCGTTCCCCTCGACCTCGGACAGCCGCTCGACCTCGGTCGGCTCGCTGGCCATCTTCCGGTTCCTGCGGCCCGTCTCGTACCAGAACCTGCCGGCGGCCCTGCTCCCGGCGGAACTACAGGACGCCAACCCGTTGGGGATCGCGCGCCGGGTGGATGGGAAGGTCGTGTTGGCCAAATAGCCCGTCGTTCATAGACCCTTCCCCTGTGGGGGAGGTGTCGGCGAAGCCGACGGTGGGGGGAGTGATCGGCCAGTTGCCGAACCCCAGACCGACCATCCTAAAACTCCCCCCACCGGCCTTCGGCCGCCTCCCCCACAGGGGGAGGGACTACATCAGCCGGCCCCGTAACCACCGCCCCCGGGCGTCTCGATCACGATCGCATCGCCCGCCGCGACCTCGATCGCATCGGTCGCGCCTAGCGCCAGCACCGAGCCGTCCGCCCGCTCGACCCGCGCCGCGCCCAGCATTCCTGAACCACCGCCCGCCAGCCCGAACGGCGCCACGCGCCGACGGTTGGACAACAGCGTCGCCGTCATCGGTTCGCGGAAACCGATCTTCCGCACCACCCCGTCGCCACCGCGATGCGCACCCGTTCCGCCGGACCCGCGCCGGATCGAGAAGGCCTCGACCAGCACAGGGTAACGGCTTTCCAGCACCTCCGGATCGGTCAGGCGGCTGTTGGTCATGTGGGTCTGAACGGCGTCCGCGCCGTCGAAGTCCGGCCCTGCCCCCGCCCCGCCGCAGATGGTCTCGTAGTATTGCCGCCGCTCATCCCCGAACGTGAAGTTGTTCATGGTGCCCTGGGCCGCGGCCATCACGCCCAGCGCGCCGTAGAGCGCATCGACAACCACCTGGCTGGTCTCGACATTGCCCGCCACCACCGCCGCCGGATAGCGCGGCCGCAGCATCGAGCCCTCGGGGATCACCAGCTCGACCGGCCGCAGGCAGCCGTCGTTCATCGGGATCTCGTCGTCGACCAGGGTGCGGAACACATACAGCGCCGCCGCCCGACAGATCGAGGCCGGGGCGTTGAAATTGGTCGGGACCTGGTCGCTGGTGCCGGTGAAATCGACCCGCGCCGTGCGGGCCGCGCGATCGACGGTGATCGCCACCTTGACCACCGAGCCGTCGTCCAACTCATAGGCGAAGTCGCCGTCCGACAGGGTGGCCAATACCCCCCGCACGGCCTCCTCGGCGTTGTCCTGCACGTGGGCCATATAGGCCTCGACCACGTCCTGGCCGAACTCCGCGACGAGCCCGTTAAGGCTCTCGGCGCCGCGCGCGCAGGCCGCCACCTGAGCCTTGAGGTCGCCGATGTTCTGGTCGGGATTGCGGGCTGGCCAGTCGCCCGAGGCCAGCAGCGCCCGGACCTCGGCCTCTCGGAACCGCCCGGCCTCGACCAGAAGGAAGTTCTCGATCAGCACCCCCTCCTCCTCGACGGTGCGGCTGTTGGGCGGCATCGAGCCGGGCGTGATCCCGCCGATGTCGCCCTGGTGGCCCCGCGCGGCGACGTAAAAGGTCAGGACGCCGGCCGCGTCGAATACTGGCATCACCACCGTCACGTCCGGCAGGTGGGTGCCGCCGTTATAGGGGGCGTTGAGCATGTAGACGTCGCCGGGCTTCAAGCCCCGGCCGTCGTGCAGCCGCCCGTCGCGGATCGCCCGCACGCTGTCGCCCATCGAGCCCAGATGCACCGGCATGTGCGGGGCGTTGGCGATCAGGGCGCCGTCGCGGTCGAACAGGGCGCAGGAAAAGTCCAGCCGTTCCTTGATGTTGACCGAATAGGCGGTGTTCTGCAGGGCGAACCCCATCTCCTCGGCCACGGCCATGAACAGGTTGTTGAACACCTCCAGCATCACCGGATCGGCCTTGGTCCCGGCCGCCTGGCGGGGCGCCAGGGCGGCGACGCGGTCGATGATCAGGTTGAGGTGACGGTCAACGGTGGCGCGCCAGCCGGGTTCGATCACCGTGGTGCCGGTATCTTCGCGGACGATGGCCGGCCCCGGGACTTCGCCGCCGATCGGCAGGGCGGCGCGGTCGAAGACCGGCGTGGCGTGCTCGGCGCCGGCCATGCGGGTGGTCAGCGTCGCCATGGGGTCGGGCTTGGACTCCGCACCGAAGCAAAGGTCAGGCGCCTCCCCGGCGTCGGCATGGCCGATGGCCTCGACCGCCAAGGCCTCGACCACCAGCGCCGTGCTCGGTGAGACGAAGCCGAAGCGGCGTTGATGCAGGGTCTCGAACGCCTCGCGAACAGCTTCGGAGTCGCCCAGCGGCACGCGCAGCGGCGTATCGGTCCCGGCGTACTTCACCAGCAGACTGGCGATGGTCTCGACGCGGATCAGCGGCACGTTCTGGGCCCAGAGCGCGGCCTCGGCCTCGCCCGCCAGGGCCGTGACCTGGATGGCCAGATCGGCGGCGGCCTCGGCCAGAGGCCGCTCCACGGTCGCCTCGCGCAGGGTCCGCAGATCCGCCAAGCCCATGCCGTAAGCGCTGAGCACCCCGGCGAACGGATGGATCATCACCTCGGTCATGCCCAGGGCGTCGGCCACCAGGCAGGCGTGCTGGCCGCCCGCTCCGCCGAAACAGGCCAGGACGTACTTGGTCACGTCGTAGCCGCGCTGGATCGAGATCTGCCGCACGGCCTTGGCCATGTTCTCCACGGCGATGGTCACGAAGCCCTCGGCGATCTGGACAGGCGTCATGGCCTTGCCGGTGGCCGCCAGGATCTCGACGGCCAGGGCTTCGAACCTGGCTGCGACCACGTCACGGTCCAGCGGCTGGTCGGCGTTGGGTCCGAACACCGCCGGGAAGAGGTCGGGCGACAGCTTGCCCAGCATCACGTTGCAGTCGGTCACCGTCAGCGGACCGCCGCGTCGGTAGCAGGCCGGACCGGGATTGGCGCCGGCCGAGGCTGGACCGACCCGGAGCCGCGCGCCGTCGAACGAACAGATCGAGCCGCCGCCGGCCGCCACGGTGTGGATGTTCATCATCGGCGCGCGCATCCGCACCCCGGCCACCACTGTCTCATAGGCTCGCTCGTACTCGCCGGCGAAGTGGCAGACGTCGGTGGAGGTGCCGCCCATGTCGAAGCCGATCACCCGCTCGAACCCGGCCTGGGCGGCGGTCCTGGCCATGCCGACCACGCCGCCGGCCGGACCGGACAGGATGGCGTCCTTACCCCGGAAGGCATGGGCGTCGGTCAGACCGCCGTTCGACTGCATGAACAGCAGGCGGGTCTCGCGCCCCCCCTCCTTCGCTTCAAGGGCGTTCGCCACCTTGTCCACGTAGCGCCGCAGGATGGGCGAGAGATAGGCGTCGACCACCGTGGTGTCGCCCCGGCCGACCAGCTTCATCAGCGGGCTCACCTCGTGGCTGACCGACACCTGAGTGAAACCGACGTCGCGGGCGATGGTGGCGACCCGCGCCTCGTGGTCGGTGAAGCGGAAGCCGTGCAGCAGCACGATCGCCACGGCGCGGAAGCCGGCGTCGAACGCGTCCTGCAGACCCGCGCGCGCCGCCGCTTCGTTCAGCGGACGCAGCACCGCGCCCTCGACGGTCATCCGCTCATCGATCTCGACGACGTGGGTGTAGAGCGCCTCGGGCTTGACGATGTGGCGATCGAACAGCTTGGGCCGGGCCTGGTAGCCGATCCGAAGGGCGTCGGCGTGGCCCTTCGTGATCGCCAGAAGCGTCGGCTCTCCGGCCCGCTCGAGCAGGGCGTTGGTGGCCACGGTGGTGCCCATCTTGACCGCGTCGATGCCGTCCTCGCCGTCGAGCAGCGCCCGAACGCCTGCGACGGCTGCGTCATCGTATTGCTCGGGATTCTCGGACAGCAGCTTGTGGGTCAGCAGGGCGCCGTCCGGACGCCGCGCGACGATGTCGGTGAAGGTGCCGCCGCGGTCGATCCAGAACTCCCAGCCGCGGTCGGTCATCAGGATCCCCTTTGCTCGGGACTCTTGTGGCGGCCTTGCGAGGCGGCATCAAGCACCGTGCGCCCCCTCCGACCGCCCTAGGTACGAAACGCCTCGATCCCCGCCCAGACACCCAGGCCGAGGAAAATCAGAGCCGCGCCGGTACGGACATACTTCAGCGGCACGACCTTGGTCACCGCCTCGCCGAGGTAAACCGCCGGGACATTGGCCAGCATCATGCCCAATGTCGTGCCGGCCGCGACCCACAGCACGTCGTGGAACCGCGCGCCCAGGGCCACCGTGGCGATCTGGGTCTTGTCGCCCATCTCGACCAGGAAGAAGGCGATGGTCGTGGTCACGAACACGCCGTAGCGGCCCGCGCCGCCGGGCATGTCGTCGTCGGCCTTGTCGGGGATCAAGGCCCAGGCCGCCATGGCGATGAATGAGATGGCGATCGCCCACTTGAACCAGGCGCCGTCGAACAAGCCCGAGACCAGAGAGCCGGCCAGCGCCGCCAGGGCGTGGTTGGCCAGGGTGGCGACCAGTATGCCCAGGATGATCGGCAGCGGCTTCTTGAAGCGCGTGGCCAGGATGATGGCCAGCAACTGGGTCTTGTCGCCGATCTCGGCGATGGCGACCACGAGGGTCGAAACAAGCAGGGATTCCATGGATCAAAAACCGTCCGGGCCGAGCGCACGCCAATAGCGTCGGAGACCCCGCCCAGCCCGGAACGGAAACCGACGCCATTGGTCTCGCCGCGGAAGCTGGTCGCTTCCTTCACCCGCGCCATGCCTCGAGAGGCAAGTGTGTTGACGACGGGCCCCGCTGATCGGCGCGGGCGGCTACTCCCCAAAGGTGGCGGCTGAGTAGCGGGGTTGGCCGACGGGGTCAAGCGCGGCGGGGGACAGGCATGCGCCTGTCCCCCTAATCCTAGACCGCCGCAGGCGCGTCGAACCGCATCACGTGGATGGACACGCGTACCTTGCCGCCGGTGAAGTTGCCGCCCGCCGCCGTGATCACCACAGGCGTGTCGGCATAGTAGGCCGTCGGGCCGATCACCCCGACATTGCTGGCGTTCTTGGCCACGCCCAGCGACGCGCCGAACTTGCCCGCCTCGCCGGCCACGCCGCAGCTGTAGGAGGAGGCCCCCGTGATCGCCACGCTGGTGCGGGTCGAGACGCCCAGCACGATGGCGCGGGCGGGGATCATCACGGTGGTGGCGACCGAGGCGCCCGACAGGGTCACCTCCTGTTCGACGATCTCGAACCGGGTGGCGGCCAGGAAGGGCGAGCGAGCGGCCGTCAGGCTCTTGAACGTCGAGGACAGCGGCGTCCAGTTCTGACCGTCATGGATCAGGGCCACCCCCTCGTCGATGATCCAGGCCAGCCAGCCGGCCTTGGGCGTCAGCGCCTGCCAGACGCCATCGACATAGTGGGCCAGCAGGCCGGCGGCCTTGTCGAACCACGAAGCGCCCGTCGCCCCGGACGGCAGGATGTGCATCGCCCCGTCGGCGGGCGACGCCGGCTGAGCTGAGACCGTGCGGCTATGGACGGCCAGTTGAACCAAGCCGTCCAGCTTGCCGAGGGCTTCGTTGACGGTGATGTGCTTCTGGGCCTGGCCGGCGGCCACGAAGGGCAGCGACAGGCGAGGCGTGGTGTCGTTGGACATGGGAGCTCCTGAAGGGTTTCAACCCCTCCAGTGTCGCCCCGCCGGGAGTCTCGGAGGACCGACGCTGGTCGATCCCCCGCCTGTCCCCGCTTACTGGGCCGCGAAAGCCAGGTGGTTTCCCGACGTCAGCGCGGTCTTGGCCGCCAGCTCCGCCTTGGCGTCCTCGTATTGCTCCGCGAACTTGGCGACCAGTTCGCCGGCCGACAACACCGCGTCGATGGCGCCGACGCCCTGGCCCGAGCCCCAGATGTCGCGCCAGGCCTTGGCTTCCTGGTTGCCGCCCGAGCCGAAGTTCATGGCCGACGGATCGCTGACCGGCAGGTTGGCGGGGTCCAAACCGGCCCGCTCGATCGACTGGCGCAGATAGTTGCCGTGCACGCCGGTGAACAGGTTCGAATAGACGATGTCGTTGGCCGAGGCCTCGACGATGGTGTCCTTGTAGCCCTGGGGCGCGTTGGCTTCCTTCGTCGCGATGAAGGCCGAGCCGATATAGGCCAGGTCCGCGCCCATGGCCTGGGCGGCCAGGATCGAGCGGCCGCAGGCGATCGAGCCCGAGAGCGCCACCGGCCCGTCGAACCAGGCGCGGATCTCCTGGACCAAGGCGAACGGCGACAGGGTTCCGGCGTGGCCGCCCGCCCCGGCCGCCACCGGGATCAGGCCGTCGGCGCCCTTCTCGATGGCCTTGTGGGCGTGCTTGTCGTTGATCACGTCATGCAGGGTGATGCCGCCGTACGAGTGGATCGCGCTGTTCAGGTCTTCGCGGGCCCCGAGCGAGGTGATCACCACCGGGACCTTGTGCTTGACGCACATGGCGATGTCTTCCTCGAGCCGGTTGTTGCTCTTGTGGACGATCTGGTTGACCGCGAACGGCGCCGAGGGGGCGTCCGGATTGGCTCGGTCATAGGCCGCCAGCTCTTCGGTGATCCGGGCCAGCCACTCGTCCAGCTGCGAGATCGGTCGGGCGTTCAGGGCAGGGAACGAGCCGACGACGCCAGCCTTGCACTGGGCGATGACCAGGTCGGGATTGCTGATGATGAACAGCGGAGACGCGATGACGGGAAGGCGCAGGCGGTCGCGCAGGATCGGCGGCAAGGCCATGGAAGTCGTCTCCTCTGTGGCGGCCGCTCCGGACCGCTCATGTAAACAGCGTTAGCTTAAACGGTCGTTCGCACCGCGCGCAAGCGCTTGACCTCCCCTAGGGCACGGGCGCATCTGCTGGTCAAAACAAGAAAATGCTGCAGTGCAGGAGAGAGACGCGGTGACTCAGGCGATCACGCCGCTGGCCGAGGATTTCGGTCCGCCGGACGAATCCAGGTGGATGGCTCTGGTCGAGAAGACCCTGAAGGGCCAGACTTTCGACGACGCGCTCGTCACCCAGACCCCTGACGGAATCGCCATCCAGCCGCTCTACACGGCGCGCGACAGCGTGGCGGTGGCGCGGGACCTGCGGGCTCGCGACGCCGACCGCCCCTGGGATCTGCGCATGCGCGCCGCCCATCCCGATCCCCGCCGCGCCGCCGCCGAGATCATGAAGGACCTGGAAAACGGCGCGGCCTCGGTGCTGCTGGCGCTGGACCCTACCGGCGAGACCGGCGTCGCGGTCGGCTCGATCCAGGACCTGGCCCAGGCCTTGAACGGGGTGATGCTGGACCTGGCCCCCGTCGCCTTGGACGCCGGCTTCCTGGGTCCCAAGGCCGCCGACTGGCTGGGCGGCCTGGCCAAGGCCGCGCCCAACGCGCCGCTGGCCTTCCATATGGATCCGCTGACGACCTTCGCCCAGGCCGGCGCCAGCCCCGGACCGATCGAGGGCCACCTGGTCTCGGCCGCGACCGTCGGGGCGCGGCTGTCCCAGACCTACGCCAAGGCCGGCCTGATGCTGGCGACGGGCCGCGCCGCGCACGAGGCCGGCGGGTCGAACACCGAGGAGCTGGCGGTGATGGCCGCCTGCGCCCTGGCCTACGCCAAGGCCCTGGTTCGCGCGGGCCTGCCGATGGACGAGGCCTTCTCGCGCATCACCCTGGGCGTCAGCCTGGACGCCGAATACTTCACCGGCATCGCCAAGGTCCGCGCCGCCCGGGCCCTGTGGGCGCGGATCACCGACGCCTGCGGCGTGTCGTCGGTCCCGACGGTGATCGAGGCCCGCTCCTCGCACCGCATGCTGACCCGGGCCGACGCCTGGACCAACCTGCTGCGCCTGACCTCCGCCGGCTTCGCCGGCGCGGTGGGCGGCGCCGACGCCATCGTGCTGGGCGCCTTCACCGACGCCATCGGCCTGCCGACCCCCTTCGCCCGCCGCCAGGCTCGCAACACCCAGCTGGTGCTGATGGAGGAGAGTCATCTGGGCCGCGTCGCCGATCCGGCCGGCGGCGCCTGGTACCTGGACAGCCTGACCGACCAGCTGGCCCGCGCCGCCTGGGGCGGCTTCCAGGCCATCGAGGCGGCCGGCGGCATCGTCAAGGCGCTGGAAAGCGGCCTGGTCGCCGACATCGTCGGCGCCACCCGTGCCGCGCAGGAGGCCGCCTTCGCCGACAAGAGCCGCAAGATCCTGGGCGTCACGGCGTTCCCCAACGCCGACGACAAGCCCGTGGAGGTCGCTACGCCCAAGGCCGCCGACTTCGCCGTGGATCCGCCCAGCGTGCGTGTGCCCGGGCCGGATTCCCGATGCCCGCCCCTGACGCCCATCCGGTTCTCGGCCGCCTTCGAGGGAGCGCAAGCATGAGCCAGTTCCCCGACTTCACCAGCGTCGCGTTCGAAACCGGTTCCACCGCGGCGGCTCCCGCGGGCGCCGTTTGGGCGACGCCCGAGGGCGTCGATGTGTCGCCGGCCTTCACCGCCGAGGATACGGCCGGCCTGGACTTCACCGACGGCTATCCCGGCGTCGCGCCCTATTTGCGCGGCCCCTACCCGACCATGTACGTGACCAATCCCTGGACGGTGCGGCAGTACGCCGGCTTCTCGACCGCCGAGGACAGCAACGCCTTTTACCGCCGCAACCTGGCCGCCGGCCAGATGGGCCTGTCGGTGGCCTTCGACCTGGCCACCCACCGCGGCTATGACAGCGACCACGAGCGGGTGAAGGGCGATGTCGGCATGGCCGGCGTCGCCATCGACTCGATCCTCGACATGCGCACCTTGTTCAGCGGCATCCCGCTCGACAAGATGAGCGTCTCGATGACCATGAACGGCGCGGTGCTGCCGATCCTGGCGCTCTACATCGTGGCGGCCGAGGAACAGGGCGTCAGCCCCGACAAGCTGTCCGGGACCATCCAGAACGACATCCTCAAGGAGTTCATGGTCCGCAACACCTACATCTATCCGCCCGCTCCCTCGATGCGGATCATCTCGGACATCTTCGCCTTCACGTCCGAGAAGATGCCGAAGTTCAACTCGATCTCGATCAGCGGCTATCACATGCAGGAGGCCGGGGCCTCGGCCGACCTGGAGCTGGCCTACACCCTGGCCGACGGGGTCGAATACGCCAGGGCCGGCGTCGCGGCGGGCATGAGCATCGACACCTTCGCCCCCCGCCTGTCGTTCTTCTGGGCGATCGGCATGAACTACTTCATGGAAGTCGCGAAAATGCGCGCCGCCCGCCTTCTCTGGGCCCGGCTGATGAAGCGCGAGTTCGATCCAAAGGACGACCGCAGCCTCTCCCTGCGCACCCACAGCCAGACCTCGGGCTGGTCGCTGGCGGCCCAGGACGTGTTCAACAATGTCTCCCGCACTTGCGTGGAGGCCATGGCCGCCGTGAACGGCCAGACCCAGAGCCTGCACACCAACGCCCTGGACGAGGCCCTGGCCCTGCCCACCGACTTCTCGGCCCGCATCGCCCGCAACACCCAGCTGTTCCTGCAGATGGAGAGCGGCACGACCCGCGTCGCCGACCCCTGGGGCGGTTCCTACTATGTCGAGCGTCTGACCCACGACCTGGCGGTCAAGGCCCTGGCCCATATCGAGGAGGTCGAGGCGGCCGGCGGCATGGCTCGCGCCATCGAGCAGGGCATTCCCAAGCTGCGCATCGAGGAAGCCGCCGCCAAGACCCAGGCCCGCATCGACGCCAATCGCCAGAGCGTGGTGGGGGTCAATCGCTACAAGCCCGAGGTCGTCGACGAGATCCCGATGCTGAAGGTGGACAACACCTCGGTGCGCAACCAGCAGCTGGAGAAACTGGCCCGCCTGAAGGCCGAGCGCGATCCCGCAAAGACCGCCGCCGCGCTGAAGGCCCTGGAGGACGGGGCGCGCGGGACCGAGAACCTGTTGGCCCTGGCCGTCGAAGCGGCCCGCGCCCACGCCACGGTCGGCGAGATCAGCCTGGCCATGGAGAACGTCTTCGGCCGCCACCGCGCCACGATCCAGTCGATCGAGGGCGTTTATGGCAAGGAGGCCGGCGCCGATCCCAAGGCCGCCCGGGCCCGCGCCATGGTCGCCGCCTTCCGGGAAGCCCATGGCGGCCCGCCGCGCATCCTGATCGCCAAGATGGGCCAGGACGGCCACGACCGCGGCCAGAAGGTGATCGCCAGCGCCTTTTCCGATCTCGGTTTCGAGGTCGATATCGGTCCGCTGTTCCAGACCCCCGCCGAAGCCGCCGAGCAGGCCGTGGCCCACGACGTCCACATCGTCGGCGCCTCGTCCCTGGCCGCCGGTCACCTGACGCTGGCCCCCGAACTGAAGGCCGAACTGGCCAGGCAGGGTCGCGGCGACATCATGATGGTGGTCGGCGGCGTCATCCCGCCCCAGGACTTCCAGGCCCTGCTCGACGCCGGCGCCGCGGCGATCTTCCCGCCCGGCACGGTGATCGCCGAGGCGGTGATCGAGCTGCTGGACAAGCTGAACAAGCAGCTGGGCTACACCCAGGGCGCGGCGGCGTAGGGGCGGCTGACGCCTCAGGCCCTGCACCGAACCCTTGCCCCCTATGGACCGCTTCGCGGTCGTCTTTCCCCAGAGGGGAAGAGCCGCGCCGTGAAGGCTCTGCCCCCTCTGGGGGCGGACAGGCGGCGAAGCCGCCAGGTGGGGGCAAGCCTTAGCGGGCATGGTGTTGCAGGCACGGCTTCTCGACCTCGAGCTTTCGCGACGAGGGGATGGGGAGGCGCGGAGCGGTCCGGGCCGAGCCCGGATGACCGTGGGTTTGGAGTGTGCGTTTCGGCTAGACCTGACCGCTCCGCGAAACCGTTCTTCTCAAGGGACGTCGACTGAGGGCCTGTTTCATCCCGATCGACGTTTCCCCTCAGGCGGGCAGGATCAAAGTCGCCCGGAAGGGGCCGTCGGCG
>Ga0073929_1001470_pt1 | contig 20800 bp, 20 predicted proteins | sample DewCreD2012metaG_3_FD_76966 | JGI IMG/M metagenome (GOLD analysis project Ga0073929, IMG submission 76966) | Hot spring sediment bacterial and archeal communities from British Columbia, Canada, to study Microbial Dark Matter (Phase II) - Dewar... ... | reverse complement strand
GGCCCCACGAGGGGGAGGGAGGGACCCGACCGCGAAGCGGTGGGAGGGTGAGGGGTTACACCCTCACCGATTTCCATGAGCGCCCTGCCGGCACGCCGTCCGGCGGTTTACCCCCTCACCCTCCCCAGCTCCGCTTGGGCCCCTCCCTCTCCCTATGGGAGAGGGTTTCCGATAGCCCTCACGGCCGCCTCGAGCCGATCGGCGGTCATCTTCTGATCCGCGATCGACGGGTGCCAGTCGCAGGCCCCGCGGTCCATGCCGGTGATGCGCACCGGGGTCGCCAGGCCCGGCGCCTCGGCGTTGACCGCCTGGGCCACCTGCTCGACATCGGCCGCGAAGCTGTCGCCGGCGATCAGCAGGACGCGGGCCTGGGGTTGGCGCTTGGCCAGTTCGCTCACGAAACCGGCATAGGTCGTTCGATAGTCGGCGCGCAGGGCCGCCTCGTCGGCCCAGGCCTCGCCCGGCGCGACGGGGGTGGAAAAGTCGTTGGTGCCCAGGCCGATGACGATCAGATCGGGCCGCCACGGGTCCGCCGGATCCACGCTGGGCGCGGCCTGGCCGGGGATCATTCGCGGATACAGCACAGGCAGGGTCTGTCCCGGCGCGGCGCCGCCGTAGTTGCGCACCACGCCCCGGCCTGAAAAGGCGACGATCCGATAGTCCGCGTCCAGCCGCCCCGCCAGGATCGGACCGAAGGTCAGGCTGGTGTCGGTCAGGTCGTGGATCTCGGCCTGGGTGCAGTTTCGCTTCGTCGCCCGCACGCCGTAGCCGACGGTGTGGGAGTCGCCGATGAACTCGATCCGGCGGGGGCGGCTCTTCGGCGGCAGGGCCTGACCGCCGGTCCCGACGAAGAAGCCGAGGAACCGCGCCGAGCCGGTCTGGCTCTCGGTCAGCTTTTCCACCCGCACGACGTGCTCGCCCGGTCCCAGGTCCTTGAAGGCCAGGCGGACAGCGCCGGGTTCGGTCAGTTCCGTGCGGACCTGACCGTCGATGCTGATCGCCAGGTGCTCCTCTTGCGGATCGATGGCCACCTCGACGGAAGGGCCGGTGAAGCGGCCTTCGAAATAGACGCCGGGCCAGCCGAACTCCGCTCCGCCGCCGGGCAGCGTCACGACCCGCCCGCCGATATTTGGCGTCAGGGCGGTCTGGGCCGCCGCCGGCTGCACCGACAGGGCCAGGGCCGCGACGGCGGCCAGCAATACGAATCTCAAGCGGATCTCCTGCGGAATAACGCCCTCTCCCATAGGGAGAGGGAGGGACCCAGCCGCGTAGCGGTTGGGAGGGTGAGGGGTTACGCCCTAACCGAATTCCCTAGGCGCCCTGCCGGCACGCCGTCAGACGCCTAAACCCCTCACCCTCCCATTGCTACGCAACGGGCCCCTCCCTCTCCCTATGGGAGAGGGTTATTTCTGGGTTAAATAGTCCAGCGCCAGCAGCACCTCGGCCTTCACGCCCGTTTCCAGCACGGCCTCGTCGATGTCGAAATAGGGCGAGTGGTTGGCCGGGGCCGTGGCGGCGGGCACGCTGGCCGGACGGCCGCCCAGTTGGATGAACACCGCCGGGATCTTCTCGCCGTAGCGCGAGAAGTCCTCGGCCCCGGTGACCAGGGCCGCCTGGTCGTCGACCTTGCCGGGCGAGGCCCGCTCCAGCACCGGCTTGGCCCAGGCCGACAGGGCCGGGTCGTTGCGGGTGACCGGATAGGGCTGGGTGAACACCGCCTGGGCTTTCGCGCCATAGCGGTCGCCGATCGCGGCCACGGTCTTCTGGACCTTGTCGATCACGTCGGCCCGGCGCTCGGCGTTGAAGGTGCGCAGGGTGCCGGTCATGGTCAGGTCTTCAGGGATGATGTTGTTGCGCACCCCCATGTTGATCGTGGCCACGGTCAGGACGGTGGGCGAGGCGCCGACGTCGATCTGGCGGGCCGACAACTGGTTGAAGGCCTGGACGATGTCGGCCGCGACGCTGGCCATGTCGACGCCCGCCCAGGGCCGCGCCCCGTGGGTCTGCTTGCCCTTGACGGTGATCGTCAGCCGCTCTGACCCGGCGTAGAAGCCGCCCGCGCGATAGTTCAGGGCGTGAGCGTCGCCCGGGCCGATGTGCAGGCCGAAGATGGCGTCGACCTTGGGGTTCTCCAGCGCGCCGTCGCGGACCATCAGCAGGGCCCCGCCCTCCTCGCCGGCCTGGGAGCCTTCCTCGGCCGGCTGGAAGATCAGCACGACCGTTCCCGGGATCTCGGCCTTCATGCCCGCCAGCACGGTGGCCGCGCCCAGCAGCATGGCCACGTGGGTGTCGTGGCCGCAGGCGTGCATGACCGGCAGGGTCCGGCCCTCCCACTGGGCGGTGACCTTGGAAGCGAACGGCAGACCGGTCTTCTCCTCGACCGGCAGGGCGTCCATGTCGGCGCGCAGGGCCACGACCTTGCCGGGCTTGCCGCCCTTCAGCACCCCGACCACGCCAGTGCGGCCCACGCCCTCGCGAACCTCGAAGCCCAGGGCGCGCAGCTCCTTGGCCACCAGGGCGGCGGTGCGGACCTCCTGGTTGCCCAGTTCCGGATGCTGGTGGATATCCCGCCGCCAGGCCACCACCTTGGGCTGGACGGCCTTGGCGGCGGCCTGGACCTGGGCGGTTGAGGGGGCGGCGAAGGCCGGTGCGCCCGCCAATCCCATGGTCAGCGCCAATGCCGAAACCCTTGCGAACATGGCCATCCCTCACCTCCTGAAATCCCCGGCCGGAGCTTGGACTGGGTTGGGGACACGCCGCAAGGGCATGTCCCCCTCGCGTGCTGGGGACATGCCCTTGCGGCGTGTCCCCAAACATCGCTGCCCCTACGGACGGCTGGCGCCGGCCTGAGTCGGGTCTAAGCTCCCCGCATGGACGAGCCGATCGACGCCAAATTCGACACCCGCAACGACGGCGACGTCCGCGATCCGGGCGCGGGGCCGCTCAAGCCGCGCCACGCCGCGACCCTGATCGTCGTCCGGGAGGACGGTCACAAGCCGCAGCTGCTGATGGGCCGCCGCAACCGGGGCCTGGCCTTCATGGCCGACAAGTGGGTGTTTCCGGGCGGCCGGGTGGATCGCGGCGACTACGTCGCGCCCTCGGCCAGCGAGCTGGCGCCCGAAACCGCCGCGCGCCTGGCCCTGGAGCCGCGCCACGCCAATCCGCCCCGCCTGGCCCGCGCCCTGGCCCTGGCGGCGGTGCGCGAGACCTTCGAGGAGACCGGCCTGCTGCTGGCCCGCAAAGCGCCCGAGCGGCCCGGCGCGGGGGCCTGGCGGCCGTTCCTGGCCCAGGGCGCCTTGCCCGACCTGGCGCCGCTGGCCTTCGTGGCCCGGGCGATCACCCCGCCCTACCGCACCCGCCGCTTCGACGCCCGGTTCTTCATGGCGCCCGCCTCGGCCCTGCTCAGTCTGGAGCGCCAGCCCGATTGCGGCGAGTTGGACGAGATCGGCTGGTTCGATTTCGAGGCCGCCCGTGAACTGGACCTGCCCAACATCACCCGCTTCGTGGTGCACGAGGTGGCGCAACGCCTGGCCGATCCTGGACGTCCCGCGCCGTTCATGCGCTTCCTGCGCGGGGCGCGGCAGCTGAGCTATCTGTAGGCCGCGGATGACGATGGGGACACACACTCACGGCAAGGCCGCTGACGAACGCGTGAGATCGTGGTGTGAGTGTGTGTCCCCGCCTCCGCCCACGGCGTCGCCAGAGAGGTTCCCATGCTCGCCCTGATTCTCGCCGCCCAGCTCGCCGGCCCGACCGCCACCATCGACCAGATGGCCTGGCTGAAGGGCTGCTGGATCCAGACCAAGCCGAACGGCGTGGTCGAGGAGCTGTGGATGGGTCCCGGCGGCGGCGTGATGCTGGGTCTGGGGCGGACGTTGCGCGACGGCAAGTTGCGCGACCATGAGTTCGTCCGCATCGTCGAGGCCGACGGCTCGCTGGCCTATGTCGCCGCGCCCTCGGGCCAGGACAAGGCGACCTTCCCGCTCAAGAGCCTGACGCCCGACGAGGCGGTGTTCGAAGACCTGGCCCACGACTTTCCCCAGCGGGTGATCTATCGGCGCCTGGGACCCGACGCCGTGACCGGCCGGATCGAGGGGCAAATCGGCGGTCAGGCCAAAAGCATCGATTTCCCCTACAAACGATGCGAGACCGGCAATTGACTTTGCGCCGCCGGTGAGTATGTTCCGCGCCTCTTATTTCGACCGCGTAGGGACCTGCGCGACCATCGCAGGGATTCGACCATGGCCAAACCGGCTTCCATCAAGATCCGCCTGAACTCGACGGCGGACACCGGCTTCTTCTACGTGACCAAGAAGAACGCCCGTACCAAGACCGAAAAGATGGTGCTGAAGAAGTACGATCCGGTCATCCGCAAGCACGTCGAGTTCAAGGAAGGCAAGATCAAGTAGATCTTGCGTCCAACGCGATGTGACAAGACGCCCGGCTGCGAAGCCGGGCGTTTTTCGTTTCAGCCGTCTTGTTTTCGCCGCCGAGGAAAGGCCTAGCTGGGCCATGCGCCGATACCCGCTTTCGTCCCTCTGGCTGGCCTTTGTCTTGCTGCTTGGCGCTGGTTCGCCGCTGGCTCACGGGGCTCACGCGCGCGCCGCCACGCCCGTCTACGGCTACGAGGTGGTCCGCGCCTACCCCCACGACCCCAACGCCTTCACCCAGGGCCTCTTTCTGCGCGACGGGTTCCTGTACGAGAGCACCGGGCTGGAGGGCGCCTCGTCGGTCCGCAAGATCGCGCTGGAGACCGGACGCGTCGAGAACGAGCGCTCGATCTCCAGCCAGTTCTTCGGCGAGGGCATTGTCGACTGGAAGGACCGGCTGATCCAGCTGACCTGGAAGAACCAGGTCGGCTTCGTCTATGGCATCGACGACTTCGAGACGCGCGGCGAATTCAGCTATCCCGGCGAAGGCTGGGCCCTGACCCGCGACGACAGGCGGATCATCATGAGCGACGGCACCTCGCGCCTGCGGTTCCTAGACCCCGAGACCCTGAAGGAAACCGGCGGGATCATCGTCACCGATGGGGGCCGGCCGGTGGACCAGCTGAACGAGCTGGAATGGGTCAAGGGCGAGATCCTGGCCAATGTCTGGCAGACCGACCGGATCGCCCGCATCGACCCGGCGACGGGCAAGGTGACGGGCTGGATCGACCTGACCGGCCTGCTGCCGTTCGCCGACCGGGCGCGGGCCGACGTGCTGAACGGGATCGCCTACGACGCCAAGGCCGATCGGCTGATCGTAACGGGCAAGTTCTGGCCGCGGATGTACGAGATCAGGGTGGTGAGCAAGCGCTGAGGCTGGGGACATGCCCTTGCGGCGTGTCCCCTTCGGCAAGCACGGCGCTCGAAATTGGGGACACGCCGCGAGGGCATGTCGCCGGCCGTCCTAAGCCGCCTTGCCCACCACGGCGTTGCGGCCAGACTTCTTGGCTTCGTACACCGCCTCGTCGGCCCGCTTCATCAGGGTCTCGGGGGTGTCGTCGGGGCCGCTGGTGGCCGAGACGCCGATCGAGATGGTCACGGTCAGCAGCTCGCTGCCCTGGGCCACGCGGAACGGCGAGGCGGAGACGTGCATGCGGATCCGCCGGGGGATGCGCAGGGCGTCGACCAGCTGGGTGTCGGGCATGATCACCGTGAACTCCTCGCCGCCGTAGCGGCAAGGCAGATCGATGGCGCGGACGTTGGAGGCCAGGCGCAGGGCGAACTCGCGCAGCACCTCGTCGCCGACGTCGTGGCCGAAGCCGTCGTTGATCTTCTTGAAGTGGTCGATGTCGATCAGCAGGGCCGCGACCGGGTCGCCGCCCAGGGCCGCGCGCTTGACCAGCGAGTCGAGCTGGCCCGACATGTAGCGACGGTTGTGCAGGCCTGTCAGCTGGTCGGTGACGGCCAGTTCCAGGCTGTGGTCGAGGTTCTGGCGCAGATAGTCGGTGTAGCGCTTGCGCTGGATCTGGGTCTTGACCCTGGCGGCCAATTCCTGCGGATCGATCGGCCGCGGCAGGATGTCGTTGATGCCGATCTCCAGCGCCTTGACCAGGCGCTGGCGCTCGTCGGGATCGACCATGGCCAGGATCGGCAGGTGACGCGTGCGCTCGTCCGACCGCAGCGAGGCGGCGAAGCGCAGGCCGTCGAAGCTCTTGGCGGCGGCGTTGATGATGACCAGGTCGACCGGACCGCCGGCGCTGATCTGGGCCTTCACGGGATCGGATTCGATGACCGGGCGGTGCTCGACCGACAGTTCGGCGGCGACACGCTGGGCCTGACGTTCGTTGTCATCGACCACCAGCACCCGGCCGCCTAGGCCGTCCAGGCGCGAGGCGGCGCCGGCGATCACGCCCATGCGGCGGCCCGAGGCCTCGCGCTGGCGCAACTCGTCGATCACCAGCTTGAAGCGGGTCAGGCTGCGCACGCGGGCGAACAGCATGACGTCGTCGATGGGCTTGGTCAGGAAGTCCGAAGCGCCCGCTTCCAGCCCCTGGATGCGGTCGGCGCGGCCGTCCAGCGCCGTGACCAGCACCACCGGGATATGGCGGGTGGCGGGATCTTCCTTGAGTTTCTTGCAGACGGTGAAGCCGTCCATGCCGGGCATCATCACGTCCAGCAGGATCACGTCGGGCAGCTCGCTCGCCGCCAAGGTCAGGGCGGTGGGGCCGTCATAGGCGACGGAAACCTGGTAGTATTCAGCCGACAGCTTGGCCTCGAGCAGGCGGACATTGGCCTCGATATCGTCGACGACCAGAATGCGCGCGCTCACGGGCCTACCTCTCCAGCAGCCGGGTGATGGTGTCGAGGAAGTGCGACACCGAGATGGGCTTGGAGATATAGGCCTCGCACCCGCCCTCACGGATGCGTTCCTCGTCGCCCTTCATGGCGAATGCCGTAACGGCGACCACGGGGATATGTGACAGATCGTCATCCTCCTTGAGCCACTTGGTGACTTCAAGGCCGGAGATTTCGGGCAGCTGGATATCCATGAGGATCAGGTCGGGACGATGCTCACGGGCGATCGACAGAGCCTGCAGCCCCTCGCGGGTTTGCAGGATCTCGTAACCCTGGGCTTCGAGCAGGTCATGAAAGAGTTTCATGTTCAGCTCGTTATCCTCGACGATGAGGACCTTCTTCGTCATCCTGACCCCGACCATTCCGGTCCGTGGCGATGCATGAGGGATTCGCGTCGCTTCTGGATTCCAGATCGCACGAATATCCTTAAGCCCGCGCTAATCGCGTTTCACCTCGGCCAATCGCAGATCATGGAACTCTGTTTTTCCGACCTTCAGGCCTGCACCGTGCGCCCCGACACGCCGTTGGTCATCGTCGATGTCGACGAGGTGCTCGCGCGCTTCATGCATGGCTTTGGAACGTTCATCGGGCGCCATGGATTCGAGCTGCGGTTCGACCGATACGCCCTGTTCCAGAACATCTATCGCCCCGGCGAGACCGAGCACCTGGACCTGATCGCCGGGCGGGTCCTGTTCAACGACTTCTTCCGCGACGGGGCCGATGACCTGCCGCCGGCCGAGGGCGCGGCCGACGCCCTGGCCGACCTGTCGACCCGGGCCGACGTGGTGATTCTGACCAACGCCCCCGAGCACGGCCGCCAGTCGCGGGCGCGCTGGCTGAAGACCCACGGCTTCGACTACCCGCTGGTGATCAACACCGGCCCCAAGGGACCGTCGGCCGCGCATCTGGCCGAGCGGACGGCCTCGCCGGCGGTGTTCGTCGACGACCTGCTGCCGCAGCTGGACTCGGTGGCGGAAAGCGCGCCGTGGGTGAACCGCTTCCAGATGGTGGCCGACGAGCGACTGCGCCCCCTCGCCCCCGGCGCTCCTGAGCGGCATACCCGCATCGATCAGTGGCCCGACCTGAAGACGGCCATCGAGCGCAAGCTGTTCCCATGAGCTCGCCCATCAAGGCGCTGTGCCGCGACTGCCTGGCGACGGGCCAGGTCAAGGCCTCGCGCTGTCCCGCCTGCGGTTCGCCGCGCGTGATCTTCCACGAGGAACTGGGCCAGCTGTCCATGGCCCACCTGGACTGCGACGCCTTCTACGCCTCGGTCGAGAAGCGCGACGACCCTACCCTGCGCGACAAGCCGGTGATCGTCGGCGGCGGCAAGCGCGGGGTCGTGACGACGGCCTGCTACATCGCCCGGATGAGCGGACCGCGCTCGGCCATGCCGATGTACAAGGCGCTGAAGCTGTGTCCCGACGCCGTGGTCATCAAGCCCAACTTCCACAAGTACAAGCACGAGAGCGGGCGGATCATGGCCAAGCTGGAGGCCCTGACGCCCCTGGTCCAGCCGCTGTCGCTGGACGAGGCCTGGATCGACCTGTCGGGCACCGAGCGCCTGCACGGCGCGCCGCCGGCGGTGATGCTGGCCCGTGTGCAAAGGGAGATCGAGACCGAGGTGGGCATCACCGTCTCGATCGGCCTGGCACCCAACAAGTTCCTGGCCAAGATCGCGTCCGAACTGGACAAGCCGCGCGGCTTTTCGGTGATCGGCGCGGTCGGGATCGCCGCGTTCCTGGCCCCCAAGCCAGTGTCGATCCTGCCTGGCGTCGGCCCCGCCACGGTCACCTCCCTGGCCCAGGAAGGGCTGCGCACGGTCGGCGACATCGCGAGCGCCGACCTCAAATGGCTGGTCAAGGTGCTGGGCTCGGGCGGCCTGCGGCTGCATCACCTGGCCCATGGCCGCGACGCGCGGCTGGTGGATCCCGGCCAGGAACGCAAGACGATCAGCGCCGAGACCACGTTCAACGACGACCTCTACAAGCGCGAGGACCTCGAGGACGAGCTGTGGCCCCTGTGCGAGAAGGTCGCCCGCCAGGCCCGGGCCGGCGAGGTGGCGGGCCGGGTGGCCACGCTGAAGCTGCGCACGCCCGACTTCAAGATCCACACCCGCCGCCGCACCCTGGCCGTGCCGACCCAGACCGCCCGCACCCTGTTCCAGGTGGCGCGCGAGCTGCTGGCGGCCGAGCCGGGCGGCCTGCACTACCGCCTGATCGGCGCGGGCCTGACCGACTTCGTCCCCGCCGAGGGCGCGGCCGACGACTTCTTCGCCGGCGACGAGCGCAAGGCGCTGAAGAGCGAGACGGTGATCGACGGCCTGCGTGGGAGGTTCGGAGCGGGGGCGGTGATGAGTGGAAGGGCGTTGAAGGGGAAGTAGCCCAAGCGCCCTTCCCTCCCCTTTATGGGGAGGGTGGCCCCGAAGGGGTCGGGTGGGGCTTGATGAGGCAGCAATCGCCCCCGTCACGCACCCTGCACCGATCCCCCACCCGACCCGCTATGCGGGCCACCCTCCCCGCAGGGGGGAGGGAAACGAGGAGGCAGGCGCTCCTGCCTACATCAGCGAGCCCTTGCCGCTGGTCACTTCGGTATAGCGGTGCACACGGACGGCCTGGACCAGGCCGAAGCCGATCATCACCGTCAGCATCACGGTGCCGCCGTAGCTCAGCATCGGCATGGGCACGCCCACCACCGGCGCCATGCCCATGACCATCGCGCCGTTGATCAGCACGTACAGGGCGAAGGTCGCCGTCACCCCGGCCGCCGACAGGCGTCCGAAGTGGCTGTGGCTGATCGAGGCGATGCGCAGGGCCATGAAGATCGCCACGCCGTACAGGAACAGCACGCTGAAACAGCCGATGAAGCCGAACTCCTCGGCCAGGGTGGCGAAGATGAAGTCGGTCTGTTTCTCGGGCAGGAAGTTCAGCTGGCTCTGCGAGCCCAGGCCAAAGCCCTTGCCCATCAGCCCGCCCGAGCCCAGGGCGATCTTGGACTGCATGATGTGATAGCCGTTGCCCGACGGATCGCTCTCGGGGTTCATGAAGGTCAGAATCCGGTCGCGCTGATACTCGTGCAGCACCAGGAAGATGAACGGCGGTAGGGCGGCGAGGCCCGCGACGATCCCGCCGATGATCAGCCGCAGCGACAGGCCGGCCAGCACCATGATCGACAGGCCCGGCAAGGCGATCAGCACCGAGGTGCCGAGGTCCGGCTGGTGGGCCACCAGCAGGGTCGGCGCGCCGATCAAGGCCAGGGGGATCAGCAGCTTCCACGACAGCCGGGCGCTATCGGCCGACAGGCCGTGATAGTAGCGGGCCAGGGCCAGCACGACGCCGATCTTCATGATTTCCGACGGCTGGAACCGCAGCGGGCCGATCTGCAGCCAGCGCTGGGCGCCCAGCGACACGTCGCCGACCAGCTCCACCGCCACCAGCAACAGCAGCGCCACGCCGTAGACCGGATAGGCCAGGGTGAACCAGACGCGCAGGTCGATCATCGACAGGATGATCATCATCACGAAATAGATGCCGAAGCGCAGCAGGTGCTTGTCGGCCCACGGCTCCCACGAGGCGCCGGCGATCGAGAACAACATCAGCGCGCCGGTGCCCGCGATCAGGCACAGGACCAGACACAGGGTCCAGTCGATCTCCATGAACTTGATGATCGGCCGGTCGCGTTCGCCGGGTCGGCTGAGGCCGCCGCTGAGGGTCATCGGGGAGCTCCGGGGGCGGGAGACGCGGGAACGGTCGGAGTCGCGGCTGGCTCCGGCGTTGAAGGCGGCGGCGCGCCGACCGTAGGCGCTTCCGGCGCGGCGCCTTCGACCACGCCGTCAGGCCCGGTCTCGACCGGCGCGTCGGGCAGCGGTATGGGGCGCTCGATGCGGGCGCGGATCTCGGGATCCTTCAGCAGCGCCACGCGCATGACCTCGCGGGCCCGGGGCGCGCCGGCCGTCGCGCCGCCCATGCCGCCGTGCTCGATGATCACCGCCACCGCGTAGCGCGGATCGTCATAGGGCGCGAAGGCCACGTACAGATTGTGGTCCTTCAGGCGCCAGACGGCGCCGGAGCCCTTGCGGTTGGCGACCCCGTCATAGCTGCGGACCTGGGCCGTGCCGGTCTTGCCCGCCATCTTGACGTCGCCCAGGCCCAGCTGGCTCTGGCGATAGGCGGTGCCGCGCACGTCGTTGGCCACGGCCTCCATGCCGCCGCGCACATAGGTCAGGTGCTCCTGGCTGAACGGCAGGTCGGGCACGGCCGCGCCGCTGGGCTGCTCGACGCCGCCGACCGATTTGACCAGGCGCGGGTTGAGCGCCTTCTTGCTGTTGGCCAGGCGGGCGGTCATCACCGCCAGCTGCAGGGCGTTGACGCTCAGGGCGCCTTGCCCGATGCCGTAGCTGGGGGTTTCGCCCGGAAACCAGGTCTGGTTGGCGGGATTCTTCTTGAAGGCCCGCTTCTTCCAGGCGCGGTCGGGCACTAGGCCCTTCTTCTGGCCGGGAATGCCGATGTCGAAGGTCTCGCCGAAGCCCATGGCGCGAGCGGCCGTGGCGATGGCGTCCGGACCGATCTTCAGCGACGTCTGGTAGAAATAGACGTCGCACGAGTTCTTGATGGCGTCGTGCAGGTTCTGCGAACCGTGGCCGCGCGGCTCCCAGCACCGCCAGGTCCGACCGCCATAGTACCAGCTGCCGCCGCAGTTGATGCGGATCTCGGGATCGATCCCCGCGGCCAGCGCCGCCAGGCCCACGGTCGGCTTGAAGGTCGAGCCCGGCGGGAACGTGCCGTTCAGCACCTTGTCCAGCAACGGCTTGCGCTCGTACTCGGCCAGGGCGCGGTATTCGGGACCCGACAGGCCCTTGACGAAGCGGTTGGCGTCGAAGCTGGGGGCCGAGACCATGGCCAGCAGGTCGCCGTTGCGGATGTCCATCACGACGATGGCGCCGCTCTCCTCGCCCATCACCTCCAGGGCGCGGTTCTGGATGTCGGCGTCGAGGGTCAGCCGCACTTCCTTGCCCGGGGTCGGCGGGATGTCGCCCTCGGGATCCAGGCGCACGGTGCGGCCCTGGGCGTCCACCTCGGCCTTGGTGGCGCCGGCGCGACCGCGCAGCTCACGGTCCAGCGCCTTCTCCAGTCCCGCCTTGCCGATCCGGAAACCCGGATGGTGCAGCAGGTCTTGGTCCGGCTCGTCCTTGGCCTTCTCCAGGTCGCGATCCGAGACCTTGGCCACATAGCCGATCACGTGGGCGAAGGCTCCGCCGAACGGATAGACCCGCACCTCGCCCATGTCGGCGGTGACGCCCGGCAGCTCGGGGGCGCGGATATTGACGCGGGAGAACTCCTCCCAGGTCATGTCTTCCATCACCGCCACCGGCGCCTTCCGAGGCGCGCGGGCGATGTCCTTGGTCAGGCGAGCGCGACGTGAGCCGTCGATGGGCACCAGCAGGGCCAGGTCGTCCAGCGCCGCTTCGACGTCGAACTCCTTGGATTCCTTGGTGATCATCAGCCGGAAGTTGGGCCGGTTCGACGCCAGGGCCACGCCGTTGCGGTCCAGGATCAGCCCCCGCGGCGGCGGCATCAGGCGGTAGTTGAACTGGTTGCCGGCCGAAAGCTTCTGATAGCGCTGGGCCTCGACCAGCTGCAGCTGGGCCAGGCGGCCGCCCAGGGTCAACAGGCCGATCCCCGCCAGGCCGCCCATCAGGAACGCCCGGCGGTGGAAGACCCCCTGCCGCTCGTTGACCTCGGAGAAGAAGATTGACGGTTCGCTCATGGCGTCACCGGAACCGAACGTCCGCGTCCTCGAACCGGTCGATCAGCCGGTGGGCGAACGGGAACAACAGGGCGGTGACGAGGAACTGCCAGAACACGGCCAGCAGGCTGGGCATGGCCAGGCTGTCGAGCATGCTGAACAGGAAGCCGCCGGCCATGGCCACGGCGGTGACGCCGGTGAACCAGGCCCACATGATCGGCCGGCTCTGGCCGGTCATCATGTTGCGGCCGGCCAGCGCGGTGGCGTAGGCGACCAGCAGGGACAGGCCCCAAAGGCCGTTCGGTCCGCCCCAGAAGGTGTCCAGGAACAGGCCCAGCAACAGCAGGGCGAAAGGCGCCAGGATCGACGGCCGGATCAGGGCCCAGGCGAAGGCCGGGACCATGGCGAACACCGGCTCGGGCAGCTGCAGGCCATAGATGCGGATCGGCGCGGCGAAGGCAATGGTCGCCAGCACGCAGAACAGGGCGGGCACGCCCAGCCAGCGGGCGGGGTGCAGGGGCCGCGCGCCGCCCACGCTAGATCCCCCCGCCGACGGGCTGACCCGGGGTCGGCGCGGGCGTCGCGGGCCTGGGCGTCGCGGGCTTGGGCGGCGTCGGAGCGGCGGGCTTCGGAGCCGGCGTCGCGGGCGGCTTGGCGGCAGGCGGCGTCGCGGCGCCCGTCTGGGCTTGAGCCGGAGGCTTGGGCGCGGTGGCGGCCGGGCCCAGGATCGAGACGTCGGGATCCTCGGTGGTGACCGGCGGCAGGCTGCGGGTCAGCAGGGCCTTCTGGTCGGCCAATTGCGAGAAGTCCTTGAACAGCAGGATGCGGACATAGTCGATGGCCGTGTCGTCGGCGAACAGCACCACGCGCCAGCGGCCGTCCAGGCCCTTGACGGCCGCGCCCACCGGCAGGCCGCGCGGCACCACGCCGCCGTCGCCCGAGGTGACGACCCGGTCACCCTCCTTGATCGGATCAACGCCGCGCAGATATTCGAGCTTTGGATTGGGACCGCCGTCGCCGGTCAGGATGGCGCGGGCGTTGGTGCGATCGATCATCACCGGCGTGCGCGAGGCGATGTCGGTCAGCAGCAGCACGCGGCTGGCCCCGTGGGCGACGCCGACCACGCGCCCCACCAGGCCGCGCTCGTTCATCACCGGATTGCCGACCACCACGCCCTTTTCCGCGCCGCTGTCGGCCAGGCGGGTGTTGGCGAAGGGGCCACGCGTATCGGCGACCACGCGGGCGGCGACCATCGGGATCGGCGGATCGGTGCGCAGGCCCAGAAGCGAGCGGTAGCTCTGGTTCTTGTCGACCTCGGCCAGGTACTGGTCGCGATAGCCGCGCATCTCCTTCAGCTCGGCCTTCAGCCGGCGGTTCTCCGACGCGGTGAAGAAGTAGCTGCTGACGAAGTCGACGCCCAGGCCGGTCCAGCGCCCCGGGGCGGCGATCACGCCGCTGACCGGCTTGGACACCGTATCGACCGTCTGGCGGGTGACGCCGTAGGCCTGCTGCTGAAGGGTCTCGCGCCGATCGGCCAGCAGGAACGCCACCGCGATCACGACCGCGACGATCAACGCCACGGCCGCGGTCCAGGTAAGCGGCACTTTCAGGTCACCGAGCGGACCTTCGCGAAAGGGCACGTACTAGTTCTCCCGACGCCCCCCGCGGCGTCCGATGCAGATTGGCGCCTAGGCGAGAGTCGATTCAAGCACGCCCTTCATCCACTTGGGATGCTCAAGCACCTTGCCGCAGCCCAGGGCCACGCACGACAGCGGATCATCGGCGACGGTGACCGGCAGGCCGGTGTGGTCGCGGATCTCGGCGTCCAGGCCGCGCAGCAGCGCGCCGCCGCCCGTCAGCATGATGCCCTTGTCGGCGATATCGCTGGCCAGTTCCGGCGGGGTGGCTTCCAGGGCCACCTTGACGGCTTCGACGATCTGCCCGACCGGTTCGGCCAAGGCGTCGGCGGCCTGCTTTTCGCTGATGCGGACTTCGCGCGGCACGCCCTGCATCAGGTCGCGGCCCTTGACGTCGATCGACAGGCCTTCGCCGTCGGCCGGGGCGCGGGCGGTGCCGATTTCCTTCTTGATCCGCTCGGCGGTGGTTTCGCCGATCAGCAGGTTATGGTGGCGACGCATGTAGCTGATGATCGCCTCGTCCATCTTGTCGCCGCCGACGCGCACGCTGCGCGAATAGACGATGCCCGACAGCGACAGCACGGCCACCTCGGTGGTGCCGCCGCCGATGTCGACCACCATCGAGCCGGTCGGCTCGTGGATGGGCAGGCCGGCGCCGATCGCGGCGGCCATCGGCTCGTCGATCAGGCCGACGCGGCGGGCCGAGGCGTTCAGGCAGCTGTCGTTGATGGCGCGGCGTTCGACGGCGGTGGCGCCCGACGGCACGCAGACGATGACCTTGGGGTTCACGAAGCCCTTGCGGTTGTGAACCTTGCGGATGAAGTACTTGATCATCTCCTCGGCGACTTCGAAGTCGGCGATGACCCCGTCGCGCATCGGGCGGATGGCTTCCATGTGACCCGGCGTGCGGCCCAGCATCTGCTTGGCCTCGATCCCCACGGCGTGGACGATCTTGCGACCGCCGACATTACGCAGCGCCACCACGGACGGCTCGTTCAGGACGATGCCCTTGCCCTTCATGTAGATGAGGGTGTTGGCGGTGCCCAGGTCGATGGCGATGTCGTTGGAGATGACGCCGAAGAGGGAAGAAAACATTGAAAGCCCTGACTGAGGGATAGGGGGGCGAAGCGGCTGGGTCGTTCGTAAGGCGAAGGCGGCGGGTAGGCGAAACGGAGCCATTTGCGCCGCCGAAGCGACGAAGGCGAAGGGAAAAGATGGCTCCTACTTCAATTCCAAGGGAGGACAACATGATTCCCGCGAAATGCGGGGTAATGTCCCATTGACCAGCGCTTGCCGCACGACGGGAGCGCTGGCCCCTGCCGCGCCGTCGCCTGACTGCCGCAAAGCTGCCGACGAAGCCCGTTTGCCCTGCGAAAGCGTTGAATTCAAGGTCTATTACAGACCCCGGATCACCTGTTTTCGCAGAACGGCGGCGCGGGCGGTTTCATCTTAGAAACATGGCGTTTTCTAGCCGAGCGCCGCCATGGCCACCCCGGCCGCCACGATCAGGCCGAAGATCATCTGGACGCGCGTCAGCCTTTCCGCGAACAGGCGTCGTCCGGCCAGCGCCGCCATGGGCATCTCGACCACGCCGACCGCCCTCACCGGCCCCACGGGGCTGAAGGCCATGGCGGTGAACCACAGGCCCGAGGCCGCCGCGCCGCAGAAGCCCGCCCCCAGCGACCGCCGCCAGGCCTTGACCACCTCGACCAGGGCGTCGGGGTTTCGCGCGGCCAGGAAGGCGGTCAGGGCCGCCGACTGGATGGCCTGGACGACCATCACCGTCACCAGGGCCGACACGACAGGATGGGCGGGCTCGAAGGCCAACGCGGCCTGGCGGAAGCAGTTGGCGCATAGGGCGAAGGCCGCGCCCGAGGCCAGGCCCGCCGCCACCGCGCCGCGCCGCATCGGCGTCTGGCTCCGCGGCCAGGTCAGCACCGCCAGCCCCGCCGTGGCGATCAATCCGCCGATCCAGGTCACGGCCGAGACCTTGTCGCCGAACAGCAGCACGCCCCAGACCAGGGCGAACGGCAGGCCGCTCTGCTGCAAGGCCGTGCCCAGGGCGAACGACGATCGATGCATGGCCGTCAGTTGTGCGGCGGTGCCGCAGATCTGCAGGGCCGCGCCGGCGACGCAGGCCAGCCAGAACCACGGCGTGGCGTGAGGGACCGCGTCCGGCGTCGCCAGCCACGCGACCGCCGCGAACGCTGTGGCGAAGGGCAGGCCGAACAGGAACCGCACCAGGGTCGCGCCCCAGGGCCCCGCCCCGCCCATCACCGAGCGCTGGGCGGCGTTGCGGGCCACCTGGAAGGCCGCCGCGGCGATGGTGATGGGAATCCAGATCATGACCGTCTCTTATGCCGCCCTTATGCGCACGGCGAGTTTCCGAATGGAGGCCTTAGGTCCGCGCGGCGCATACCCTGGCGGTCGGCTCGTCCGGTGACGGGCGCGACCAGTCAGAGGTCTCGACCATGTCGTCCCATCCCTTCCGTCAGGCCGCCCAGTTCCTGCTCGGCGTTCCGACCGACGGAATCCATCACACGCTGAGCCGCATGCTCGCCCTGGCCGAGGCCACCCCGCTGTGTTTCGTGGCCGTGACCGGGCCCGAGGCGGGCGAGGCGATGAGCGTGCTGTGGCGCAAGGGCTATGACCGCGTGGAAGCGGCCCGGCGGGCCACCTGCCGCGCGGCCGACGAACAGAGCGACGTGCTGCTGATCGTCGGCTGCGGGACCGTGGCCGACGCGCGCGCCGCCGCGGCCTCGACCGTGACCATGCTCCGCCCGGGCGGGGCGCTGGTCATAGACGCCGGCGCGTTCCTGGATCAGGAGCATCGCAAGGCGCTGTGCGAGGATCTGCGGGCGCTGGGCCTGGAGGTCGAACCCCAGGCCTGCCTGTCGGCGGAACTGCTGGCGACGCGACCGTTCAGTAAGCGGGTGGCGGCCTAAGCGGCTTCAAACGATTGTCATCCCGGACGTAGCGAAGCGAAGATCCGGGACCGCCGGAAGCGCATGCATTCACGCGTCGGTCCCGGATCGGCGCGCTGCGCGCTTGTCCGGGATGACAACCTTTGGAACTAGAAGCCGCTGGCGATCGCCGCTTCCGGCCGGCTCTTTTCCTTGCGCGCCATGAGGTTGTTCAGGGCGTTCACATAGGCCTTGGCCGAGGCGGTCAGGGTGTCGGTGTCGGCGGCCTGGCCGGTGGCGATGCGGCCATCTTCCTCGAGGCGGACCGAGACCTGGGCCTGGGCGTCGGTGCCTTCGGTCACCGCGTGCACCTGGAACAGGCGCAGGGCGGCGTTGTGCGGCACGATCTGCTGGATGGCGTTGAAGACGGCGTCCACCGGACCGTCGCCCGAGGCCTCCGAGGTCTTCACCTCGCCGTCGACTTCCAGGGTCAGCTCGGCCGACTGGCCGTCGGTGCCGGCCACGACGCGCAGGCGCTGGACGCGGATGCGCTCCGAACCGCGCGCCAGGGCGTCATCGACCAGGGCGATGATGTCGTCGTCGTAGACGTGCTTCTTGCGGTCGGCCAGGTCCTTGAAGCGGCCGAAGGCCTCCTTCAGGGCGTTCTGGCCCAGCTCGTAGCCCAGGTCCTTCAGCTTGGCGCGGAAGGCGTGGCTGCCCGAGTGCTTGCCCATGACCAGGCTGGACGGCGCCTGGCCGACCGATTCCGGGGTCATGATCTCGTAGGTCTCGCGGTTCTTCAGCATCCCGTCCTGGTGGATGCCGCTCTCATGCGCGAAGGCGTTCTTGCCGACGATGGCCTTGTTGTACTGCACCGGGAAGCCGGTGATGGCCGAGACGTAGCGGCTGGCGCGGGTAATGTGGGTGGTGTCGATCCTGGTCTCGTAGGGCAGCTTGTCGCCGCGCACCTTCAGGGCCATCACGATCTCTTCCAGCGCCGCGTTGCCGGCCCGCTCGCCCAGGCCGTTGATCGCGCACTCGATCTGGCGCGCCCCGCCCTGCACACCGGCCAGGCTGTTGGCCACGGCCAGGCCCAGGTCGTTGTGGCAGTGGGTCGAGAAGATCACCTTGTCGGCGCCCTCGACGTTCTGGGTCATCCAGCTGAACAGGTCGGCATATTCCGACGGATAGGTGTAGCCGACGGTGTCTGGCAGGTTGATCGTCGTGGCGCCGGCCTTGATGGCGGTCTCGATGGCGCGGCGCAGGAACTGCCGGTCGCTGCGGGTGGCGTCCTCGGCCGACCATTCCACGTCGTCGCGCAGGTTGCGGGCATGGGTCACCGAGCGGGCGATCACGTCGATGACGGCGTCCGGCTCCATCTGCAGCTTGTGCTTCATGTGCAGGTCGCTGGTGGCGATGACCACATGGATGCGGCCGCGGGCGGCGGGCTTCAGGGCTTCCGCGCACCGGTCGATATCGACCTGGTGAGCGCGGCACAGGCCGGCGATGGTGCTGTTCTTGACGATCTTGGAGATCTCGCGGACCGCCTCGAAGTCGCCGTTCGAGGCGATCGGGAAGCCGGCCTCGATGACGTCGACCCCCATCTCCTCGAGGATCTTGGCCAGTTCCAGCTTCTCGTCGTGCGACATCGACGCGCCGGGCGATTGCTCGCCGTCGCGCATGGTGGTGTCGAAAATGACGACGTTGTCGCGCTTGTCGAAAGCGGCGGGAGATACGGAGTTCATGATCTTACTCGTCGGATTTGGTCTGCGTGGGGCCAGTTCTGACCTCTGGGGCGGCGGGTTCAGTCATCCCCTGCGCGCCCGGCCACGACGAAGCGCGGCCCCTAGAGCGCCCAGGGGGTGGTAAGCCGAAGCAGAAGCAGTTGGCGCGCGACGTTCATGGTTGCTTTCTACACAGCAGCCCAAAAACCGGCAAGCATTTTGCGTTTATCGATCAATTCGCCGCATGCTGAGCAAATTTCGACCGGAGTTCGCCAATGTTGAGGCTGACGCCGTTGCGAGATCGCCGCGTTCGGGCGTCAAACGCCCCCGAGACGACGCCGAAACGCCGCGAACCACCCCTCGCCTACTCCGCCGCCTCGCGCTTCTTCAGCCAGGCGCGGGCGATCAGGCCCGCTATGACCCAGACCGCCACCGCGACGACCAGCATGACGATATGCCGATGGCCGCCGCCCTTCAGGGCCTGGACGATGGAATTGCCGGCGAAGGCGGTCAGGGCGATCTTCGGGATGATGCCGATGGCGGTCCCCGCCGCGAAGTGGCGCAGCTTCATCGGCGTGACGCCGGCCGCCATGTTGACCACGATGAACGGCGCGGAGGGGACCAGCCGGACGATCAGGCTGGCCAGGAAGCCGTTCTTGCCGATCAGCTTCATGAACTTGGCCACGCCGTCGCCGGCCAGGTCGCGCAGCAGCCGGCCGCCGAACGTCCGCCCCAGCCAGAACCCGACCAGGGACGAGACCAGGGTGCCGATCCAGCTATAGGCGAAACCGGTCCAGGGTCCGAAGGCGACCACCGCCGCGGCGATCAGTACGAACTGCGGCACGCCGATGAAGGCCAGGGCCGCGAAGGCGCCGACCGCGACCGGCAGGGCCCACGGCCCGTGGGCCGCGCCCAGCCACTGCTCGACCGTGACCTCGCCGTTCAGGCCCAGCAGTTGGGCTCCGAACAGGAAGACCACCCCCACCCCGCCGAACAGCACGAACGACACCGCGACCGTGCGCCAGGCCCGGGCGTCCATATTGGTGAAGAAATCGAGCACGCGACGAAGCATCCGCCTGCCTCGCCCATGCCCCAGGCGCGGTCAAGTGGGCGCGATCAGCGCGGTGCGAACGCAAATTGCCCGGCGAGCGCTCATTTCGCCGTCAGCCTTCCCGCCGCGCGGGCCGCCGCAAGGTTAAGTTTCCCGCCACGCGACATTCCCGTTGCGCAGCTGTCTTAAGGCGCGGCTAAGTTATCCACAGGCTCCCGGCGGTTACGGAAGACGTTCTGGCGGGAGGCTTTTAGGGGGAGCGTCGGACGTGAAGACCTTGGCTTTAGTCTCCCGCAAGGGCGGGGCCGGCAAGACGACCTTGGCGGTCAATCTGAGCCTGACCGCTCACTTGGCGGGGTGGAAGACTCTGCTGGCCGACATCGACCCGCAGCGCTCGGCGTCCGACGCCTTGCGGACGCGTGGCGACCCCGGCCCCGTCCTGGCCGAGATCAACGCCGGCAAGCTGTTCCAGACTCGCTCGCAGGCCGTGCACGACGCCTATGACGTCATGCTGATCGACACGCCCGCCGCGCCGGACGCCGACGTGGCCGTGGCGGTCAACTCGGCCGACCTGTGCCTGCTGGTCTGCCGTCCCACCTTTCTCGACATCGCCTCGGTGGCGCGCTCGGCCGAGATGGTCCGGCGGCTGGGCAAGGCGGGGCTGATCGTCCTGAACCAGGCGCCGCCCAAGCGCGGCGGCTCCGAGCCGGCCAGCGTGCAGCAGGCCGTCGAGGCGCTGCGGTTCTGCGGGCTGCCCATCGCTCCGGTGGGCCTGCGATCGCGCACGATCTACCAACAGGCCATCGCGCGAGGCCTATCGGTCGGCGAGTGGGACGCCGGCGCGCCGGCCGCCCAGGAGATCGATCGCCTGTGGAGCCACATCGCCGCTCTGATCACCCTGGACGCCCGTGGGCGGGACGCCCGCGCCATTTAGTCCCCCGACAGCCGGAAATTC
>Ga0073929_1001458_pt1 | contig 20986 bp, 21 predicted proteins | sample DewCreD2012metaG_3_FD_76966 | JGI IMG/M metagenome (GOLD analysis project Ga0073929, IMG submission 76966) | Hot spring sediment bacterial and archeal communities from British Columbia, Canada, to study Microbial Dark Matter (Phase II) - Dewar... ... | reverse complement strand
CAGTTCGACCAGGCCGAGGCGGTCTGGCGGCAGGCGCGGGCGCTGCCCGGCGCCCCAACCGACCTGCTCGACAAGGTGCTCACCAACCTCCCCCTCGACCAGGCCCACCACGCCAGCCGGCGCGGCGACTGGGCGACGGTGGTCCGGGCGCTGGACCGCCCGGAGGTCCGCCCCCGCCTCCCGGCCGAGGCCCTGCGCCTCCTCGGCGACGCCTACGCCGCCCAGGGCGACCTGAACGCGGCCCGACGGGCCTGGGAGGAGGCCGCCGCCCGCTCGCCCAAGGCGGTCGGCCTGCGCAAACGCCTGCGGCACTCCGACCCCAGCCAGGGCTCCCACTTTTAACCGCCCTCTTATTTGCGAAAAGCCGGCTCGACCGGGTAGGATTATGCCATCAGGGCTTATAAGCAGGAGGGACAGGGCGGCCGTCCTCCGGTCTGGCACCGGGACGCCGACCCCCACGGAGGAGGGAGCGCCGATGGGCGAAGAGACGCTTGCGCCGATGGAGGAGCCCCGTCCGACGCCCCGCGTCGAAGAGTACCTGGAAGCCATCTACAACATGCTCAGCGAGGGCATGACCGTTATCGCTGCCCGTCTGGCAGCCCGCCTCGACCTGACTCCGCCGACGGTCGCCGCCACCCTCCAGCGGATGAGCCGGGACGGGCTGATCGTCCTGAACGACCGTAAGGAGATCGGTCTGACGCCCAAGGGACAGGAACTGGCGGAGAAGATCATCCGTCGGCACCGCCTGACCGAGCGCTTCCTGGTCGATGTGCTCGGTCTGGACTGGGTGACCGCCCACGAGGAGGCCACCCACATCGAGCACGGGATCACCCCGCGTCTGGAAGAGCGGCTGGCCGCCGTCCTGGGCTACCCCAAGACCTGCCCCCACGGCAACCCCATCCCCGGGATGGGCTGGCAGCCCGCACCCGGTGAGTTCCGTCTGGACAAGGCAACCGAGGGCCAGGAGATCGTCGTCGAACGGATCACCGAGGAGGCTGAGTGGGACCCCCGTCTCCTCGAGTACCTGCAACAGCACGGCGTCATCCCGGGAGCCCGCTTCACCGTCGTTCAGGTCGCGCCCTACGCCGGCACGCTGACCCTGCGGACCCCCGAGGGCCGCGAGGTCACGGTGGGGCTGAAGGCGGCCGCCCGGATCTGCGTTTATCCGGCCGGCTCGACCAGCCCGGCCGAGCCCGGCGCGTCTTCCTGAGCCTTCGACGCCGTGACCCCGGACCGCCGGCGTCGGAGAGCGGTCAGCGTCTCCAGCAGGCCGAGCGGGCTGAAAGGCTTGTGAACCACCATGTCCGCCCCGGCCTCCAGGCACCGGCGGACCATCGCCTCGTCCACCCACGTCGTCAGGAGCAGCACCGCCGTCTCGCGCAGGCCCGCAGCCCGAATCTGCCGACAGATGGTCGGACCATCGAGGCCCGACAACAAAGCGTCGACGATGACGATGTCGGGGCGCAGGTGCGGCAGGAGTTCCAGCGCCGTCCGTCCACAGCGGAACGCCCGCACCTGGTAGCCAGCGCGCTCCAGCGTGAAGACGAGCAGCCGGACGATCCGCGGGTCATCGTCGACCACCAGGACACGGGGCGCCCCTCCAGGCGATCTGCGCTCACCCATACACATTCCGTTGCGAGGCTGACACCGGCGCGTCGCTCGCGTCCCCAGAACGCTCTCTCGGCCGCGCCGTCGCTTGCCAGAGCAGCCAGGCCACTCCGGCCGCGATCAGCAGGTCGCCGGGACTGAGGAGGCCACGCACCGGCCACAGCGGCGTGGCGATCCAGTCACCCAACCAGGCCAGCGGGCTCTCCTCTGGCGGAACCAGACGGCTCTTCCGGTAGACGACCGGGGCCCCGGTCGTCGGCGGCTCCACCGTCAGCCCGGTGATCTGGCGGAACGCCGTGGGAGCCACCGGCATGTAGCCGCCATTGGCGACAATGACCAGCGCGTTGGCCACCAGCCCGATCAGGAAGATCTTCATTCCCGGCAAGCGACGGTTCAGGAGAGCGAACACGATCAGCAGGCCGTAAGAGAGGCTGGTGAGCAGGCCGCCAACTGGAGGGTCAACCTGGCCCGACCGCGCCGGGATCTGCGCCAGCACGGCCAGCGCCACCAACCAGAGGGCGGTGAAACGGAGAGCCCCAAGCGCCAGGAGCGGCCGCCCGGCGAGCGCCGCCACCAGCAGCGTGACGGGGATGACAATAACCAGAATCACGGTGCAACGCCCAGAAGAGCAGAATCGCGGCCCCACGGCGTGGGGCCGCGGTGGACCGGACCCGCCGTCGCGAGCAGGCCCGGTCGCCAGACAGGCACCGCTGGCCGGTTAGACCGGCCAGGAGACCGGCGCACCACTGGCCAACAGCAAGCCGGCGAGGGCGAGAAGCGCCCACCCCAACCGCAGCACCTGAGCACGCATGGCCTGTTCCCCTCCCGCAGTGTGGTGTCGGGGGAGAGCATACCAGGAGGCGTTGACAGGCCGTTGACACAGAAGCCGCCCGCTCAGGCCCGCCGGGCGCTGTCGAGGCCACTGGCCACGATCTGCTGGTAGAGACGCTGGAGATGCAGCGGCGGGGGCGGGAGCCGCTCCTCGCGCCGGCGCTGCTGGTAGCGGCGGTAGTGCGCCAGGGCCGCCGCCGCCTGCCCACCCGCCAGGTAAGCCTGGAGCAGCAGAAAGTGCACCTCGTCCTGGAACTCGTCGACGGCCAGCGCGCGCTGGAGCAGGTCGATGCAGCGGTCGATCTGCTGGTGGTCCAGATAGTACCGGGCGACGTGGGTCAGCGCGCGCAGATAGTGCTGCTCCAGCACGCGTCGGGGCTCTTCACACCACTCGGCGTAGTAATCGCGGAGGAAAGGTCCCTGATACAGGGCCAGCGCCCGCTCATAGGTGGACTCCCGGTCGGTGCGGGCGCCCTCGCACAACCGCAAGAACTCCACCGCGTCGCACCAGAACTCCCCTTCGGGATTGAGCCGGTAGAAGCTGCCATCGCGGATCAGGCAGTCATCGTAGAGGGCCCGTCGCAACTGGTAGAGGCTCGAGTGGAAACGGCTATGGACGCGCTCCGGGTCGACATCGGGCCAGAGGGCGGTGATGATCGCCTCCTCGCTCTGCCACTGGCGATGCCAGAGCAGGTAGAAGAAGAGCTCTTTGCTCTTGCTGCGCTTCCACTGGCTCTCGGTGACCTCGACACCGTCGCGCAGCACCCGCGCATACCCGAGAGTGAACGCCTCGATGCGAGGCCAGCGCGCGGGGCCCGGCCGGATGATGGCCGGCGGGGCGGTCAGCGCCCGGAAGGTCTTGGCCCGCTCGGCCAGTTCACGCAGCCCCCGGCTCTGCGGAGCCACCGCCTGAGCCCGCTTGAGCAGGAGGGGGTCCTGCACGACCAGCGCCAGGAGATGGCCGCAGATCCCCAGACGATCCAGCAGGTCGGCGACCTCCCGCAGGGCCTGGCGGGCCGCCCGTCCCTCGCCCTTCCCCCGCAGCTGGCTGGCCTGAGCCAGAAAGAGCAGGGCCTGGCTCAGCTCTGGGAGGGCCCCGTAGGTCCGCAGGTGCTCGACCGCCGCCGAAAGCACGGCCACCGCCGGTCCGGGCCGGCGGGCGGCCAGCAGCGTCGCCCCCAGCGCCATCTCGGCCAGGCCCTGCTCGAACAGGCTGCCCGTGGTCTGGGCCTGGGCCAGAGCCTGCCGGGCCAGCGTCTCGGCCCGGTCCAGGTCACCCTTCAGCCGGAAGACGTGGGCCAGGGCGCAGAGGGCGTAGCCGACCAGCGCCGCCTCATCGGCCTGGCGGGCGGTCTCCAGGCCCTGCTGATAGGCCGCCATCGCCAGCTCCAATCCCCCCAGGTCGCGCAGGACGTCGCCCAGACTGAGGTCGGCGCAGGCCGCCACCCGCTGATAGCCGGCCGCCCGGGCCTGGTCCCGGGCCATGGTGAAGGCCTCGCGGGCTGCCTCCAACTCCCCCTGGTAGTAGTACACCATGCCCAGGTTGTTGAGCGTCTGGGCGAGTTCGGCCACATTGCCCAGGGTCTGCCAGATCGCCCGGGCGCGCTCAAGATGACCACGAGCGGTCGCTATCTGCCCCTGCTGGATGGCCGCCGCGGCCAGGGCGTCGTGCAGGCTGGCCGCCTCCGCGGTCTCACCCAGATCGACGAAGAGCTGCAGGGCCCGCTCGAGCGGGGGAACGGCCTCGACCAGCCGGCCCAGGCGGGCCAGGGCCAGTCCGTGGGCCTTGTAGATCTCGGCCTGAACGCTGGCGGGCAGCGCCGGATCGAGAGCCGCCACCGCCCGCTCGGCCAGGGTGCGGGCGACCTCGTACTGACCGCTCAGCCGGGCGGCGGCGCTGGCCACCGCCAGGGCTCGCAACCGCAGCGCGGGCTCGGCCTCCGGCTGGTCCAGAAGGCACTGGACCAGCTGGCCGGCGCGCTCCGGCTGGCCCAGCCGCAGCAGGACGGCGGCGTAGACCAGCTGGAGGCCCGGCCGCTGACGCTCCGCCGGCGGCAACTGCTCCAGACAGGTCACGAACTGTCGCCAGCGACCGGTCCGCAGCCACTCCGGACCGACCTGCTCCAGCAGAGCGGCGGCCGGTTGGATCTCGCCGGCCGCGATCAGGTGGTGAAGAGCCTGGTCGGCCTGACCGGCGTGCTGGGCCAGGGCTGCGGCCCGCCGGTGGAGCGCCCGGGCCCAGTCGGGGGCCGTCGCCTGCAGCCGACGCTGGAGGAACTCGCGGAAGAGCGGATGATAACGGTAGCCCCGGTCGGTGGTCTGGAGCGGCAGTCCCAGACCACCGGGGTCCGCCAGCCGGCGTAGCTGCTCGCCGCTGTCGGTCCGCTCCAGCAGAGCATCGCAGGCCGCTGCGGTCAGCTCTGGCAGGATACTGGTGGCCAGCAGGAACGCCTGGACCTCGGCGGCCAGCTGCTCGAGCACCTCGCCGGCCAGATAGTCGAACAGAAGGGGTGAGTCGGCCGGGGAGCCGGTCCGGTTGGCCAGCAGCAGCGCGATCGGCCAGCCGCCAGACCAGGCGTGCAGGCGATCAATATGTGGACGGACGTCGCTCTGCTGCAGGACCTCGACCAGAAAGGCCTCGGTCTCCGCGCGGGTGAAGGCCAGGTCCTGGCTGGTCAGCAAGAGAGCCTCCTGGCCGGCCACCAGAGCGGGCAGACGCCGCAGGCGCGGGAGAGTCCGCCCAGCCAGGACCAGATGGCAGTTGGCCGGCTGCCGGGCCAGCAGGAGATCGAGGAGTTCGACGACCTCGGGGCAGTCGCGGACGGTGTGCAGGTCGTCGAGGATGAGAACGTAGTACTCCGCGATCTCCTGGTAGAGGTCGGTGACCAGGAGTCCCAGAATCCGCCGCAGGTCCTCAGAGGTGCGGGCGGTTTGAGCCAGGGCCAGGGCGGTGCGGCGGCCGACCGTGGGGAACCGTTGACGGACCGCGGCCAGAAGGTAGGTCAGAAAGCCAGCGCCGTCGCGGTCGAACTCATCGAGGGTGTACCAGCAGACGGGCAGGTCGGCCTCGGCGGCGAAGTCGGCCAGGAGGGTGGTCTTCCCATAGCCGGGCCCGGCCTGCAGCACGGTGCAGCGCCGGTCGATGCAGCGATGCAGGAGGTCGAGGAGGCGACGCCGGTGGAGCAGGCGCGCTGGCACCCGTGGGGGAACGACCTTGGTGATAAACGGCACCGTGGCGACCGCGTTCTCCTCGTCCATTCCATCCCGGACCGTGAAGAGCCTTTGGGCCGGCTGCCCCCGTGTATTATACCCGACAAGGCGAGAAGACGGGCGTCGGCTTTTTGTCGGCTTTTTATTGACGCTCTCTCCGGCGGTGTGCTATCGTCCTGGCTGCCGTCCGGCGCGCCGAGGTACCGGTTTGCGTTGGCCGATTGGTAGGGTATAAACTTAAATGATTCACCGAGGGATGTCGTATGCTGGGGAACCGACGGCCTCGGACTCGCACAGCGCAGAGGAGGACGCGGGCGGAGAGCGCGGGCCAGGGACACGTGTCCGGCGGCCCGCGTCTTACTTTGCCCGCTGGAGGCAGACCTTGCGACCGATCAGCCAGATCCTGGTGCCGGTGAACGGCAGTCCGACCGACGATGAGGCGATCCGGCTGGCCAGCATCACCGCCAAGCGCTATAAAGCGCGGGTCCTGGCGATCTATGTCATCGAGGTCAAGCGGACGCTGCCTCTGGACGCCGAGATCCAGCCGGAGATCGAGAAGGGTGAACTGGTTCTGGATCACGCCGAACGCGTGGCCGAGGAGAACGATGCCGAGATCCAGACCGAATTGCTCCAGGCCCGCGAGGTCGGGCCAGCGATTGTCAAGGAGGCGATCGAGCGCAACGTGGATGTGATCATTATGGGGCTGCCCTACAAACGCCGCTTCGGCGAGTTCAGCCTGGGCACAACCGCCCTGTACGTGCTGAAAAATGCGCCCTGCCGTGTCTGGGTCCTGCGCGAGCCGATGCACCAGTGAGCGGCCCGCCGGACAGGCGGAGAGGGAGGAGAGCCATGCGCATCGTGATCCTGGGCTGTGGACGGGTGGGGGCCCGCCTGGCCAGTACGCTCGACCGCGAGGGGCATGAGGTCAGCATCATCGACAAGAACACTGACGCCTTCCGGCGCCTCGACCCCGAGTTCCGTGGCCAGGCCCTGGTGGGCAACGGCATCGATGAGGAGGTCCTGCGCCGGGCCGGCATCGAGCAGGCCCAGATCTTCGCCGCCGTGACCGATGACGACAACACCAACGTGATGGCCTGCCAGATCGCCAAGTACATCTTCCACGTCCCCAAGGTGATCGCACGCCTCTACGACCCGGTGCGGGAGGAGACCTACCATATGCTCGGCTTGGAGACGGTCTGCCCGACCACCGAGGGCGCCTATCAGATCAAGCGCCTGCTGGACGCCCGCTGGCGCCAGCAGGTCGCCAGCGGGGCATCCTCGCGGCCGGAGGAGGGCTGACAGATGTACATCATCATCGCGGGTGGCGGTAAGGTCGGCTACTACCTGGCCAAAGAACTGCTCAACGAGGGCCACGAGGTCCTGATCATCGAGCGCGACAAGCGCAAAGTGGATCAGATCGCCGAGGAACTGGGGAGCGTGGTCCTGCGCGGCGACGCCTGCGAGGCCACCACCCTGGCGGAGGCCGGCACCAACCGCGCCGACGTGGTGGTGGCGGTGACCGGCGATGACGAGGACAACCTGGTCATCTGTCAGATGGCCAAGAAGAAGTTCAACGTCCCGCGCACCATCGCCCGGATCAACAACCCGAAGAACCAGCGCATCTTCCAGTTGCTGGGGATCGACGCCACGGTCAACTCGACCGATCTCATCAAACTCCAGATCGAGCAGGCCCTGCCGGCCCAGGCGCTGGTGCACCTGCTGCACCTGCGGCAGGCCAACCTGGAGGTGGTCGAGGCCCGCATCAGCGACCAGGCGCGGGTGGCAGGCCGGGCGCTCCGCGAGGTGACCCTCCCGCCGGACTCGGCCGTCCTGCTGGTGCTCCGCAACGGGCACGCCCTGGTGCCCACGCCACAGACCGTGCTGCACCCCGGCGACGAGGTGATCGCCCTGACGAAGGTGGAGTACGAGCAGCAGCTCCGGACGCTGCTGGTGGGGAGTTAGCGAGCGGACCGGCGGGCCCCTTCAATGGGAGAACTCGCCTCGGCCGGCGCGGCGACCGCGCCGTTGACCGATGGCTCGGGCACCTCGGCCGGCAGCCAGCCGGGGACAAACTTCTGCCACTCGCGGTGGCTCTGGAGATAGGGGTAGAGAGCGTAGTAAGGTGAGACGTAGGGCTGGAAGGGCGGCCGCAGCAGCGTCATCCGCGCCTCCTCCAGCGTCTTACCGCCCTTGCGGTGATTGCAGGCCCGGCAGGCGGTCACCAGGTTCTCCCAGGTGTGCCGGCCGCCCTTGTGGCGGGGGACGACATGGTCGAGGGTGAGATCCTTGGCGCGCGCCCCACAGTACTGACAGGTGTAATTGTCGCGCCGGAAGATCTCTTTCCGACAGAGACGCGCCTTGGGCCGGGGACGCTTGATAAGATTAACCAGCCGGATGACCGAGGGCCGGGGGAAGACCTGCGAGGGCGACCGCAGCACACCCGGCCCCTGCTCGATGATCTCGGCCTTTCCCCGACTCAGCAGAACAAGCGCGCGCCGCAGATTGCAGACGTTCAGGGGTTCATAATTCTGATTCAATACCAGGACAACCGAATCCGCCACCACTGCTCCGGCCGCCGCAGACTGCTCGCTCTCTATTGTAGCATCCCCGTTCCGGCGGCGGCAACCGGGCCAGCCGGAGGGCGCCTCCTCCGCCGCGCCTGGCCCGTGGCGGCTGTGGTATAGTACCGGCAGGGGAGGAGACCGATGGAACCGCTCACCACCCTGGCCGCGCGCCTGCTGGAGGGCAGCGAGCCCCCGCGGTGGGGCATCATCCTCGGCTCGGGCCTGGGCGATCTGGCGACCGCCCTGACCGCCAGCCGTCGCTTCCCCTATACCGCCATCCCCGGTTTTCCCCGCCCGACCGTGCCCGGGCACGCCGGCGAACTTGTCCTGGGCCGGCTGGCCGACCGGCCGGTGGCGGTTCTGAACGGCCGCCTGCACTTCTATGAGGGCCACTCTATGGCCCAGGTCGCCTGGCCGGTGCGTCTGCTGCACGCCCTGGGCTGTCGAGCCCTGGTGGTCACCAACAGCGCCGGCGGTCTCAATCCGACCTTCCAGCCCGGCGATCTGATGGCGATCACCGACCACATCTTCCTCCCGGGCCTGGCTGGCTTCCATCCCCTCATCGACCCCGCCCTCCCACCAGAGGCCCGGTTTGTCGACCTGAAAGACGCCTATGACCCCGACCTGCGCGCCCTGGCGGCCCGCCTGGCCGCTGACCTGGGATTCGCTCTGCACGCCGGTGTCTACGCGATGGTCGCCGGACCGACCTACGAGACGGCGGCCGAACTCCGACTGCTCCGACTGGCCGGGGCCGACGCCGTCGGTATGTCCACCGTCCCCGAGGTTGTCGTGGCCCGGCAACTGGGGCTGCGCGTCCTGGGTCTGAGCTGCATCACCAACCTGGCTCTGCCGGAGGGACCGGCGCCGGTAACCCACGCCGAGGTCCTGGCCGCTGCGGCCCGGACCCGCCCCCGGCTGACCGCCCTGGTCCAGCACCTGATCGCGAGGGCCGTGGTCTGAGGAGAGCGATGAAGACCCGGTGGGCCGCGCTGGGCCTGCTGCTCTGTGTCATCACGGGGTGTCTGTCGGCGCCACCGCCCGCGCCGACACCGGCTCCCCCTGCTCCGCCGGCGCTGCCGACCCGACCGCCAGCGGCGCAGCCCACGGCCACGGCGGTCCCGATCGCCACCCGACCGTCCCGCCCACCGGCCGGTCTGACTCCGGCCGGGATGCTGGCCCTGCTCGAACAGACCGTGCCCCCCGACCGTGACCTGCACGACCTGGCCAGCCGGCTCCGGCCCACACCGGGAGCCGGCGGCCGCCGGCTCCTGCCACGGCCCGCCGAGGTCGGAGGCCGCGAGTACTTCTGGGTGGCCAACCAGCCGGCCAGAAGTTACTTCTCTGTGGCCGCCCGCCTGGTCCACCGCAGCGCCCACGCCCAGTGGTACGTCCAGGAGGGGGAGACGGTCCCGGTCGAGGCCGTCCAGCGGAGCGCCCAGGCCTTTGAAGAGCGTATCCTGCCACGGATCTGGCAGGGATTCGGCCTCGACCGCTGGCTGGAGCCCCCCGAAATCACGGTCCTGACCGCCCGGGTGCCCGGCGTGGTGGGCTACTTCAGCGCCACCGATACCTACCCGCGCTGGGTCAACCCCTACAGCAACGAGCGGCCGATGGTCTACCTCAACCTGGCGGCCGCTCCCCCCGGGACGCCGGCCTATGAGGCCGGGCTGGCCCACGAGTTCTTCCATCTGGTTCAGTTGTTCCTGGACCCGACTGAGGAGACCTGGGTGAACGAAGGGGCCGCCGAGGTGGCGATCCGGGTGGCCGGCTACCCCAACAGCAGCACCTTTCAGCACTTCCTCCGCCGCCCGGACATCGCCCTGACCGGCTGGGCGGCGGGCGGGACTGACACCCTGCCCCACTACGGGGCCGCCGCCCTCTTTCTGGAGTACTTCGCCCGCCGGTTCGGCGGGTACCGGGCCCTGGGCGAGGTCCTGGCCGACCTCCGGAACGGTCCGGCAGCCTTCGACGCCTACCTTCAGCGCCACTTTCCCGGCTGGACCTTCGCTCAGGTCTTCCAGGATTGGGTGGTGGCGAACGTCCTGAACGATCCCGGTCTGGAGGGCGGCCGCTACGCCCATGTCGAGCCGGGGCTCCGGGTCACTCCCGAGGTTATTGACCAGCTTCCGGCCTGGCTCCCCCGGTCGCTGCCCCAGTTCGCCGCCCATTACTACGTGATCCAGACGGGCAAGCCGACCGATCTGCAGATCACCTTCAGCGGCACTCCCACGGTCCGGGTGGTGGGAGCGACGCCGCGGAGCGGCCGCTTCGTCTGGTGGAGCAACCGTGGCGATGGGATCGCCAGCCGGCTCACCCGCCGTTTCGACCTGACCGGTCTCAGCCGGGCCACCCTGCGTTTTGCCGCCTGGTTCGACATCGAGCGCGACTACGACTACGCTTTCGTCGAGATCTCAACCGACGGGGGGCAGACCTGGCGGACGCTGTCGGGTCGCTATACCACCGCCGCCGATCCCAGCGGCAACAACTTCGGCCACGGCTACACCGGCCGGAGCGGTGGCGCGCTGGTCCCCCGGTGGCTGGAGGAGACCATTGATCTCACGCCCTACGCGGGGCGGCCGGTTCTCCTCCGGTTCGAGTACGTGACCGACGACGCCTACAACGGCGCCGGCCTCTGCCTGGACGATATCGCCCTCCCGGAGATCGGCTTCTTCGACGACGCCGAGCAGGAGGCGGGTTGGGACGCCGAGGGCTTTGTCCGGCTGAACAACCTGCTGCCGCAGCAGTTTTCGGTCCAGATCATCACCCTCGAACCGACCGTCCAGGTCATCCCGCTCCCCCTGGACACCCAGAATCGCGGCCAGATCGTCCTGCGCGGCCTGGGCCGGACCCTCGACCGGGTGCTCCTGGTGGTCGCCGCTGTGACCCCGTTCAGTGTGGAGCGGGCGAGTTACCAGGTGACGGTCGAGGCGCTGCCGGGGGGCGACCCGTGGGGACCCGGTGTGCGGAGTCCGGTCCCACAGTGACATCCGGGGCGCTGGACAGCCCGCCGGCTCTCTGGTAGGCTAACGGCGATGCGACCTGATTCACTCCGACCGCTCGGCCTCAAACTGCGCGGCGCCGGCCGTCTCTGGTCCTGGCCGGGGATAAGCCAGCCACGCCTGGCCCAGGGCCTGCGGCGGCTCGGGCTGGCGGCGCTGACGATGCTGCTCGCCCTGGCCGGGCCGGGGGCCGCCGATCTCGGCGAGCGGCTCGCCGGCGTCACCGCCCCCTACGCCTTCAGCCTGACCGGCTGGCAGGCGCGAGCGCTGGCCGAGCGCCTGCCCGGTCTCCGGTCGCTGCCCGCAGCGCCAGAAAGCCCGGCCGCCGTGGCGCTCGTCCAGCGCTATTACCAGATCGGCGCCGAGCGACGCCGGGTCCAGGGGGAACAGGAGCGTCTCTACAGCCTGCCGAGCGCCGAGCGCCCGGCCGAGGCGGTTGAGCGGACCGCCCGGCAGCTGGCGGCCCTGGACCGGGAGCTGGCCGCGTTGCGGCCCCTGGTCGAGGAGATCGTGGCCGCCCAGGTTACAGCCATCCTGGCCGAGGCCGGCATTGGGCGCCCGATTCTGCGGACCGTCCCGGCGGGCGGCTGGCCACTCCCGTGGCTGGAGATCACCCCTCCGGTGGCCTTCACCCTCTCCCCGCTGCCGGAGGCGCTCTTCATCGCCCCGCGCGACCGCATCGCCATCACCCACACCGTGCTCATCCGACCGGGGCTGGACCTGGCGACCATCGAGCGCCTGGAGGACCGCGTCGAGCAGTGGAACGTGGCGGCGGTCGTCAATCCGATTGGGGGGTTCGCCGCCTACCCCAGCATGGTGGCTGACACCGATCCCCTCCCCCGGGCGCTGGAGGTCATCGCCCACGAATGGACGCACCACTACCTGGCCTTCCGACCGCTCGGACGCCAGTACTTCGCCAGCTACGAGATGCGGACGATCAACGAGACGGTGGCCGACATCGTCGGGCAGGAGATCGGCCGCCAGGTCTACCGCCGGTACTACGGCGGCGCCGACCCACCGCGTCCCGCTCCGGCCCCGGCTGACCGTTCCCGTCCCGATTTCGGCAGCCTGATGCGGGCCATTCGTCGCGAGGTCGAGGCCCTGCTGGCCCGGGGCGACATCGCCGGGGCCGAGCGGTACATGGCCGAGCAGAAGGTCCGCCTGCGGGCCGCGGGCTACTATGTGCGCCGCCTCAACACCGCCTATCTCTCGTTCTTCGGCAGTTACGCCGGCGGGGGCAACCCCTACGAGCCGATGCTCCGCCAGCTGCGGGCCCGCCTGCCCTCGCTGGCGGCCTTCCTGCAGGCGGTCGAGAGCATCAGCCGGCCCGAAGACCTGACCGGACTGGTCCAGCAGCTGCGATGAGGAGACTCAACCGGAGAGAGGGGAGCTCAACCCGCCGCCTGGGCCTGCGCCGCCATCTCTTTCTTCAGGGCGGCCAGCTTGGACATCAGCCGGGAGGTCCAGCGGGCGGCCCGGTTCTTGTGGATAACGTCCTTCTCGGCGGCCTTGCCGATGGCGCTCTGGGCCTGGATCACCGCCGCCGTCGCCGCCTCCAGCTGCTTCTCGGCGATCAGCCGCTCGGCCTTGCGGATCAGCGTTCGGACGGTGGATTTGATGCGCCGATTGCGCAGGCGCCGCTTCTCCGCCTGGCGCAGCGCCTTCTTGGCAGACTTCGTCTTCGGCAACGGGAACACCTCCTCGGTACTCATAACAACTATAGCCGATCCGGCGGCCGCTGTCGAGGGCGGGGGCCGTGCGGCGCTGGCCGCCATCCGGCGGCGCGCCGGCCCCCCCCAGCCGCACAGTGGGCCGGTGACCGGAGGGACTGACCGTGTCCGCTCTGCTCACCCTCGGGCTCTTTCTGCTGGGCGTTCTGCTCTTAGAGCGGGGAGCCGATCTCCTCGGCGATCACATCGCCCGCCTGGCCCGACGCACCCGGCTCTCACCGATCCTGCTGGGCCTGCTGACCGTCGGCATCGAGTGGGAGGAACTGGGGGTGGTCCTCATCGCCACCGCCGGTGGCCACGTCGAGGTGGCGGTGGGCACGGTGATCGGCGCCAACATCGCCAACCTGGCGGGCTCTTTCTCGCTGGGGCTGCTGGTGCGGCCCATCCCCATCAACCCGCCCGACCGCCTGGCCCTGGGAGCGATGCTGGGGCTCAGCCTGCTGACCATCCCGCTCTTCTGGCGGGGAGAGATAGACGCCCTGGGCGGTCTGGTGCTTGTGGCCCTCTTCGGTCTCTACCTGGGCGGGCTGGGCGTCGCCCTGGCGCGCGGGCTCCTGCGCTGGAAAGCCACGGCAGCCACCCTGGAGCCGGCCGACGGTCAGGGGCTGATCGGCGAGGTGGGGTTGCTTCTCGGCGGCCTGGGGCTCCTCCTGCTGGGCGCCGAACTGGTCGTCCAGGCGGCCGTGGCGCTGACCCGGCTGACGGGCCTCTCCGGAACCGTCATCGGGTTGACCGTGGTGGCGCTGGCCACCACGCTGCCGGACAAGATCATCGCCATCGTCGGAGCCTGGCGGGGCCACGGGGCGGTCGTGGTGGCCAACGCCGCCGGCTCCAACATCTGCAATCTGCTGCTGGTTCTCGGTCTGGCGGCGCTGCTGGAGCCCCTGCCGGTCGAGGAGACCACCCGGACGGTTGACCTGCCGGTGCTCCTGGGGCTCTCGACGCTGGTCTGCCTCCTGGCCCTGCGCCCCCGTCTGGGGCGAGCGGAGGGCACGCTCCTGCTGACCCTCTACCTCGGCTACCTGGTCTACCGGCTCACCGCCTGAGAGACCGCCCCCGGCTGGATCGCGCTCTGCTCTGGGAGGCGCGGTGAACAACGCAGCCGGAGAACGGCGATGAACACCGTCCGTGGTCTGGCCGAAGTCGTGCTCTGGGTCCACGATCTCGGTCGCTCGTTCCAGTTCTACAGCGAGGCGCTGGGCCTGCCGGTCCTCACGCCACCGGGGACGACCGCCGGGGTCGTCCTGCAGGCCGGCCGGGGAGCCGACCTGCCCCAGACTCTGGTCCTGCTGCCGCTGCCACCCCAGGCGCCGCCCTACGGTCAGCCTCGCCCGCTCCACCATCTGGCGCTGGAGATCGACCCGGCCCAGTTCGACCAGGTCCGGACGCGCCTGGAGGGGCTGGGATACCAGGTGGCCGAGGGCCAGCACCCGTTTCTGCCCGCCCGAACGCTGGCCCTGACCGACCCCGACGGCAACGCCGTCGAACTGCTCTGCCGAACGTGAGGGGATCAGGCATCCGGCAGCCCGACGCGCGCTGACCCATCGGCGGAGGCCGTCACTCTAACCAGGCCCTCCGCCGCCAGGTCAGCCACCAGGCGTTCAAGATCGGCGGGCCGCGGGTACCCGGCCGGGGCCAGCCGGGCGATCAGATCATCCAGGCCGAGGGTCTGGCCTGGCGACAGGTCGCGCAGGGCGGCCAGGATCCGTCCGCGATAGTACCGGCGCGAGCCGTAGAAGGGGGCGGGCGCCTCACGGAGCCGGCGGCCCGTGACCGGCCGGAAGGCGGCCTGGCAGTCCGGGGCCAGCGGGCAGCCGGCGCAGCCCGGCGCGCGGAGGGTGCAGACCAGAGCGCCCAGGTCCATCAGGGCCTCGTTCCAGTCGGCGCTCCGGCCGGGGGGCAGGAGGGCCCGCGCCACGGCCACCAGGTCACGGTCGGGCGGCCGGGGCCGGCTTCCCCCCCAGACGAGGCGGCTGAGAACCCGACGGACGTTGGTGTCGAGAGCGGGCTCATCGGCGCCGAAGACGAAACTGAGAATGGCGCCGGCGGTGTAGGGACCGATGCCGGGCAGGGCCCGCAGTTGGGCCGGGTCGCGGGGCAGCTGGCCGCCGTACCGTTCGACCACCAGCCTGGCCAGTCGGTGCAGGTAGAGGGCCCGTCGGTTGTAGCCCAGACCGGCCCAGGCCCGGAGCACGGCGCCAAGCGGGGCGCGGGCCAGGGCTTCAAACGAGGGGAAGGCGGCCAGAAAGTCGGCGTACTTCAGACGCACCCGCTCGACCCCGGTCTGCTGGAGCATGACCTCGGCCACCAGCGTGGTGTAGGGGGTCCGCTGACGCCGCCAGGGAAGATCGCGCCGGTGGCGGGCGTACCAGGCCAGGAGCCGCTGCTGGCAGGCAGTCCGTCGGGCGGGGTCGGTCAGGAGCGGGTGGTCGAGCATTGCGCAAGCAGTCTAGCACAATAAAGAGGGGTGCTGCAGCCTCCTGCAGCACCCCTCTCAGGCAGTGGCCCCGCGGGGCTACTTGGGCGGCATCGAGTCCTTGAACTGGTCGTAGATGCTCTTGACGATCTCGTTCACCCGCTCGGTGATCTTGGGCCAGGCCTCGGCCGCCGGCGCCTTGTTGAGCAGGATGACGTCGGCCTCGTTGCGGTAGGTGTCGTTGATCTTGGGGAACTGGATGAAGAGGTGGTCGACGCTCTCCTGCGAGAAGGCCGGGTTGATCGAGCCCTCGGTGACCTTGCGCAGGTCCTCGATGCTCTGGCCGTGGCGCTCGGAGATGTACTGATACCAGACGTCGACCGCCTCGCGCACGGTCGGCGGGGTGTTGGAGATCTTGGCGTAGGCCTTGACCGCGTCCACCGAGGTGATGGCCCGAATGACCACCCAGGCGCCATCCTTGTTCTTCGACTGCCGGCCGATGATCCAGAAGTCGTTGTAGGTGGTGACTTTCTTATTCTTCTTGCCGCGGAACGGCACCTGCGGGGCCACCCCGAAGGTGAAGTCCTTGACCACGCTGAAGGTCCAGATGCCCCAGCCCGAGGTCTGAACCATGCCGATCCGCCCGGTCATGAACGGGTTGGGCAGACCGCCGGCGCCCAGCGTTTCGATATCGGCCTGGCTGGGGTGGATCTTCTCCTTCCAGATCCAGTCCTGGAGCAGCTGGTGGGCCTCCACCAGTTCGGGCTGGTCGTAGCGGGTCTTGGGGGCGATGAAGTTGGTGTAGTGTTCATCGAGGTAGGCGTCGGTGCCCCACATGTAGGCCAGGTCGTGCGGCCGCCAGCCGCCGAAGCCGACGATGCCGTAGACCGCGTCGGGCTTGCCGGGGTTCTTGGTCAGTTTCTTGGCGTAGTCGTAGAGGGTATCGAAGTTCCAGGAGGGGTCATTCCAGTCGGCGGGCGGATACTTCAGCCCGGCCTGATCGAAGAGCTTCTTGTTGTAGATGATGAACGTGCCGAAGGTCGTGAGCTGCGAGACGCCCCAGTACTTCCCGCCGATCTTGAACTTGTCCATCAGCCCGGGCAGGAAGTACTTCTCGACGTCCCACTTATCGGCCTGGATGTAGGGGGTGAGGTCCTCGGTCAGACGGCGAGCCCAGTAGTCGATGTAGTTGCCTCCGAATCCCCACAGTTCGGGCGGGTCGCCGGCGGCAGCCATCGCGTTCAGTTTGGGGATATATTCCCGACCCGGGACGATAATGCGTTCTACCTTCAGGTTAGGGGCGACTTTCTTAATCGCTGGCTCGAAGACCTCCTCCTGTCCCTTGTTCTCGGCCGGGTTGGCCCGCACCAGCCACTTCACCACTCCGCTGACCTCTTTCTTCGCCGCCGGCTGAGCCGCGGGGGCCGGCGTCGGGGTGGGAGCGGCCGCCGGCTTCGGCGGCTGAGCGGGTTTGGCGGCCGGGGTCGGGGTTGGCTCGGCCGGCTTGGGGGCCTCGGCTGGCTTGGCCGGAGCCGGCGTCGGGGTGGGAGCGGCCGCCGGCGCACAGGCCGCCGCGACCGGCCCGAGAGCCGCCAGAACCAGTGCTCCCCGCAGCAGGCGCCGTCTGGTCAGAAAGACACCCATTATACCCTCCTCGGTAAATCCCAGGCAACAGAGAGGGGCAGCTCCTCCCCGCCTGGTGTCCGGGATCGGTATAATAGGCTGGCAGGGACGTGTCAAGAGGGTCCTGACGGTCGACCGCCGGTGGTTTGACAGACCCCCTTCCCCTTCGGTATTATCTTGCCAGACGGTGAGAGTGCTGTCGAAGGGGCCCGGGCCCGGCGCTGGCGAGGCCCGCCGTTCGCCGGTCTGCGGGGCTTTTCGTTTTCCCGGCCATCCGGTCACCAGATCCGACAGCGGAGTGAACAGCGTGGTCAAAGACGACATCGCCCAGCTGATCCGCGAGGCCATCGCCGCCGCCCAGGCGGCCGGTCGGTTGCCGACCGTGGCGGTGCTGGAGGTGCCGGTCGAGCGGCCGACCAATCCTGCCTTCGGCGACTACGCCACCACCCTGCCCATGCGCCTGGCGCGGGCGGTCCGGATGGCGCCGCTGCAGATCGCCCAGAGCATCGTCGAGTTCCTGCCGCCCGCGCCTTTCCTGGCCAGCGCCGAGATCGCCCCTCCCGGCTTCATCAACTTCCGCCTCTCGCCGGTCTGGCTGACCGAGCAGGTCGAAGCGATCCTGGCCGCCGGCGAGGCCTTCGGCCAGGTGCCGCTCGGCCAGGGACAGCGGGTGCAGGTGGAGTTTGTGAGCGCCAACCCGACCGGCCCGCTGGGCGTGCCCAATGGGCGGGCGGCCGCTCTGGGCGACACCCTGGCCAACGTCCTGACCCTGGCCGGCTACCAGGTCAGCCGCGAGTACTACGTCAACGACGCCGGCAGCCGCATGGAGGCCTTCTACCAGTCGGTCTACGCCCGCTACCTCCAGGAGCTGGGCGAACCGGCTGAGGTGCCACCCGACGGCTACCACGGCGCCTACCTCATCGAGCTGGCCCACGAGCTCCATCGGGAGTACGGCGACCAGTTCCGCCGGCTGCCCCCAGAGGAGGGGATGCGCCGGCTGGGGGAGATCGCGCTCCGGCGCATGGTCGAGAGCGCCCGGGCCGACCTCGAGGCCCTGGGCGTGCGCTACGATGTCTGGTTCTCCGAGCAGAGCCTTTACGAGCGCAGCCTGGTCCGGCAGGTGATCGATCTGCTGCGCGAACGTGGCTTCGTCGAGGAGCGCGAGGGAGCGGTCTGGTTCGTCTCCTCGGCGCTGGGGGAAGACAAAGATAACGTCCTCGTCCGCTCCAATGGCGTCCCCACCTACTTCGCCTCGGACATCGCCTACCACTACGACAAGTTCGTCCTGCGCGGCTTCGACCAGGTGATCGACATCTGGGGCGCCGACCACATGGGGCACGTGCCGCGGATGAAGGCGGCGATGCAGGCCCTGGGCCTGGACCCCGATCGGCTCAAAATCCTCATCCACCAGATGGTCACCCTGCGCCGGGGCGCCGAGATCGTCCGGATGTCCAAGCGCACCGGCGATATCATCACCCTGCGCGAACTGCTGGAGGAGGTCGGCCGCGACGCCTGCCGCTTCTTCTTTCTCTCCCGCTCGGCCGATACCCACATCGAGTTCGACCTGGACCTGGCCAAACGGCAGTCCAACGAGAACCCGGTCTACTACGTCCAGTACGCCCACGCCCGGATCGCCAGCATCCTGCGCTACGCCGCCAGCCAGGGGCTGGAGCCGGCGGGCGGTGACGTCCACCGCCTTCAGAGCGATCCGGAACTTCAACTCATCCGCAAGATGCTCCAGTACCCAGAGGTCATCGAACACGCGGCCCTGATGCTGGCGCCGCACCACCTGCCCTACTACGCCCAGGACCTGGCCACCGTCTTCCACGCCTTCTACACCCAGTGCCGGGTGGTCTCTGAGGATCTGGACCTCTCGCGGGCCCGGCTCAAACTGGTCAAGGCGGCCAAGACGGTCCTGGCCAACTGCCTGCGGACGATGGGGGTGAGCGCCCCCGAGCAGATGTAGCGGCGGTCGCGCTTCCGACCGCGAGGAGGACCCGTGCGCATCACCGACATCAAAGCCGTCCTCATCGACCTCGGGCCCGATCCCCTGAGCGACGCCGGCCTGCGCAACATCCGCTGGAGCGTCGGCTACGTCGAGGTCTTCACCGATGAGGGGCTGACCGGCTTCTGCCCGGCCGGCGCCAACCCGGCCATCGTCGAAGGGCCGTTTAAGGAGCTGCTGGTTGGCCAGAATCCCCTGGAGATCGAACGCCTCTGGACCCGCCTCTTCCAGGGCTGGCGCCATCCCAAGATGGACGAGGTCATGGCCCTCAGCAAGGTGGACATCGCCCTCTGGGATCTCATCGGGAAGATCCTGAACCAGCCGGTCTGGCGGCTGCTCGGTGGAGCGCGCGAGCGGGTGCCGGCCTACGCCGCCGGCGGCATGTACCAGGAGGGGAAGGGCATTGCCGCACTGGTGGCCGAGATGACCGGCTTCGTCGAGGCCGGCTTCCGGGCGGTGAAGATGAAGGTGGCCGGGGCCTCCTTCCGCGAGGACCTCGAGCGGGTTCGGGCGGTCCGCCAGGCCATCGGCCCCGCGGTGGACCTTATGCTCGACGCCAACCACGCCTGGCTGCCGCACGAGGCCATCCGCTTCGCCCGAGCGGTGGCCGATTGCGACCCCTACTGGCTGGAGGAGCCGGTGGACCCCTGGGACTACCGGGGCTGCGCCGAGGTGGCGCGGGCCCTCGACATCCCGGTGGCCACCGGCGAGAACGTCAGCACCCGCTACGCCTTCCGCGACCTCATCGACGCCCGGGCCGCCGATATCATCCAGGCCGATCCGCTGTACTGCGGCGGGATCACCGAGTGGCGGCGTATCGCCGCCTACGCCGCCGCCCACAACCTGCCGATGGCCCCCCACGGCAACCCGCACATCGGCGCCCACTGCGTGGCTGGCGTCCCCAATGGCCTGATCGTCGAGGTCGGCCTCTATCACGGGCTGCGGCCGACCCGGCCTCCTATCGTCCAGCCGCTTGAGGTGCGCGAGGGGGTCATCACCCTGGGAGAGGCGCCGGGCTTCGGCTTCGTCATCGACCGCGAGGCCATCCGCTGGTACCTGGAGCGACGCTGAACGTCCCTGCCGCTAGCGCTCCCCGGCGACCGTCTCCGGGATCAGCGCCCGGCCACCGGGGTCGAGACGGTCGGCCAGCCAGCGCAGACCGGCGGCCAGCGTCCCCCGCCAGCCCGGACGCCTCGCCGGCGCCTCGGCCAGCCGGCGGGCGATCTCGGCCTCGCGGAGAAGGGCCGCGCGGCGCTCGCGCGCCAGCTGCACGCGCACCTCAAAGTCCCCAAACACGACGACCTCCCTTCAGACGACCATCCGGTGACGGTCGGGCTGCGACTGGATCGGTGGCCCGGCTGTCAGCGTGAGGCTACGGCAGACGGGCGACAATCGCCCGGAAGACGGCGGTGCTCTCGACCCGCAGCGCCCCGGCCCAGAGCGCATCGCCGTCGCCGGGGAAGACCACGTTGAGGTCGCTGTAAGGCCCCGAGAGGGGAATGAGCAGGCGGGTGGGCCGGCCCAGGTCGAGCGCGCCGCGCAGCCGCAGCGGCTGGGCGTAGAGGACCTCGATGGTCGTCTCCCGCTCCCGGTACCGGGCGAGGGTCTCGGGGGTCAGCCCCAGACGGGTGACCCCCTGGATCCGGTCCAGCTGCTCGGCCAGAGCCGCGGTGACCTCCTGATAGGCCGGCTCCCCCGGCCGCAGCCGCCACAGCTGACCGGCGCGGGAGACCCGGACCTCGACCGGGGCTGGTAGCGTCTGCGGCCAGAACCAGAGGGGATCGCGTCGGCCGACCGCCCCGGTGGTGTAGACGACGCAGCCGACGAACGTGGCGATGACCAGCAGCGGGGTGAGCAGCCGCCAGGCTTTCACCGATGCCTCCCGAATAAAAGTTCGGAATACATGTTCGGGGCAGGCGTGACAAAAAGCAAGAGACGGGGCGTGAAAAGTGCGTAAAAAAAGCGGCCTTGTGGCCGTCCCTTCCCCCTGCTATAATCGT
>Ga0073929_1001450_pt1 | contig 21090 bp, 19 predicted proteins | sample DewCreD2012metaG_3_FD_76966 | JGI IMG/M metagenome (GOLD analysis project Ga0073929, IMG submission 76966) | Hot spring sediment bacterial and archeal communities from British Columbia, Canada, to study Microbial Dark Matter (Phase II) - Dewar... ... | reverse complement strand
AGGCGTGATCAGGCACCGGGGCTGGCGACGGGAGGAACAAGAGCTCTTCTCCTCCCGCCGCCAGGGGCGTGCGCTGCCAAGAGAGGCACTCAGTCGTTGCCGATCGGCAGGTGCTCGACGTCGATCTGCGCGCGCTGCAGCCGCCCGCTGTAGTCGATATAGATCGACTGCCACTCGCTGAACACGTCCAGCGCCGCCTGACCCGCCTCCCGGTGCCCGTTGCCGGTCGCCTTGGTGCCGCCGAACGGCAGGTGTACCTCGGCGCCGATGGTGCCGGCATTGACGTACAGGATGCCGGTGTACACGTCCTCGATCGCCCGGAAGGACTTGTTGATGTCGCGCGTGTAGATCGACGCGGAGAGCCCGTAGCGCACGCCGTTGCAGACCTGAATTGCCTCCTCCAGGCTCCGCACCGTAATGAGCGCGGTCACCGGGCCGAAGATCTCCTCCTGGGCGATCCGCATGTCCGGCCGCACGTTGATGAACACCGTCGGCTCGTGGAAGTGCCCGCGTGCCAGCTCGCCCTGCGTCGCGATCTTCCCGCCGACCAGGATCTCGGCCCCTTCCTGCTGGCCGATCTCGACGTAGCGGTGCACGCGCTGCAGTTGCGAGTCGCTGACCACCGGGCCGACGTCGGTCTGCGGATCGAGCCCGTTGCCGAGCCGCAGCGCGCTCACCCGGGCGTCGAGCTGGTCGGCGAGCTCGCGGAAGACGCCCTCGTGGACGATCACCCGGCTGGCCGCGGTGCAGCGCTGGCCCGAGGTGCCGAACGCGCTCCAGACGATGCCGTCGAGCGCCAGCTTCAGGTCAGCGTCGTCCATCACGATGATCGCGTTCTTGCCACCCATTTCGAGTGAAACCCGCTTGCCCAGGCGGGCACATTCGACGGCTACCTGCTGGCCGACGTCGTTCGACCCGGTGAAGGAGATGAGCGCCACGTCGGGGTGCTGCACCAGCGCGTTGCCGACCGTCTCGCCGCTGCCGAGCACGAGGTTCAGTACCCCGGGCGGAAGGCCAGCCTCCTCGAAGAGCTCGACCAGCCGGACGGCCGACCGCGAGGTGTAGCTCGCTGGCTTGAAGACGACCGTGTTGCCGCAGATGAGTGCCGGCATGATCTTCCAGGTCGGGATGGCCAGCGGGAAGTTCCAGGGTGTGATCAGGCCAACGACGCCGAGCGGCTTGCGCACCGACATGTTCCACTTGTTCGGCAGCTCCGAGGGCGTCGTCTGGCCCCATAGGCGGCGACCCTCTCCGGCCATGTAGAAGGTCATGTCGATGCCTTCCTGGACGTCGCCGCGGGTCTCTGCGAGAACCTTCCCCATCTCCTCCGTCATCTCCCGGGCGAGCTGCTCCTTGCGCTCGATCAGCATCTGCCCCACCCGGAAGAGGATCTCACCCCGCTTCGGCGCCGGAGTCTTGCGCCAGCGGTCGAAGGCAGCCTTGGCCGCCGCGACCGCGGCATCGACATCGGCCGAGCCGCTCTTGGCGAAGGTGCCGATTAGCTCGCCCGTCGCCGGGTTGCGGCGCTCGAACTCCTCTCCGCTCTGGGCGTCGACCCACTCCCCGTTGATGTAGTTCTTGAACTGAGCCATACGACCCTCCCTCAGCGTGACCAGCCTCAGCTCTCTGGTGTCCTCGGCGCGCTCGAATCGAGCTTGTCGCCACCAGTCTAGCATGCGCGCCTGCTATACTCGCTTCTCTGGAAAGAAGAGAGCGCTTGTCCGATCCCAGAGTGGGAGCACGATGATCGAGCACGATCTCAGCGCGCGCCTCCGCCAGCGCTCCCGAACATCGGGGATACTGGTCGGCCTGAGCATGGCCCTGACCATCATCATCGCGCTCACGGCGTTCATCTGGCTCTATGTCCGGCTCGGTCCCTACCTCGGCGATTTCATCCCCCGGGCGACAGAGGTCACGACGCCGACGCCGGGCCCTGCTGCCGCCGGTGCCGAGACCCCCGCGAGCGAGGAAGCCAATGCCAGTGAGTCGCAACCGACGCCGACTCCGCTGCCTTCGCCCACCCCGGTCTGGCAACCGACGCACCGGGTTGCCGAGGGCACTCCGGTCAATTTCCGATCGGGTCCCGGTACCGACACCGAGGTCGTCCAGGTGCTCGAGCCGGGAACGCCGCTGATGTTCCTGGGGGAGCAGGAGCAGGCGGCCGGCGCGACCTGGCTGCACCTCGCGCTCGAGGACGGAACCGATGGCTGGATCCGCACGATCGACCTGGAGCCGCTCGAAGCGCCGTGAGATCCCTACGGCGGTGCTATACTCGCGGCAATGCGTGCACCGGGCTTGTCAGTGAGGTAGGGTTCGTGCCATGCAGCAGGTTTCCATCATCGGCCTCGGCTTGATCGGCGCCTCGATCGGGCTCGGCCTCCGACGCTGGGCGACCGATGACGGCAAGCGTTCCCCCGTGGTCGAGCTAACGGGGTTCGATATCGACCTGGCGCACCAGAACTACGCCAAGAAGATCAAGGCGGTCGACCGCACGGAGTGGAACCTGCGCGGCGCTGTCGAGCGTGCCGACTTCATCATCATCGCCACCCCTGTGGGCTCGGTGCGCGAGATCTTCGAGGCCATCGCCGAGTACGGCAAGCAGGGCGTGGTCGTCACCGATACGTGCAGCACGAAGGCGGCAGTACTGGCCTGGGCCCGCGAGCTCCTGCCAGCGAGCGTCCACTTCGTCGGTGGCCACCCGATGGCCGGCAAGGCGCAGAGCATCGAAGGTGCCGAAGCTGACCTGTTCCAAGGCGCGACCTGGTGCGTGACGCCGCTCGTCTCCGCCAGCGAGGAGGCGGTCCAGACTGTTCTCGGCATGATCTCCGCGCTCGGCGCCGAGCCACTCTTTATCGACGCGGACGAGCACGACAGCTATGTGGCTGGAATAAGCCACCTGCCCTTCCTGCTCTCGGTGGCGCTGATGCGCGTTGTCAGCCGGGACGCGTCCTGGCGGGAGATGCGCAAGTTGACCGCGAGCGGCTTCCGGGACGCAACGAGGCTGGCGGCCGGCAGCCCCGAGATGCATCGCGATATCTGCGTGACTAACAGCGCGAACATCGTTCGCTGGCTGGACACGACGCTGGCCGAACTGCACCACCTGCGGGACCTGATCGCTGCCGGGAACGAAGAGACGATCGCGACGCTGCTCCAGGCCTTCGAGCAGGCGCGCGACGCGCGCGCGGAGTGGGCGACTCAGGAACGTCGCCCAGGCGAGCTGGTACAGGATACCGCCACCGAACTAGTGAATATCTCGTTCGGCCAGCAGATGCAGCAGCTCTTCTTCGGCAACCTGCTCCGCCGCCCGCGCCCAGGCACGCGAGAGCCGCGCGAGGAGGGGCGGGACCGGCGGCCGCCCTCATCTCGCTGACGCCAGTGCCCACATCTTTCCTCGTTGGACTTCGACTTAGCCGCGCTCGCCTCCGCGAGCAGACGTGCCGGCTCGGCGCGTGGTCTTCCCGTCAAGATGTGCCACGCACAGCGACGGTATCGCCCACGCGGTTGGCAGGCCCTCTGCCCAGGCAGCGGGTTTACGTGAGCGCCGTACGCTGGCCAATCGCTCAGCGTGCTCCTGGAACCTGGATCCCGAACGCCTGGAGCAGGATCGTGGTGGCCAGGTAGAGCAAGATCACGATGAGGATCCGGCTGAGGACGCGTCCTCGAACCCGCCTGGCAAGACGCGAGCCGGTCTGCGATCCGAGGAAGACGCCCATGATGGCGGGGGCGGCCACCTCCGGGCTGATCAGGCCGGCGGTGTAGTAGAGCAGCGCGCTCGCAACCACTGTGATTCCGACCATGAACACGCTCGTGGCCGCGGCAGCCTTGACTGGCACGCGCATGATGGTGTTCATCAAGGGTACCTGCACGGCACCCCCACCGATCCCGAGGAGCCCCGAGACGACGCCGGCGATCGTGCTCAGACCCATGCCCGGCAGCACGCGCATCGGGACATAGGTGACCTCTTCGCCGCGAGCCGGATCGTAGTAGCTCGCCCGCAGGCCCAGCGGGTCGTCAGTCAGTTCGGCTCCCTCGGCAGTCGCGCGTTGGCGGAGCATCATCGCAACCATGGCGTAGAGTGTGACGGCGAAGACCACGCGCAGCGCGTCGACCGGAGCACTGAGCACCAGTAGACCACCGAGGATCGCGCCGAGTGTGGTCGAGATCAGCAACAGGAGCCCGAGCTTGAGATTGACCATACGGTGTCGCAGGTAGACCGCCGCGCCACCGAGCGAGTTGACGACCACGCTCACGGCGCTGGCCGCGATGGCCGTCTTCAGCGGGATGCCCAGGAAGGCGGAGAAGATCGGTACCATGAAGACGCCACCGCCTAGCCCCACCATCGAGCCCAGGATGCCGGCTCCCAACGCCACCAGGAGAATGGCGAGCTCGACTCCGACCGTCACTCATCCACCTCGCAGCAGCCGAATCAGCGGGACACTGCCGACGATGACGAGTACCAGTAGCGCCAGTACCCCCGATCGCCGGTCGCCGGAGCGGAAGTAGGAGATGGCCAGTGCCAGCACTCCGAGCACCGGGCCAGCGAGGAATACGAGGATGCCTAGCGTCAACAACGCGTCGCCATCGCCCTCGAGCAGTAGTCGAGGTACCTCGCTTGCCGGTACTGTCTGCTCGGGCAACTGGCCATCGCCCGCGATCTCCAGCAGGCTGCCAGCGACCACGAGCAGGAGTCCCAATCCGAGCATGACCTGGAAGATTCTTGCAAGCAGGGTAACGATCGCCGTTTCGCCGGCGAGAGTCGCCGCGGGCTCCTCGCGCTCGCGCCGCAATCGGGTTACCGCACGCACCATGACCTCGTACTTCAGTTTTGGTGTCGCCTGCCCAGTCGAGGGCACGGCTCTCACCATACCATGCAGGTGGCATATTGTCAGCACAGGCTCTTGACAGCGCGCGAGCCGGTGGCTATTCTAGGGGCGGTATGGACGCGATGACTGCTCAGCACCAGTACTGGTTCGCGTATTACTTTAGCCCGCCGGCGTTGCTGGTGGGCCGCGAGGTGCTGAGCGGCTGATCGCGTAGCCCACAAACCAGCAACGCCGGCGAGCAGAGGTCGAAACCTCTGCTCTTTTGTTTAGAGGGAAGCGCGGCTAAGGGATCGGGTGGCTGGCGCGGTGGAAAGGGGCAGCGCGATGATCGTGCGGATGAGTCCAGAAGCAGATGACCGGCAGCGGGAGCGTATCCTGCACCTGCTCCGCGAGCGTGGCTACGAGGTGATGGCCCTCGGGCGCGGCGGCTCGTCGGTGATCGGCGTCAATGGCAAGCCGCTCGCCGAAGACCTTCCGGCCTTCCTAAGCGGGCAGCCGGGCGTGGAGCAGGTCGTCCAGACCGACCGGGCCTACAAGCTGGCTGCGCGCGAGGTTCGTCCGGCCGGCACGGTCGTCCGGGTGGGCGAGGTTGCCTTCGGTGGCCCGGAGCCGGTCATCATCGCTGGGCCGTGCACGGTCGAGGATCGCGACCAGCTCCTGCGAACCGCTGAAGCGGTGCGCCTGGCCGGCGCGTCGATGTTGCGGGGAGGTGCCTTCAAGCCGCGCACCTCCCCATACAGCTTCCAGGGGCTCGGTGAGACCGGTCTCGAGCTACTGGCCGAGGCCCGGGCCCTGACGGGCCTGCCGGTCGTGACCGAGGTGCTGGATACCGAGCACGTCGAGCTGGTCGCCGAGTATGCCGACATGCTCCAGATCGGCAGCCGCAACATGATGAACTTTGCGCTGCTCCGCCGCGTGGCCGCCACCGGAAAGCCGGTCTTGCTCAAGCGTGGCTTCGCCGCGACGATCGAAGAGTGGCTTCTCTCCGCCGAGTACCTGCTGGCCGGCGGGAACGACCAGATCGTCCTCTGCGAGCGCGGCGTCCGCGGCTTCGACACGGCCACGCGCTTCACCCTCGACTTGAACGCTGTCCCCCTGGTCCGCCAGCTCAGCCACCTGCCGGTCATCGTCGATCCCAGCCACGGCACCGGGCGCCGCGAGCTGGTTCCCCCGATGTCGCTCGCCGCGGTCGCCGCTGGCGCGCACGGCTTGATCATCGAGGTTCACCCTGAACCAGAGCAGGCGCTGGTCGACGGTCGCCAGACGATCACACCGGAAACGCTGGCCGATCTGGTGCGTCGCGTGCGCGCGCTCCACGCGGTGACTGCGGGAGTCCTGGCCGGAGTCTGACGTTTACATCGCATCCTCACGTGCGGCGCGAGCCCCTGGCAGTTCGGTCAGGGGCTCGCTGTAAGGCGGAGGGGGCGCTCCTCGCGCAACCGCTCGTCGATCGCAGCACGGTGCTGCTCGACGAACCGCAAGCACTGGGGACAGCGCGACGCGATCCGCTGCAGGCCCTCTTGCGCTCGACCGATCCTGGCGTAATGCGCGTAGACGCCGATCGCGGCTGCCTGGCGGACGATCTCGTCGTTCTCGGGGTAACTCAGCAGGTCCTCGTAGTGCGCGGCCGACTGCTCGACGACGACCGGGAACCTCGTGGTGCAATCTTCCAGCGTTCTGTCCCCACCCAGGCAGAGCACTAGGGGCAGGTAAGGGGCTGCTGCCAGGGGAATCTCCCCGAGCATCAGCAGGCGGTCATCGACGGCCAGGATCTCGGCCGTTCCGTCGCCGTCGAGGTCGCCGATCCCCTGGATTCCCCCGTTGCCGAGCGCGATGGCATCCAGCGTGGTGATTCCCGATGGGTCGCTCGCAAGGATGTAGTAGTTACTGCAACAGTGCGCGCCACCGGTGAAGTCGTGGACGATCGCTTCATCTCGCCCGTCGCCGTCGAGGTCGTGTACGTACGCGATGCCGATGAAATGGAACAGGGCGAAGGACATCGGGTCGTTGACCGGCAATTCGGTCGACTCGAGGCCATCGCTCACCAGCACTCGTAGTGCGTACCGGTCGGGCTCGCGACCGACCTCAGGCTGGTAGCTGGCGAGCTCGTCGGATGTAGCCCCTTCAGCGATGACCTGGCCATCGCGTAGGAGCTGGAGAAGCAGGCTCCAGCGCGGCGCGGGGAGAGGCGTCGTGGTGGGAGTGAGGACTGCCGTCGGTGTTGGAGGCGACTGGGTTGGAGCCGGTGGGGGCGCTGTGGGCGCCGCGGTGGGCGTCGCTGGTGGAGGCGAGGGGGTGCTCGCGGGCGGGGGCGTCTCGATGGGCTCGGTCGCGGTCGACAGGTCGTCCGCCGGCCTGGTGACTGTCGAGCCGGCTTCCGACCTCCCCGGGACGCAGGCAAAGAGGATGAAGACCAGCAATAGGAGAGCGCAACGTCGCGTCACGGTATTCCCTCGCACTGGCGACGGTCGTTCATTCTTGGCGGTGACGCCTAGCCGCTGCGACAGTAAACACGTGACTCAGCCAGACCGCCAGGGGGTGTGATCGGCGAGTTGCGTTGCCCGGTGCAGGGCTGCCAGGACCTCCGTGAACTGCGTTGCGGCTTCGAGAGTCGCCGTGGAGTCCCAGGCCAGCGCGGCGTCCGCTGTATCGAGCGCGAGCGCGGCAAGCTGAGCGACTACGTAGAAGGGCAGGTTCTCGAGCGAGTGCGGCGAGAGCTGAAGGTAACTAGCGAGCAGCGTCTGCAGGAAGAGATCGGCGTCGTCCGGCGAAAGCCCGAGGTGGCGCGCCTGGTACGGCAGCAGGGCCAGATCGGTGGCGGGGTCGGAGACATGAGCGCGCTCCCATCCATAGAGACCGCTGATCTCGTCGTGATCCAGGAAGACCGTGTCGAGGCTGAAGCCCCCGTGGCAGAGACAGAGCGGCGACATCACTGGTCGCCGGAGATCGAGCCAGGCGAGTGCCCGGACGATGGCCTCGCGCCAGGATGAGGGCAAGCGCTCGGTTCGGGTCGCGAGGCCCTCTATGAGCGTGTCGACCTGCTCGTCGATCACGTCTTCCGGAGGCGTGTCCCGATCGGCGAGCCAGGGGGCGATACTGTGCCAGTCGAGACGGTGGAGGCTGGCCAGGGCTCGGGCCAGCGTCACCGCCAGCGCGCTGATTTCCCATCGCAGCCTCGTATGCGCGAGCACGCGGGCGGCTGGCTGGCCGGGGGCCGTTTCGAAGAGGAGTAGGCTCTGGATGGGGTCCGCCGAAACGCCTACCAGCGCGGGCACCCGGATGCCGGCCGCATCCAGACGGTGTCCGAGTTCGGACAGGCGGGACGGGTCGGCCGCGCCTGGAACCGTTCGCGCGACGAACGTGTCGAGATACCGCATCCCGCCAGCTAGCCAGGTGAGCCGAACGCTCCACTGCCTGTAGCTGGGCTGCCCTCCCGTCTCCTCCAGGCCCACGATCCGGACTTGCTCGAGAGCAGGGTTGTCTCGCCGCAGGCTCTCTGCCGCGAGTTCGGTGAGCCGGTCGAGCATGATTCTCCTCCGCTCCTGCCGGGCGGCCAGGTCCCTGCAACGATAGCGCACCAGGAAAGCGCTCGGCAGGGGCAGGCAGTCCGGAGGTCGTGCTGAGCATTGCTCAGTGGCCATTGTTCGCGAAATGGAGGGACGCTGCCGGAAGCCGGCTGGTACAATCGCCACGATCGACAGGTGATGCAGGTAGAAGGGATCCGGTGATGGCCGCGGCGCATGGTGAGATCGAGCGGCAGGTGCTGGGCGAGATCTGGACCTCCGACGAGCCGTATCGGAACCTGCTGCAGCTTTGTGATGGCATCGGCCATCGCTTTGGTGGCAGCGCCAGCGAGCACGCGGCGGCCGAGTTCCTCCAGCGCATGCTGCGCGAGTACGGCCTGGAGCAGGTTCGACTGGAGGAGTTCCCGGTCTATAGCTGGGAGCGCGGCGAGTGCTTCTTCGCCCTGTCCACGCCGGTCGAGCGGAGCTTCAGCGCGCTCGCCATGCCGTACTCCGGCACGGCTGATATCGAAGGGGTGATCGTGGACGTCGGCGCGGGGGAGGCGTCGGACTTCGCCGAGGCCGGCGACCGCGTGCGCGGCTCGATCGTCCTCACGGACGCAGAGACGGACTTGCCTGGAGTCGAGGGGAGTCACCGTACCGACAAGTATCGCCGGGCGGTCGAAGGCGGCGCGATCGCCTGTGTCTTCACCAACCGCAATCCGGGGATGCTGCGCATAACCGGAGCGCTCTACGCTCGTAACCCGGGTGGATCGAGCGCGCTCGACTACACCGCTCCGATCCCAGGCCTCGGGATCAGCTACGAGGCTGGGGAGATGATCCGACGCCTGGCAGCGCACGGCGAGCTCCGAGGGCGAATCAGGCTGCGTAACCGGGTCTTTCGCTCTCATGCCTACAATGCCGTGGCCGATGTCCCGGGCAAAGATGGGTCCTCGGAGCTGGTGCTCGCTGGCGCCCACTACGACGGGCACGACATCGCGCAGGGAGCGACCGACAATGCGGCTGGGGCTGTCGTTGCCCTCGAGCTGGCCCGAGTCCTTGCCCCGCATGCCGGGCGACTGCGGCGCACGATCCGGCTACTCTGGTTTGCCTGTGAAGAGCTCGGCTTGCTCGGGTCCTGGCATCACTGCGACCGCTACGCTCAGGGGGACGAGCAGGAGACGGTCGGCTTCATGCTCAACCTGGATGGCGCAGGTCGAGGCCAGGGCGGTAATGAGCAGGTGACGGTCACTGGCCACCCGGATCTCGCACGCTACTTCCGCGAGCTTGCCGGGCAGTTGCGCTACCCATTCGGCGTTCGTGACCGCATCTCGCCACACTCGGATCATTTCCCCTTTTTCCTGGCTGGCTATCCCACTGCCACACTCCAGAGCCGCGACGCGACGCAAGGGATGATCGGTCGTGGCTGGGGGCACACCGAGGCTGATACCGTGGACAAGGTGACGCGGCGTGGCTTGCAGATGGGAACGGCGCTGGCTGCTCGGCTGCTGCTGCGCCTGGCCAGCGATGACCGGCTCCCGGTTGCGCGCCGTAGCCCGGACGAGATTCGGCAGGTGCTGGACGCCGCTGGGCTGGCCGATGTTCTCGAGCACCACTGGGGTCGTGCCAACAGGGTCGCCTGAGACATACACCCATCACCGGAGTCGCTCTCAGCCCGTCCCGGCTTGTGCCGGAGAGGCGAGTGTGGTAGACATAAATTCATCCCGGCGTTGAGCCTGGCGGTGATGCCCAGGGTAGGGAGCCAGAGCGTACCGGTACCGGCAGGGCCAAATAGCTGTCGGAGGGGCGGCAGCGGTGTCGAGGCTCGGTGCGGCTCCCGTGCGTCGAGTGGTCGAGACGAGGTTGGCGACAACCCGGAAGGAGACACGATCATGGCGACCCAGGCGATTCGAAGCCCACAGGATCTCTTCGTCCATGAGCTCGCGACGACGTACGACGCCGAGCAACGCATCCTGCAGATGCTGAACCAGACGGCTGGCATGGAGCAGAACGCTCAGGTGAAGCAGGCACTGGAGCATCACCGGCAGGAAACGCAGCAGCAGATCCAGAACCTCGAGCAAGCCTTTCAGGCCCTGGGCATCCCGCCACAGCGGGTTCCGTGCTATGCGGTCGAGGGACTGCACCAGGATCACCAGCAGTTTGCCCAGCAAAGCGTCCCGGCGAATCTCATGACCCTATACCATCTGGGCGCGGCAGCGAAGACCGAGCACTACGAGGTCGCCACGTACCAGGGCCTGATCGAGCGGGCGAAGCGGATGGGACATCCACAGGTTGCCCAACTCCTGCAAGAGAATCTGCGCCACGAGCAGGAGATGGCGCGGAAGGTCGAGCAGATGGAGCAGCAGCTCGGACAACAGATGTCGCAACAGACCGGACCGTAACGGCTGGCTGGCGCTCGTCTCGGGCGTCTCCGCACGCAGGTTCACGATTCTCGCTCGATGCCCGCGAGACCCTGGCTGTAAGCGGCGGAGGTATGGTCGAGACCAGCTCTCGCCAGAGACTGAGCTCTTCGAGCAGATCGGGTAGACTCCCGGCTGGCCTCCCTCGCCGGCCGGGAGTGCTCTATGCCATGATGAGCATGGAGGCAAACGGCGACGAGCTCGCGGCAGTCCTCGGGGGAGCGAAGGGGCGTCTGGGACACATGCGGGTATTGTTCGTGACACCATACCTCCCGGCGCCACCGGATTTCGGCGGCGCAATCCGCATGTATGCTCTAATCCGCGAGGTTGCCAAGGCGCACGAGGTGACGATCCTCAGCCTGGCTGGGCCAGGCGATGACCCTGCTCTCACTGAGCGCGAGCTCGGCACCACAATCGCGGTGCGAGTCCCGTGGACTGGCCGGCAACCGCCGAGCGCGGCCAAGCGTCTCGGACAGCTCCGCGCGCTCTTCTCCCCCCGCTCGGCCCAGCACCGGCAGATGATTCATCCAGCGCTCCAGTCGGCGCTCGATCGGCTGCTGCGCGAGCAGCCGGTCGACCTCGTCCAGTTCGAGTTTTCGCTCACCGCGCTCTACCGCCTGCCATGCGATCGTCCAGTCGTACTCGACGTGCACAACGTGGAGCACGACCTGGTGAGGCAGATCGCCAGGCATGGCTCGGTCATACGCCGGTGGTTCAACGGGATCGAATGGCGTAAGCTGCGACGCGACGAGATCGAAGCCTGGCGTCGCGCATCTCTCTGCCTGGCGACCTCGGTTGCCGATAGCCAGGTCATCGAGGCGGCCACCGGTCGCACCGCCATCGTTATCCCGAATGGGATCGACCTTGAGCGTGTGCCACGTCGCCCGCTCACGCTGGGCCGGCCCGAGCGTCTCGTGTTCGTCGGCACGCTCCGGTACTGGCCCAATGCTGAAGGCCTGCGATTCTTCGTCTCACGGGTCCTGCCGCTCCTGCGCGCCAGGATCCCCAGCGTGGAATTCGTCGCGGTCGGGGCGGACCCACCGGCTGAACTGGCAGCGATGGCGAGAGCGGCAGGAGTGCACCTGGCCGGACGCGTGCCTGATCCCAAGCCTTGGTTGGAGCGAGCGGGGATCGTTGTCGTGCCGCTGCTCAGCGGCGGCGGCACGAGGCTCAAGGTGCTGGAGGCGTTCGCCGCTGGCCGGCCAGTCGTGTCGACCCGGCTGGGTGTGGCTGGACTGGAGGTCGAGGACGGCGTCCACCTGTTGCTCGCCGATTCCCCGGAAGAGTTCGCGCAGGCAGTGACTCGCCTAGTGGAGTCGCCCCAGCTACGAGAGAGCCTAGTCGAGAACGCCTGGCGACTGGTGAATCAACGTTACCGGTGGACGACGATCGGCCAGCGCCTGCTCGATACCTACGATCGTCTCATTTCGGGGCCACGACCGGGCGACGAGCGGGTTGAGGCGGCGGTCCACACGGACTGAACTGGGCTCACCGAGCCCGCTGCGCGCGCCGCAGGAGCGCCGAGGAGTTGCTCCGGGACATAGATGTGCCCCTCGGTAGCGAGCGGCGGTTCGACTTCGAGCGCGTTGCGGACAGCCCAGGCGGTATAGAGCGCGATCAAACTGTCGAGCGCGTCGCCGCCAGCATCGTGCAACGCCCGCTCGCACACCCGTGCCGGCAGTTGCATCCCTAGCTCTTGCACGAGCTCGAGCAGGCGCCGTCGCTCGAGGCGCTGGCGCTCCTCTGGCCCCTTGTAGTGCCAGTTGTGCAGCCCGAGCCGGCGCAGAGTGACGGCCGGACAGACCTCGATCAACCAGGGGCGGCCACGGCTCGGGCGCTGGAACGGCAGGACAGATGCAGCGCCCGCCCGGATGAGCGGCGACAGCACGTCCCGGATGCCGTAGTAGGTCTGCCGGTAGAGTCGGAGGTTGCCAGGCGCGAGCGGAGCGCGACTTTCGCGGTCTGTCTGCCGTCGGCGCTCCCGACCGCTCTGGTCATGGCAGGCTGATCTCATCTCCTCGGGCGTCGGGAAGCGCCGGAGGAAGGCACGGACGAGTGTCTCCCAACCCTCGCCGCCCGTCACCTCTCGTGGCAAGCTGAACGGGAAATCGCAGCCGATCAAGCATTGGCCTCGCTGGCTGATCCAGTGCGCGAGGGCGGGGAGACAGACGTCACGCCCGACCCCAGACCCCGGTAGCTCGGCGACCGGCCGGCAATCCCACACCTCCAGCCGCCGGAGACGGCGTCGACCCTGGCTGACCCAGGCGTGCCTGCCGGCGTCGCGCGCGCCGCTGAAATCGAGACCGGCGAATGAGTTCGGCCTGGGCAGACCGCTGTCGCTCTTCACGGATCGACGTCGCTCTCCGGCCGAGGCTGCCGCTCCAGCTCCCGCTCGATGGCCTGGTACAGGTCCCAGAGCGAGGGTGGTGACGCCCGGCGGTAGAAACGCTCTACGAGCTGGACGACATCTAGTCGAAACCTGCCGGCGAGAACGAGATGGGGCGGAGCACTCGGCGCTTCGCTGATGTACCACTCGCCGCCGAGCGCGCGGCGGAACACTTCACCGGCGTAGGCGGCCGTGGGCAGGGCATAGGCGCTGAGATCCAGTGCCTCGGCTCCGGCGTACACCTCGGCCAGGTGGAGCCACTGATCGACCAGGCTGTCGAGGGCAGCGAGCGAGCCTGGCGAGAAGTCTAAGTGTTCACCGCTCAGATCGCTGATGCTCGACGCGAACGTCTCGGCGAGACGTACCAGATCCTCAGCAGACTCCATCTCCTTGGTCTCCCGGTGGGCAGTCGCGGTCGCCCGGTAACCGCAGCCAGCGTCGACTTCTCTCGCGCCTGAAGGATACCCGAGCCTCGTCGGGGGCCGGGCACTCTGCCCACGATCGAGACGGCTGGGTTCGGTGCACCGCGCTGGATGCTGGCGACCGGTCTATCGATCACCTGGAGCAGGATCGGCTCCCCTCCTGGTATGCTGTGGCGGCTGAACGGATAGCTGGATCCGGAGGGGGAAATGGTCGCGTATCCCCAGCGGAGCGTGCTCTCGGTGCCGGGCTCGCGGCCGGATATGATCGAGAAGGCGCTACGGAGCGAGGCGGATCTGGTGTTCATCGACCTCGAGGATGCGGTGGCTCCCGAGGCCAAGGCCAGCAGCCGGGACAACGTCATTCGTGCCCTGCGAGAGCTGGACTGGCGCGGCCGCCCACGCGCCTTCCGCGTGAATGCCCTCGACACGCCCTATTTCTACCGAGACCTGATCGAGGTCGTCGAAGCGGTGGGGGAACAGGTCGATCTGGTGATCCTGCCCAAGATCGAGCGGGGGGCCGATGTCTACCTGGTTGCCACGCTGCTCGGCCAGCTCGAGGCTGTCGTCGGGAGAGACCAGCCCGTCCGTCTCCAGGCGCAGATCGAGACCGCCCGGGGTCTCCTGAATTGTGGCGAGATCGCGATGGCGAGCGAGCGGCTCGATGCCCTCGTCTTCGGACCGGGCGACTATGCGGCTTCCGTTCAGATCCCATCGACTGCGATCGGCACGCCCGACGAGTGGGATCAACACTACCCTGGTCACCGGTTCGGATACGCCATGCATCAGATCCTAGTGGTGAGCCGAGCGGCCGGCCTTCAAGTCATCGACGGCCCGTACGCCGACTTCCGGGATCTTGAGGGGTTGCGTGCTTCCTGCCTGCGGGCGCGAGCGCTCGGTTACGATGGCAAGTGGTGTATTCACCCCGCCCAGATCCCGGTGATCAACCAGGTCTTCACCCCCACGATGGAGGAGGTGCGTTGGGCGCAGGAGGTGCTGGCGGCGTATGAGCAAGCTCGCTCCAGTGGGCAGGGCGCTCTGGCGATCGGCACCACGATGATCGATGCCGCCAGCATACGCGTGGCCGAGCGCACCATCGCTCGCGCGCGCGTCGCTAGGCTGATCGAGTAGGAGATCTGGCTGCCCAGTCCATCGCTCGTCCGCGGGCAGAATTGCTTTGTCCATTCACTGAATTCGTGCTACGGTTGCACCGGTGCCCGTGAGCGAAGAACGCGCCGCAACGGAGGGCTACTGTGCCGCTCGACATCCGGCTAGGCTTGCTCATCGTCCTGTGTGTCATCATGCTGCTGACCATCGAAGTCACCGAGGACTACGTCGAGCAGGATTGGCCGCGGCTGCGTCGGCCGCCGGATGGCTGGAGCCACGCGGAAGCTCTTCGCATGTTCTGGACCGGGGTGGGGTTACTGGTCTTCCCCGGGCTGGTCCTGGTGATTCTCAACCTGGCGCTGCTGATCGCGCAGGACCTGCCGCAGACGCCGGTGCAGGTGCTCGGGGGGTTCCTGGTCTTGCTCGGCTGGGCGATCTTCGTAGCCGTGGTTAGCCAGTTCGGTGCGCTCAGCGACTACATCGAGGATCTCGGCCCGGTGGCGCCGCTGGCCGTGTCAGCGTTGCTGGTGATGGGTGATCTCTTGCTCCTGATCGAGCTGTTAGGGTTGATCCCGAACGACCTGCGCGCGCTCCTCCCGTAGCACCAGCCTAGGCGCGGAAACTGCCAGGAGTTCGCCCGCCGTTGCTGCCTGGCCACGACGTGGTGAACGAGCCTGGCGACAGGACCGAATCAGGTATCGGTGCCGGCTCGAGGTAATAGGTCAGGCTCTGGAGCGCGCTGGTCGGGTCGATCTCGCGCATCCAGATGCCGGGTGGAAGCCGCAGGATCACCGGGGCGTAGTTGAGGATCGCGCGTACCCCGCCGGCAATCAGTTGATCCGCGGCCTGCTGCGCGGCATCGGCCGGAACGGCGATGATTCCGATCTTGATGCCGGACTCTCGGACGACCGATTCGATCTGGTAGTCGGGTAGGACGACGACCCCGTTGACGACCTGTCCGATATGGTCGGGATTGTGGTCGAAGATCGCAGCGATGCGGAACCCGTCCTCTTCGAAGCCACGGTAGTGGGCAATGGCCTGGCCCAGGCGCCCGAAGCCGACGAGCGCGACATCCCAAGTGCGATCGAGGTGGAGGATACGCGTAATCTCCTCGATTAGGTGGCGGACGTCGTAGCCCTTCCCCTGTTTGCCGAAGCGGCCGAAGAACGAGAGATCACGACGGATCTGCGCAGCGGTGACGCCGAGATGGGTCGCCAGCTCCTCGGAGGAGACGCTGTCGATTCCGGCAGCAGCGAGCCGTCGCAGTGTCCGAACGTAGATCGGCAGCCGGCGGATGACGATGTCCGGGATAGCGCCGTTCCTCACCGAAACAACTCCTCGGTGGGTATGGAATACCGGGTACGGCATAGGCGATGAAGCACGACCCGGCCAGAGAATCCGCACAAACGCTGAAGCTTCGGCGCAATGCTACCACTCGCGCCGATCAGCGTCAACGTGACCGGATGCGCTGCTCTTCTCTAGCCGTGATAGCGGTTCGCGATCGGCAATCGCCGGTCACGGCCGAAGGCCCGTGGTGTGAGCTTTACGCCCGGCGGGGCCTGGCGCCGCTTGTACTCCGCGCGGTCGACCATGCGGATGACGCGCTCAACGGTCGCCGGGTCGAACCCCTCGCGCACCAGGTCGTCCACGCTTGCGTCCCGCTCGACGTAACGTTCCAGCAGCGGATCGAGGATCTCGAACGGCGGCAGCGTGTCGACGTCTTTCTGATTGGGGCGCAGCTCTGCCGAGGGCGGCTTGGTGAACACCCGCTCCGGGATGACCGGGGAGAGGCTGTTGCGATACCGTGCCAGCTCGTAGACCAGGAGCTTGGGCACGTCCTTCAACACCGCGAAGCCACCGGCCATATCGCCGTAGAGCGTGGCGTAACCGCATGCCATCTCCGACTTGTTCCCCGTGGTCAGGACGATCGGCCCGAAGCGGTTCGAGTAGGTCATCAGGATGGTGCCGCGGATACGCGCTTGCAGGTTCTCGTCGGCTACGTCGGGTAGTTCCGGCTGGTTGCCGAGCGGGGCGAGCACCTGCCGGAACGCCTGGTGCACCGGCTCGATCGGCACGACGTGGAAGCGAATTCCCAGCGCCGATGCGAGTTGCTGGGCATCCTCCAAGCTCGCGGCAGAGGAGTAGCGGCTGGGCATGGCCAGCCCGGTGACGTTCTCCGGCCCCAGGGCATCGGCCGCGATGCAGGCAGTCAACGACGAGTCGATGCCGCCGGAGAGGCCGATCACCGCTGTTCGGAACCCGGTCTTACGCACGTAGTCCCGCACACCAGTCACGAGCGCGGCGTAGATCTCGGCCGGCCCGTCGAGCGGTACCCGGAGCTGGCGAAGCTCTTCCGGGATAGGCGGGAGCGTCTGGTCAGGGAGCGGCAGTCTCACCTCGCGGTCGTGGACCACCATCGTCGCCGTGTCGTCGCTAGTGGCCAGCCAGCGCCGTCGGGGGTCGTGTAGCCAGCTCGAGAGCACAGCGTCCACGGCGATATCGACGACGAGGAGATCTTCGTCGAAGGATGCCGCGTGGGCGAGCACCTCACCGTCGGGGCCGAGCACCAGGCTGTTGCCGTCGAAGACGAGCTCGTCTTGGCCCCCCACCATATTCACGTAAGCCAGGTAGCAACCGGCGTCGCTGGCCCGGGTCTGGAGCATGGTCTGGCGCTGTATCCACTTGCCGCGGTGGTAGGGTGAGCCATTGATGTTGATAATGAGATCGATGCCGGTCGCGGCCAGGCTACTGGCCGGGCCCACCGGGTACCAGATATCCTCGCAGATCGTCACTCCGAAGCGCAGCGGGCCCCACAGAAAGCGGTAGGTGAGATCGCCCCGGGCAAAGTAGCGATCCTCGTCGAAGACGCCGTAGGTGGGCAGGTGGTGCTTGGGAACTACCGCGACGACCTCACCTCCGGCGAGTACCGCCGCGCCGTTGTAGAGCACGCCGTTGTCCACCCACGGGATTCCCACCACCAGGACGATCTCCGGCGCGACGTCCAGCAGGTCGAGCAGCGCGTCACGAGCGGCTTCGATGAAGCTGACCTTCAGCAAGAGGTCCTCCGGCGGGTAGCCCGTGACCGCGAGCTCGGGAAAGGCGACGAGGGACGCGCCGGCCTGGCGAGCGCAGAGCGTAGCCTTCCGTATACGGTCGACGTTACCGTCGAGGTCGCCGACCGTGGGATCGATCTGGGCGAGGGCGATCCGCCACACATCGATATTGCTCGGTGTCATGCCCGGATTCCTCCTGCTGCCTGCTCCCCAATCCAGCAGAGTGTAGCAAGGATCGGGCAGAGGTGGCCCCTCGGCGCGAGCGATGCATCACGCATATTCCAGATGTTTCGGATCTGCAACGGCTCATGTCCTGGGGTGGCGCAGCCGGTAGGATAGGCGGGTCCCAGGAGGCAGGACGGTGCAAGCGATGGCCCCGACAGCTTCCCAGAGCTGGAGACGCGCGCCATCCTGACCCGGCCAAACTAAGGCAGAAGACCAACTCGCTCGGCTCGAGGGAACGCTGAGCTACGGAACGAACGCGGCACGCTCGCCTCCGAGGCGAGTGGCGCGGGCGACTCGTGCGGTGCACGAGGCGTGGTGAGAGATGCACGAAGTACGGCTGGGGCACGTGCTCGAGCCCGGACTGTCGTCGTATCGACCGTGGACGCTGCTTCTGCGACGCGACCAGCGCCTCGCGATTTCGCTAGCGCGTGTCAACTCACCCACTGTCGTCGGAAACCGGTGTGGGGGTAGCCAGGGTCTCGCGGCGGACGTCGTAGACGTCGCGGACGCCTTCGAGCTTCTGCAGCACCCGGCTGAGCTGCTGGACGTTGGCGACCTCCAGCGTCATCAGGATCGTGACGGTCCGATCCGGGTGGACGTTGGTCATCACCGAGAGGGCGTTGACCCCCTCGTCGGCGACTAGCGTCGTCACGTCGCGCAGCAGGCCGACTCGATCCCAGCCCTCGATGCGGATCGTCACCGGGTAGCGCTGGGGAGTCTCGCCCCAGGTGACCTGGATGATGCGCTCCGGCTCGCTCGCGTGCAGGATATTGTGGCAGTCGGCCCGGTGGACCGTGACGCCGCGGCCGCGAGTGACGTACCCGACGATCGGGTCGCCGAAGACCGGCTTGCAGCAGTTGGCCAAGCGGGTATAGAGATCGCCGATACCGGTCACTCGCAGGCTTGGAGCTGGCGTCGGAGACGAGACCGGCCCGCTGAGTGCCTTGCGGTCTTCGTGCTCGGCAATCCTCGCCGCAATCTGTTGCAGGCTCACAGCCCCGTAGCCGATTGCGGCCAAAAAGTCCTCGAGCTTCTGATAACGGGGAAAGAGCTTGAGCAGGTCTTCGGGCTTGAGCTCGACTCCCAGCCGGCGCAGTTCTTGCTCCAGGAGATGGCGCCCTTGAGCGATGTTCTCCTCACGCTGCTGCCGCCTGAACCACTGGCGAATCTTCTCCCGGGCGGAGGCCGTGGTGACATAGCCGTTGCTCGGGATGAGCCAGTCACGGCTGGGGCCGACCCGTGACTTGGAGGTCATGATCTGGACCACTTGGCCACTCTGAAGCTTGTAGTTGAGCGGCACGATCTGCCCGTTGACCTTTGCCCCGACGCACTGGTGACCGACCTCGGTGTGGATCCGGTAGGCGAAGTCCACCGGGGTAGCTCCGGCCGGCAGTTCGATGATGTCGCCCTTGGGCGTGAAGACGTAGATCATCTCCGGGAAGATGTCGGTCTTGATCGACTCGACAAACTCCTGGGCATCGACGATCTCGTCCCGCCACTCGAGCAGTTGCCGGAACCAGGCGATCTTGGCCTCAAGCGTAGGATCAGGCCGAGCCCCCTCCTTGTAGCGCCAGTGGGCTGCGATACCGTACTCGGCGAGCTGGTGCATCTCGTGGGTGCGGATTTGCACTTCGAGCGGGATGCCCTGCGGACCGATCACCGCGGTGTGGATGGACTGATAGAGATTCTCCTTGGGAGTTGCGATGTAGTCATCGAATTCGCCTGGGATCGGGTGCCACATACTGTGGATCACGCCGAGAGCGCCGTAACAGTCCTTCTTCTCGTCGACGATGACGCGAATGCCCAGTACATCGTAGATCTCGTCGAAGCTACGGTTCTTCTGGCGCATCTTGTGCACGATCGAGGCGATGTGCTTCTCCCGGCCGGTGACCTCGGCACGGATGCCGGCTTCCTCCAGCGCCTGCTTGACCTGGGCAATGATCTGCTGCAAGTACTGCTCGCGGTGATGACCCCGGCGCAAGAGCGCCTGCTCGATGCTCTCGTAGGTCTGTGGCTCGAGATACTTGAGCGCCAGGTCCTCGAGCTCAGCTTTGAACTGGCCAATCCCGAGCCGGTTGGCGAGCGGCGCGTAGATGTCCACGGTCTCTCGGGCGATCCGGAGCTGCTTAGAGCGCGGTAGGTGCTCGAGCGTGCGCATGTTGTGCAGGCGGTCGGCGAGCTTGATCAGTACCACGCGCACGTCCTCGGCCATCGCCAGCAGCATCTTGCGCAGGCTCTCGGCCTGGCGAGCCTTCTCCCGCTCGGTCGGTCCCCCTTCAGAGGCCCATCGGATCTGGCTCAACTTGGTGACGCCGTCGACCAGGTGAGCGATTCGCTCGCCGAACTGTGCCCTGAGATCGTCGATCGTAACGTCGGTATCCTCGAGGACGTCATGGAGAAGGGCAGCGGCGATCGTCTCCTGGTCGAGCTGAAGGCCAGCCAGGATCTCTGCTACCGCGAGTGGGTGGGTAATGTACGGCTCGCCCGAGCGGCGAAGCTTACCAGCATGGGCGCGCGCGGCAAACTCGTAAGCCCGGCGGACCAGCGAGAGATCGGCTCCCGGAAGGAAATTGCGGAAGACAGGCTCGACCTCTTCCCACGACGGCGCGCTCAACACCGTGGCCGTGGGGGCGTCTGGCTCTGCGTTCGCCGGACTGTCCGCCGGCGATTCCTGGGGTATCGGCGCCGACATGTTCCTGGAACCCTGCATTGCATCGTTGTGAGTGGCAGCCTAGGCAAGGCCGATCGGAGTATCCCTCTAACTATACCGGTGGGCACCAACGCGGTCAACTTCGATCGCCGAACCGTCGCGGAGCGGAGCCGGCCTGGACGCGGTCGGGCGCGCGAAGGTTTACGCCGTCAGGCGTGGCCCCGTGGCGGTTCTGGCTGGCAAGAATCACGCCGTGACGAGTTACAGGGCGATGGGGCGGCTCGCTTGCCGCCCCACGAGCCTACCCTCTTCACAGGTGCGCTATTCGATCGTTCCACCTGATGGAGGTGGTGAAACGTCGCCCTCCGGCGTGACCTGTGATGTCGTTGTAGCCGTCGCCGGCTGCGGACGTCGTCGGGTCATCAGCACGATGCCCGCTCCGATCAGCAGGATGGCGACAATCACCGCCGCGACGATCAGAACCAGCAACCCGCCGAACGCGCT